>ENA-ORUR01000612-ORUR01000612.1-human-gut-metagenome-genome-assembly--contig:-NODE-612-length-12756-cov-30.5839_pt1 | contig 12756 bp, 8 predicted proteins | sample MGYA00242086_ERZ509223 | MGnify/ENA primary metagenome ERZ509223 (study PRJEB26280, sample SAMEA2338820) | human gut metagenome | biome: human gut; feature: human-associated habitat; material: faeces... | reverse complement strand
GAAATGAAATGACTGAGTCAGCCGAGAAGTATTTCCCCGCTTATTCGCACCTTCCTTAGGTCGTTGCCGACTGTAAGGTAGAATCTTGTTTTAACAGAGAACACTGCCAGATCAAGTCTGAGGCAATATTTATAAAGGGCTGAGCGGGCTCTTTGCCGCCCGCCCTGCAGCCTGAGAATTTTCCTGGCATCAAGTACCAGGAAAATTCTCAGGGGGAATAATCCCCTCCTGAAACAAGCTTTACTCTGCCCACTTACCTACAAGATTAAAGCTACATTCTTTTGTGGCTTCTTTCCCCCTTCCCTCAGGCTTTATCCACCAAATAACGATGCGCTTTGGATGCCGCGCTGGCGGCCTTGAAAATATAGCGTTTGTCGTTCTTCAGTGCTTTCAGCCAGGAAGCGATATAGCTTTCATGCTGCACCTCTCCAACGATCCCCAGATCCGCCATCAGGAACGCGCTTCCCAGTTCGGCGATCAACTCCTCAAACGCATACCCCTCACTGCCAAACTTCCCTTTCATTTCACGGTTCAGCCGACTTTTTGCCCCGCTCCAGTGAATCAGCTCATGCAGGCCGGTGGCGTAGAAATTGGCAGCATCGATAAAAAGACAACGTTCCGGTAAACGGATTTCATCGGTTGACGGTGCAAAAAAAGCGTTTTGTCCCTTCTCAATGATGGTTGCACCACTGTTACGGAAAAGCGCTTCCGCACGCGGTAACGGCTCAAAGGTCTCTGCCGGACAAACGGCCTCGTCACTCAGAGGCAAACCATCAATTTGCTCAACATTAAACACGGTGAACGTCTTCAGCATCGGGATATAGTCAGTTTCTCCGTCGTCATTTTCCTTTTCCAGCGTGGTATAGAAAATGGCGGTAGTGCCGTGTTCTCCCTTGCGCACCTGCCCGCCTTCCGCTTTTGCCTGCTTGTAGGTCATCCAGCGCGAATCACTGAATCCCTGTTTTGAGGCACTGCACCATAGCAACATGATATTCATTCCACTGTAAGCAGCACCAGTCGCGTAGTTTGAAGGTAATCCTGACATGCCTGGTACGCGCTGCCACGGGCAGGACCACGGCTTAACGCCTCTTTCAAGGGCAGAAATGATGCTGTGAGTGACTGTCTGATAAATATCGGTTTTGGTTCTGGAAAATTTCGTTTTTGAGGAGCCTGACTGCTCCAGCGGGGATAAGCTGGTCGCCGTTGCGGTGTTAGGGGCGCTAGTCTGGGTATGCAGGGAAATAGTCATGGTTTTTTCTCCGCCAGTGGTTTGATTTTCGTCTTCGTATCGCCTGACGGTTCGCTTTCCCGGCATCGTTCCGGCATGCAAGGGCGCAGAATGCGTGCCATTTACCCTTGCAGGACGGGTTGTGTTGGGAAACGATTAACCGGAAGCTGATACGGGAACGGAAATCACATGGGAGAAAAACCAGATTCTAAATACCCATTCGTAGCACCCCTTGCTCCGTATCGGTGAAAGAAGTTAAGGCTAGAGATGTGTAGTGGTTTGATTGGCTTAGGAATAAGGTCGAGCTAAAAAGTAAAATAAAAAGCAGGGGCGTTAACTCTTACAGGGCCTGCTACATGTAGCAGCTGTAGAAAATTTATGAATAGTAATTTTTTGAAAAAAATCTAACCCTTAATTTTATAATAAATATACTCTAGGACTATTTTTAAAATTCTTAATTTGCTCGAGAAGTCATCATCTGGATTTTCAGTTCCGCATTGAATATTAATGACAATAAATGAAATATATTATTTATTTCAAACCCTGAGAAAGTAGAGCAACTTACTCTATAATTTCAGCTTGTCTTTTATTTTTTTAAGATGTAATGATGTTTATTTTCGATAAAAACCATTCATCCTCAGAAATTATCGTGATTGAACCGCCAATTTAATTATAACTATTTTTGGACGCCCTTGAAAAAAACAGAGCATCTCTCAATAATCGATGGCAACATTTCATCTATTAAATCATTTCTTAAAGTATGTTTGGAGTAGGGCCGAGGTATTATTATACAAGACAACTCCTGTAATGTGATAACTGAGCTCGGAAAATCTGCATCTGAACCAGCTAAAATTAAAGCCTCACGACCTAAATGTATTACTGAGTCAATACAATCTGCACACATTGCTGCGCTCTCATAATCCACTGTTTTTTTCTCAGAGTTGAATAGAGGCACTTTCTTTATTTCAAGTACCCAAGGATTTTTCTTCGAAGCTCTGACACACTCAATTTTAATTCTTTTGCAACAAGGGCACACCCATCGCTCATCATATCTATTCCAATATTTCCCCCTAGTAGAGGAAAGGTGGGAAATCTCATTTGATGTTGGCTCACGTTTAGCGATAAAACTTTTTTTCATCCTCCAAGAGTTAGTTGCTCCTTTAAAAACTTCAGTGTTATACAGTAAACTTTCAGGCCAATTCTGATCAAACTCTAACAATCCATTAATCCTAAAAAAATGCCTGGCTAAAGTTTCTGTCTGTTTAGCGGTTTTTTCTGATGGTTGATACCAGTCTTGTTTTTCGGCAGCTATAGTTGCAAATTTTCTAGCCATATCCATACGAATATTAAATACAGGCTCTACCCTCTCCCACACTTTTTTTGCGGCCTCAGCATTTATTTGATGTTCGCGATTACTGGCAACATGAATAAATTCCGATATCTCCGTTGGTGAAAATGAAAAAAATCGATGGCATTTAACTAAGCGCTTAGCATCAGCATCGGCTTTATTACAGTCAGAACATATTATCGTATTGTCATAGGCTGATAAAGAAAATGCTGTCTTTATGGCAAATCGTTCAGAGAGAGCATCCGCAACAATAGTTTTCTTCTTTGTTGAGAATTCCTCAAAAAGGGACTTTACGACCTCTTTCATATGGTCATGATGTTCATGTAGTTGGCAGCTTAAAAAATTATTTTTATTCAGCCTCACTATTTCTGATTTTTTCCTTCTGCAGCAGGGGCAAATCCACTCTACCGGGGTCATAACCCACCATTTATTAAGATGTGCCCCATCTGCTTTAAAAAGGGAAACTAAACGCTTTGTTGACAATGTAAATTCTGAATCAAGACCCGTAAGGTCTCGCTGTGCAAGAGAGAGTTTAAATATTTCCCAATCCATTTTAGACCTCAATCATTACTAATAATCATGCTAAGATTTTACTCGTCAACATCGTCGAAAATACTTCGTCCTGAAGTCAAATTTGTACTCTGGGCTTCTTCTGTTTCTAATTCTTCGTAATCCACTGCCTCGGATTGCTTCTGCTTCAACATATCTTTCTTAGCTTCGATTTCACGGATGAATTGTTCAGATTTTTGCCATTCATCTTCATCATAAAAATCCGCACAATAAAGTTCATTGTTCTCGTCACGAAATCGCTCCAAAAGGCGTGTGACATCGTAGAATGCTTCGTCTACATCATCATCTGTACCCCAGGAATCCTCTATATCTTGGATTATTTCATTCATGTTAGAGTAAAACCCGACTTTTTGGACTGAAAGCCTGGCTGCATTCTCTTCTTGCGAGAGTAAAACTCCGACAAAGTCGGCATCGATGAAACAATCTGAATGGTTTACTGTGGCAAGAACGCTCAGCCTGTCCAGTACTTTTATTCTGAGCTCATCACCCAGTAGACCATTTGCATTCAGCCTACCCAATATTGTAAGGCTATTATCGTATCTTCTCGCAGAGTTTATTAAATCAAGCAAATTAGCCTTTGTTTTGTTGTTATTGAAATAAAGTCCCAAGAATTCAGGTGAACACCTGCTTGCCAAAAATGAGAGTATTGGCTTACTGATGGAGGCTCTGTTGCCACTAGGATCGATGATATCCAGAACGCTGTTGAACATACTATGTGGCACAACCAGTTTTATCCCCTCAATCCCCATATCCCCACAACTGATTTCCTCGATTAATCTTTCCTTTGTGACTCCGGAAAGGTAGATATCGATGAGTTCTGGATTACCCGAAACGTCAGTTGCGAAAGCATCGCGAATGGTTGGATGGCGGAATTTCCAGTAGTGTTCGTCTTGTGTTTTGCTAATTCTGATGAGTGAATCATCTAATGCTGACAATGCAGCTTTTACGTCGCCAAGATTTGATTGCATGGACGTGATGATATTGGTTGTCTGAAGGTTTTCTAGCCGCAGTGGGATTGGTAGTTCCCCTCCATTAGCAAATACGAGGGCTAAGGCCGCTCTTTCAGCGGGTGCAAGCCCACCAATAATGTCTGTCATGACCCCAGTGGGATTTGAGAAAAAATTAACGACCCCAACTTCGTTAGGCACAAGCTTATTCGTAAACTGCGGATTGGCGAATCTCCGGGCAATTTCAGGAAGAAATTTGGGCACTGATACTACTGAAGGTAGAAAACTCTTTATTGCCCTCCGAAAGGCTTTAGTCTGTTTCCCAAGCTTCAGATGGTTGTACAGGATCATGGCCTTTTCGGGATCGGAGAGTTTCTCAACTTCAATTGTGACTCGGCTATCTTTGAATAACTCGAATTTATTTGTATTTAGGCGATTCTGGGCTGCACGGAAGATATAGCTGCGCGAAGTGAAAATCACTCGCGCTCCCTTATGTATAGCAGCTTTCAACTTAGGGAGCCTTTGATTCCACTCTTGGACTCGGTTGAAGTCGCAATGATTAGATCCAAAAGCATCGTCAACCCAAAAAAATTGTCCTGGATCGTCTGGGTTCCATTGCCTATCCAAATCTTCCGGCGAACTTAAAATCAGCGTTTGCAACCCCCACTCATCAGCCGCTGAGAGCGCTAACAAATTAGCTATCATAGTCTTACCACTTGCAGGTTCACCTATAAGCATCACGAATCCGTGATCCCTGAGAGCGTGTGCACAACGTCGGTATGCCTCTGTGGGGACGAAGCATGCAAGATCTGGAGCAATTGAATCGAGGACACTTTTTGCTTGCCGGAATGCCTGATTTGTAATTATCTGGGAAAGGTCACCAAGGCCATATATTCGGGGTACCATACGCCTAAGACTTGGGTGTAAGGATATGCTATGGTTTATCCATTCGGCACCGTAAATCCTTGCGAACTTTGCACCAGCTTTCCGCATGTCTTCTTCCATCAAGGCGGCTGTTTCTGCGGAAACTGAACAATTCGTGAATAGAAGGTATACATCGGCCAGCCCTTTACTCACAAGCCGCTCAATCTTAGGAAGTTCATCACTAACAACACCCTTTGAAAGCTTCATATCTTGTTTGCTGGAATGTTTACATTGAGTAGTAAAACTACTGCTGGTGTCATTGCCGAAACCAGTTCCAGCCCAAGTGCCATAGAAAGCCCCATCGCGGCCGCCATCAACGCCGTCAGAGAATACTTGAAATGTCTGCCCAAGGGTCTCTTTCAAGATACATGATACGAGATCCTCGAAAGCTTTCCACCCAAGTTTGTGGAGGTCGAACTGGATTGATTGCATTGTTTTTTAGAATTTAGGATTTAATAGATACTTATTTTAAAGTGCATGTTGGGGATGTCTAGGGATTGATTACAAGAAGCGAGTGAAGTAAGCGTTTACTCAAACAAGAACTGCTGTTAGTAGTAGCCAATGAAAATTGTCATTTCTGACGTAATGTCTAAGTAACGGGTTTAATAGTTGACCTAACCAGTGTTCGGTAGGTCTTTTGCCGATCATTTCGAGAATTGTGATTCTCTCAATACACCAAAACGTTTTCATCTCACGCACCAGCCTGTGTTACACAGCGATTGTCCCTTAGCTTGATGACTGTTGTTTGGTGTGTGCCGCATCGACTGCGGTCCAGATTCATTTGGTCTTTCTAATGGTTACGCCTCGTAAAGTGCCAACCTGTGTCAAAAAATTCCAATTTTCTTAGTGGTTGATATGTAAGTATCCCGCATAATCGTGCCATTCACATTTAGAGACCCTCCGGCATAATCACTCTGCCAACAAAGGAGATCGCTATGCGTAAAGCCCGTTTTACTGAGCATCAGATCATTGCTGTAATTAAATCGGTTGAAGCCGGACGAACCGTTAAAGATGTCTGCCGGGAGGCCGGTATCTCTGAAGCCACCTACTACAACTGGAAGTCCAGATACGGCGGCATGGAGGCTTCTGATATTAAAAAGATCAAGGATCTTGAGGACGAGAATCGACGTCTCAAACAGATGTTTGCCGACCTGAGCCTTGAGAACCGGGCGCTGAAAGACGTTATCGAAAAAAAGCTTTAAAACCAGCCTTTAAGCGTGAGCTGGTCACTCATCTGATAACGACATTTGGACTCAGTATCCGTCAGGCCTGCCGGAGTCTGAACCTGAGCAGAACGGTTTACCATTACCGTCCGGATACCACGCGTGACGAACCCGTTATTGTCGCGTTACAGGCAGTGGCAGAGCGATACCCACGGTACGGTTTTCCAAAACTTTTCCAGGTTCTGCGGCGGCAGGGATACCCGTGGAATCACAAAAGGATCCATCGTATTTATTGTCTGCTGAAGCTGAATTTTCGCCGTAAAGGCAAACAACGGTTGCCGGTGCGTAATCCCTCGCCACTGGCCACACCGGAAGCGCTGAACCAGAGCTGGTCTGTCGATTTTATGCATGATGCTCTGGTCTGTGGCCGTCGTTTTCGCACGTTCAATGTCGTTGATGACTTTAACCGTGAGGCATTGTCGATTGAAATCGATCTGAATCTGCCAGCTTTGCGCGTGGTCCGTGTACTCGACAGGATCGCGGCAAATCGCGGCTATCCGGTCATGCTACGCATGGATAATGGTCCGGAATTTATCTCACTTGCACTGGCTGAATGGGCAGAGCAACATGCAGTAAAACTGGAATTTATTCAGCCGGGTAAGCCGACGCAGAACGCTTTTATTGAGCGCTTTAACCGAACATACCGTACAGAAATACTCGATTTTTATCTGTTCAGAACGCTGAATGAAGTGCGGGAAATCACGGAAAGATGGGTGTCAGAATATAACTGTGAACGCCCGCATGAATCACTGAACAATATGACGCCGGAGGAATATCGGCAACACAATCATTTGGCCGGGATCTCAAAAAATGCCTGGAACTAAAACGGGTCTATTTACAGATAGAATTTTATATTGAGCTACAAACATCCGTTGCGATAAGTTAATCAATGATAGCGTCACTCAAAGGGAGATGGGCATGGCATCTGCGAGACAGGATTTTGAAAGCTTTGTTCGGTGGCTATACCACCCAGAGAGGCAAGTTCCGGGTGACGTTCGCCGCTTGGCTACTTTGGCCCTTGCTAACTTTGACGAATTAGCTGGAACCTCGCGACAGCGAAGTCAGCGCTCCACATTTCTCGTCAGTCTAATGCGGCGAGAGCTTGGCGGCATAGCTGAGGTGCCTCCAGCCGACGTAGCTGAAGCAAACGCAGGTGTTTGGTCTTGGAACAGGTTGCGTCACCTGACACTCGGCCCATTTAGGGGATTCCGTGCACCTGAACCTTTCGATCTAACAAAGCAGATCATCCTATTCTACGGTCCAAATGGTAGCGGGAAAACCAGCCTTTGCGAAGGATTAGAATATGCCCTTCTTGGAGATGTCGAAGAGGCCGGAAGCAAACGCATTGCGGCGAGAACGTACCTATCGAATATACACGATAAAAGATTCGCCCCCCCAGTATTGAAGGCAACGGATCAACAAGGACGTGAGGTTGACGTTGTTGCCAACCTCGACACATATCGCTTCTGCTTCATTGAAAAAAACCGAATTGATGCATTCTCAAGAATCGCTGCCCGACCCAATGCCCAACGCGCTGAACTGATTGCTACGCTGTTTGGTATGGACCAGTTCAATGAGTTCGTAAGAAACTTCAACGAAAGCATCGATGGACAACTTGTTCTAATTAGTGATCAACAGAATGCCTTGTCACTTCGCCGTAACGCGTTGGCGGCAGATCGATTGGCCGTTGAAGGTGCCGCTGCCTCCCTGCAAATATTAGATGAAGAGGAGTTGTCTCTGGCGAAGGAGTACGCAGTTGAACTCACATATCAAACCCTCAAGGGCTTGATTGGTACTGCTGAAGCTCCAGGTCGTCTTCAAGAACTTGATGACATTTTGGGGGCGATTCCACCGAATATTCTTGGCACCACACGCCAAGGTCTACAAGACGCTTTTGCTGAGGCACATCAATACTCCGAAGAACTTGATGCAGTAATCAATGATCTTCGTGCCAAAAGCGACCTGGTTTCCTTCAAGAATCTTTACAACTCTGTTCTCGCCCTGCAGAAGGCTATTGGAGATCGTTGCCCCGCTTGCGATACGCCACTGACAGGTGATGCTCGTGTTGCCGTAGATCCGTTTAGGAAAGCAACAGATGGCTTGGTGCAGCTTGGAGAACTGGGTGCCCTTCAAGACAAACAGCAAACTATTGAGGTAAAACTGGGTCAGGCATCTCGCGCGTTGCGGCAGATGCTAACTTCCTTCTGCGCTTTTGTAACTGCTCATGAAGAAGAGGAAACAGCAATCGGTCGTTGGGTTTTGCAACTTCCTGCTGAGCCTGTCGGACGATGGTGGGCAAATATCTACCCCCAGTTGCCCGCAAGTCCGCACGGATTGCCGTCACTTGAAGATATTCTCTCTTTTGTAGATCGCATGGTAGCTCAAGACGATTCGTCACGGAAGGCTCAGAGAGAGCGACAACCGCACATCGACGAACGTCGTCGACTCAATGAGTTTCAACTAAAGGTCCAAGCGCAAGATCTCAAACGGCAACAACTGCAAACGGATATTGAAGCTGCGCGTAACCGAATCAAAGCCTTCGATGAAACAAATACTGGGTTGATCGCTCAAGCGAATCAGGAAGCACTAGATATCGTCCGCGACACAGCATACAAGGCTGCCTATGACAGATTTCTTGAAACATTGAGGTCTTATAGAGATCAACTACCCGGTCAGTTAATGGCTGGCCTAAACGAAGCAGCTAAAGATCTCTATAACGCTTTCAATCGTAATGATCGCGAAGAAGACAAGCTATCAGCGCTGTATCTGCCTTTAACCGATGATGGCAAGATCGAAATCAGTTTTCAGGGTAATCCTGATGTTCGCGTCGATGCGCTCCATGTTCTTAGTGAGGGGCATATTCGCTGTCTCGGACTGGCAATCCTGATGACTAAAGCGAAGAGCATCGGCTGTCCAGTTATCGTTTTCGATGATGCCATCAATGCGATCGACCATGACCATAGAGGTGGAATCCGAGAGGCTATTTTTGAAAGTGACCACTTCACAAACACCCAATTGATCGTCACCTGTCATAGCAATGAGTTTATAAAAGATATCCAGCAACACCTACCTGCTCAGCGTAGGAATGGGTGCCAGGTTTATCTACTAAGACATCACGATGGTAACTATCAACCGAGAGTAACCGGCAACATACCTAGCGCGAACTACATCGCCAAGGCCAGAGCAGCAAGAGAAGCGCTGAACGACCGAGATGCGTTGGCTGCGTCACGCCAAGCTTTGGAGATGCTGAGCGAGAAAACTTGGCGCTGGCTTGGAAGTCATGATCTTGGAGTGCTAAATCTAATGCTCGCTGGCGTCGGTGCTGAGCCCGGATTGAGAAACTTATGCGAAGCATTGGTCAAGAAATTGCGAGATTCTCCAACCTTTAATCACGCGAACAAAGAGCCACTTCTTACAGCTTATGGACGTATTTTGGGCATTCCCGTTAACAATCTTGTCTGGATCTATCTCAACAAAGGTACTCATGAGGAGGCAGACCGTGATGACTTTGATGGAGAACTTGTGGAGTCCGTTGTCCAAACTCTTGAAGAACTGGACCGACTCGATCTGCGAGCCGGGCGCTAGCACTCGTTGCGGCTAATTTGGTCTCGACTGGGCAAGTCAATTATCGTAGATCAAAGCGTAATGCAGCGAAATGAGCCAGAGTCTAAAACTGTAATGGTCTAATCATTTCGGACACTTTTTTAGCACAAGCAGTCAAGCGTTAGCGACGGCCTTAAGGCCGCAAACGTGCGAGTACACACAGCTTCAACGGTGAGAACGCGATGGTAGAATCCAGTGACTAGCAAGACCGCCATCACTTACATAGTGCACGAGTATTGGCAAGCGCAGCGCGTAGACCTGATAAGACCGTAATGTGTGTGAAGTAACTAAATCCAAATTAATAAGTTTGTGAAACTTAAACAAATGCATAATGGGCAACTATGTTAACGCGCTGAATATCACTCAAATTATTCCTGACTAAAAGCTATGATTCTCAGGTTAATACAACATGTATCACTCAGCTAAGAGTACCATAGGGTAGGTCTCCAAAAGAGAATGATGCGATAGATGGGAGTACTTACACTAGCACATACACTATACTAGGGTCGCCCTCCCCCTCAGCTGGAACACACGAGGAACGGGCCAGAAAACAGATATTACTCACTGACGGTTGTGAGCTAAGTCGCAACTGCATAATCGTGCAGACTCAACTTTAGGGGATATCTGATTACCTTATTGAGTAATCCATGAACCTCGGTCACATTTAGATATACAAATACTCAATCAAGGCTGATATTCCTGATGGCGGTAGCGTTGTCAGGATTCACATGAAGGGTATCGGTCTGGTTAAAAAGCGAATGTAGTATAGCTGTTAGATTGAAAGCCATGTTGATCGAGCAGTGTGAAGATCAGTAGCAATAGTATAGGGAGGCACTTTGGCACAATTTGCGAGACCAGCAACGCATTTAGACCTCAGTTTTCGTCTGGCTGGGCTTTTAATAGGCTTGGTTTTCTCTGACAGAAATGATTCATAGAATTTTAAAAGCCTTACTCGGGCTGGTTCGCGAAGTATATAATCAATCATGTCCCAAAACATTTGACAAAAGTCCGTTGTTGATTGTTCTTATTCATCTTGTGCTCGAAAGCATAATAGCAAGTGACCGTGTAAATACCTTGAAGGAACAACATGAACTCTTCAAAAAAAACTTTCACTCAATCTGTATCTTATGTGAAATTTAAAAAACAAACGCAAGACACTTTTGATTTTTCTGTTCTGGTCTGTTCTGCGGTTCCAGTATTGAAAAGAAATATTATCCTTTTCGAAAAAGGGGTTATAAATGAAATTACCAAAGCAGACTATTATCAACCTAAGGGTGACATAAGCAGTGAGAAACAAAAGAATATAAATACTGATTTAAAGCGACGGGCGCATGGGTACAAAAATAAACTGTGCAAATATACACTGCTTAGTAATTTCAGTTTTTTTGAATCTTTTATTTATGAAATAATATCAGAGCTAATATTTTTCCATGGAGGGATAGCAGAATTAATTAACAAATCCAAGTGCAGAACCCTTAGTAATATAAATTCAGATGATAGCTCAGTAGAAAAAAATAGAAGACGATTAAGAAATATAGATGATGTGAAAGGGCACGCCATCGGTGTATGTAAAACTGCAACTAATAATCTCAAAAGGGGAGATTATAGGTTCCCTAGCGAAATGTTCTCTGCATTTGGGTTGAGAGTAATATCGGAAAAAAAACTCAAACCTAAAATCATTCGAAATTCCTGATTTTTTAACTAATGGATTCGCATTCGAATTAAATGATGAGTCAGTTGAAACATTTCACAATATAAGAGAGTTAAGAAATAAAATTGCTCACGGTGACACTGTTAATTTGGACTTGACCGACATAACAGAAAAATGTAAATTTCTTTCTAGTTTAGCTAAGGATTTTGATCAACATCTGTTGAAACATTTTTTTATTTCGGAAAAATTTGTTTAATCCAGTGTTCTATTTTAAAATGACGAACTTGGCCTTGTCTTGTTCTCAACTGAAAGATATTCACTTTATGTATAACACCGTTACCATGAAGACATCACTCAATTCAAATTGAGTTTACTAAAAATATCCTCCTGTTTGGATTAGCTAATTAGGTAAGATCATAATACTAGCTGGGTGGTAGTATAATTCATTATCAAACCTTAGAGTTATATATAGCACAAAAATGATAATGAGATTTTTTAGATAAATCTAAATAAAGCCCGTGTTTATATAGCCAATTGATACAGTAGTATTTTTCATTGTGGATTACGCCATAGAAAAAACTATTTTATATAAACACCTCTAGCATCACTAAGAAATAAAAATGAATTGGTAAAACCTTCAATATATATAATAAGTGAGGATAATTTGTTCGAATCTGAAAAAGAAATGCAAATGTGGTTGAGTTCAGAGCTAAGTAAAGTGGACGGATTAGCCAGCTTAATAACTCCATTTTCAGATGAAGAGTATTCTTATGTCGAAAAAAAAATTTCAGACAGCTATAATTATTGTTTGAAAACATTATCAAATACTAAAGTAGTTTGCGAAGATCAAGATATATCACAATTCTCCGATGAGATTCTACGCCCGGACTTTCTGAATCGCCACAGGTTTAACAGACACCTCAGAGTCATTTAAGATGACTTAAAGAGAGGTGCCCATGAGCGGTAAGCGTTATCCCGAAGAGTTTAAAATTGAAGCGGTAAAACAGGTTGTTGATCGCGGCCATTCTGTTTCCAGCGTGGCAACACGTCTCGGTATCACCACCCACAGTCTTTATGCCTGGATAAAGGCATATGGCCCGGATTCCTCAACCAATAAAGTCCAGTCAGACGCTCAGGCTGAGATCCGACGCCTCCAGAAAGAGCTGAAGCGGGTTACCGACGAACGGGACATATTAAAAAAAGCCACTGTAGATTCAATTGGTCAACGCAACAGTTATGTGAAAACATGGGGTTGCGGAGGT
>ENA-ORUR01000611-ORUR01000611.1-human-gut-metagenome-genome-assembly--contig:-NODE-611-length-12778-cov-3.58052_pt1 | contig 12778 bp, 15 predicted proteins | sample MGYA00242086_ERZ509223 | MGnify/ENA primary metagenome ERZ509223 (study PRJEB26280, sample SAMEA2338820) | human gut metagenome | biome: human gut; feature: human-associated habitat; material: faeces... | reverse complement strand
GGTACGCCTAGACCTGCCAATACTGCAGCTCATCATATTGTTGGTGATACATCTAAAGGTGCCCAGCCAGCCAGAGATATTCTGAAAAAACATGGTATTGATGTTGATGATGCTAGAAATGGTGTTTTCCTGCCAAATAGAAATAATGTTGATGAAGCATTGTCAGGAATAAAACATAATGGCAGACATCCAAGTGATTATATTGACGCAGTAAATACAAGAATTATTGATGCTGATAAATTAAATGGAAAACAAGGTGTTCTGGATGAGTTATCAAAAATTCGTGACATCCTGTCTTCTGCAAATCGAGATGCAAGCTGGTATACAATATTATGATAAATAACGTTTATTATTTAAAATCGGATATGGTAAATTATTGTTCTTTTATTCAAAATTATCCTGATGGTGAAGAGAGCATTATGGGAAGGTCGAGAGATCAGGGATGGAGACGGTTTGGCAATGATTATACTGAAATATCATTAGAATTAAGATCAAATGATTTTGGTAAGAAAAACTATCAATTTGATTTTAGTAGCGCTCTATCTCCATTTTTTGTTTTCAGTGAATCAGGTGCTAACCATTTATTTGATATCTTAAATCCTAGGGGACAATTTTTAGGTGTTAGAACAGCAAGTAAACGGAAAAAATTTATTGGGTACTATCCAACTAATGTTTTGTCTGAATGTGTAGATAAAGAAAAATCTATTTATACTGAATATCCCAAAGGATTTATGTTTGAAAAATTAATTCTAGTTAAAAATAATATTACAGATGAATACTTATTTTCAATAAATGAAAATATTAGTGGTGTTTTTGTCACAGATAAGTTTAGAAAGCTTGTTGAAAAAATTGGATTGTTAGGTTTTGATTTTTCTAAAGAAATAGAGTTATCGTAAAGATATTATCGAAGCTACGACCTAGATTATAGATATGTGTAATTACCAGCTTTAGCTATAAAACAGGTAAATGACACCACATCACTCGCCGATTAGCGTATTAGTTTTCAAGCTTAAATGTAGTTTTCTGGTGCTTATTTTGTATTTATTTGTCCGGATATCTTCACTGTTCGGTATTAATACCAAATAACTGTTTAAAATATCCACTACAAATGTGAAATAGGTTTTAAAATCTGCCAGTTGGAAACGGATTAAAGGACTTTGATCCTGCTGGTAAAGGTAGATTTTATGTTACGACAGACGGAGCTCAAGCAGAAAGATAGGCGCGGATGAGAACAGACTGGAACATGTCGATAACTCTAATCATGTAACTTACAAATTAATACCTTGTAAAGTAATAGTATTACTTCGAATGAGAGAATTAAATGAATTACCTATTAATAATATTGATCATCAACTAATAAATAGATTTAAGATGTTTTTAAATAAAGATATACCTTTAAGTAATTTTAATCGTTCATTAAGAAAATCTATTTTACATAAAGCATCACATAAAATTAGTCAGAATCACTGAAAACTCGTTGAGTTGTAGTTATGCTCGGGGGTATAGAACAGATAATTCTCATTATTATATGCACAGCAGTTTAAGTGGCTTACCGGAAGTGCTGACCAAACAGTGAGGGTGAAATAGTTTGGCAAGGGCAATACAGTGCTTGGGGACATTTACAGCGTCAAACCCGTCCCACAAGCACGTTTAATCGTGAACAGAACCTGCGTTTTCAAGGGCAGTATTTCGACAAAGACAAATTTGTCGGGAACAAATTTGAACAGCGCTTGCGCTGGCCCGTAGGGCGAGTATCAGGATGATACGAGTATACTGGTCTGCATTATAATTATAATACGTTCAGGTACTATGCCCCAGGTTTAGGCCGTTTTACCCAACAAGACCCAATAGGGTTGGCAGGGGGGATAAACTTATATGCTTATGCGCCAAATCCTTTAAGTTATATTGACCCCCTCGGATTAAAACCATGCGCGCCTACTAGTGAATTTGACCGTATAACTACTGGGAAAGTTTATAGAGTCATTAGGCCCGATGAAGATCCTTTATCCGGGTTATTTTCCCTTAATCCAAATAATATAAAATCTGTTGCTGGGCATGTAACATCAGGCAGTCGCTCTCCATCTCAGTTTATATCAGCAACAAAAGATTTAAGCATTGCTGAAAGATGGGCTGCGAAATCAGGGAATCGTATTGTTGAAATAGACTTGCGTAAAATTTCTGGTGGCGCAATTGACATATCATCCCCTAAAGGACTAGATCTCTTAGGTAATCAATTTGCAAGGCGGCTGGCGAAAGGTTCTTCAGAAGTGTTGTTTGACGGCCCCATTCCAGCGGGTGCGATTAATCCTCTTTAATAGGTAGATTATGAACGATAATAATTTTGATTTTAATAGAACTATTATTGATGTAGTGGAAATGATTAGATTGGCGGATGATTTAGATGCAAATATAATTGATAGGCTATATATGTCACTTGATAAAGTAATGACTGATTATCAAAGTACTTCGCTTATCCCAAAATTACTTGCTTATGATCTTCTAGTTCTTCATGATAATTTGGAAGGTTCTTTAAAATTTTACTCTGGTAAAGATAACGAGTATATATCAGGAGTTAATTCAAAGGTTAGTGAATATATTGAAAAAATACTTTTAAGCTAAAATAAAAACTGGGAGGATAGTTAAATCTTTATGAAAGTCTGGACTTCGGCTGACAATTGTTTTTTTCTAATTGTTGCCGGAGGTCAGATATGATGAACATTAAAGCTAAACGAGATATTGCACATAAAACAAAAATCTTAAATCATGCTCGTGAGAGCAAAATTTTTGCTAAAACTTGTCGCTAAAAAGAGATCAGCAACGTCATATATTGCAATAGGAAATCAAAGTATGGTGGTATGGAAGCCAGTGATGCTAAACGATTAAAAGAGCTGGAAGAGGAAAGTTTCAGAAAAAATATCTTTATAAAGATAATAAAATCATAAGTATAGAACAGCGTATGTGGCTAGATACTTATATCGAACATTATTTTACTATCGAAACTTCCCCTATGCTGATAATTAATGAGAAGATAGATAATGGAATCATTAGGATATATCCCAATTAAATTATATGACAACAACTCTAACGAATAAAAGACATGAACCTGTAGTTTAAATAATATAATTATCTGCTTTGGCTGTATAATCCCACACCAAAGCAGATATATTACACTATATCATTTCCCTTATCAGCACCTTAATCTTTTTAGTTGTTTGAATATATTCACTGTCCAGTATTAATACTATACAGTCGTTTACAATCTTCATCGTAATTGTAAAACGAAATAGGAGCAATAGGTATAGCTGTTGGATTGCTTGATGAATTTAATAAACAGATAAAGAGTGCTAGAATAGAAACAGAAATAAAAACAGGGAAATGGAAAAATATTGGAGTAATAAAAAAATGTTAGAGCCTTTGAAAATGAATGTAAATATAAATGATATATACCAATATAAATTAAAAAGTTTTTTTAATTCACGAGCTTTATCAGTTAATGAAGAAAAATTTATATTTATAGATTCTGGAAAAAATAAAGAGAAGGTTTTAATGAATTGCGTTTTGAAGATGCGGGCGGTAAGCAAGAGGTGTTTCTTCATGCGCAGAAGGATATGAATACTAAAGTATTAAACAATAGAACAACGCATGTACTTGCAGATCATTTTGAAGTAGTCGAAAAAAATCAAATGATCAAAATTACACAAAATCAAGATGAAGAAGTGGGTGAAAATAAGAAGTTATTTGTTAATAAGGATTATCAGCAAAGAGTTGGCGCTAATAAAACATCTATAGTTAAACAAAACATTAAATATGTTGCTGGGGATTCATTTGAAATTGTATGTGGTAAATCAACATTACAAATGGACAAAGAGGGTTATATTCGGATCCGAGGACATGAAATCATAATTGAAACATCTGGAGATCAATATATTAAAGCCGATGAAGATATCACCCTTAAAGCCAAAACAATTTTAGGTAATTAATCATGACAAAATTATTAACTGATAATAAAATACCATCACAAAAATCATCCTTACTAGATGAGATAATCGAAAGGACAGAACCTCAACCTTTATCGGGTGAGCCTTCAATGCTTCCCTCTATCTAATTAGCAAAAATTGTTAGTAACAGTAACGAAGGTATTTCTATTACATTTAATGACAATGAACAACCTATTTTAGCATTGAGTTTAGCGCCAATCACTGAATCTGATGTAGGCAAAATATGTGCGATCCAGTTTATTAATGGAAATCAGAATAACTCATTGATCGTAGGGATGATTTATTCAAATAACTATTTAGATAAATTATCAAAACAAATAATAAATAATGCGACATTATCATGTGTTGAACAAGACCAATTACATATCCAAGCGAGTGAGTCTATTACGTTACAGTGTGGAGAATCTAGCTTAACAATGACTGCTGATGGGTTTGTTCAAATTAGGGCTCTTTATATTGATAACTATGCATTAGCCACAAATCGTATTAAAGGTGCATCAGTACAAGTGAACTGAAGGAAGATAAACACATGGAGTTGATAAATAATGCTAAACATACAGTTGCTAAAGCGACAGTAATGATTGATAAAGCTGGGTTCGAGTATCTGGTTGTTGTAATAAAAGCAACTTATCATATTCCAGAAAATAATCAGCTTCCACGTCCTATTATTCCATCTCAACCCCTAGTCTATTCAGATATATATTATGGAGAGGTGGGGAAATCTGCGCCAATTTATGATGCTGACTTTGTTTTAAAGAAACAAAAATGTGATGTAATTTTTAATGCTAAGGCATTTGCACCGCATAAAAAACCTATTAGCCAACTGATTATATCTGTTCAAGTTGGAGATATGATAAAAAAGATCGCAGTTTTTGGTCAACGTAATTGGTGTAAAGAAGGTGGCCTTTATAAACCTGGAGTCGCAGAGCCTTTTACTGAGGTTCCCTTACACTATGGGGTTGCATTTGGAGGAAAATATTATTACAAAGATGAGCAGATATCTCACTCTATAAATCCACTGGGAATAGGGTATTTTTTATCTCGAAAACCGAATAATAAAGAAATAAAAATGCCTCAACTAGAGTGCATTGATGAACAAATAAATACACCTGAAAGTCAAATTAATCCCATTGCATTATCCGTATTACCTCGCCATTATGGTGAACGGGTAAAATATGCAGGTACTTTTGATGAAAAATGGCGTAACGAAACAGCCCCCTTTTTACCAAGAGACTTTGATGAACGTTATTTTCAATCTGCACCAGCTGATCAACAAATTGATTTTCCTATTGGCAATGAAGTGATTGTTTTAAACAATATACACCCTTTGCGTTCGAAAATTAATTTTAAACTACCAAGATTAAATAATATCCCAGTAAGATTTTATCAGCGTCAAGGGGAAGTCGTGTTATTCCCCCCAAGCGTTGATACACTTTATTTTGAACCAGAAAAGGATTTTTTTTCTGTAACTTGGCGGTGCCAATTGCCTATTCAAAATATACTCGATATAGAGCAAATTCTTATAGGACCAAGACTAGATAGTTATGTTTCTCGTCAAACGTATCAATCTATTTGTAAGGGATAAAGATGAAAAATAAAAATTATTTATCCATTGTTGCTGCTGGGTTATGTACTCCCGTTGGTACAGATATTTATTCAGCAACAGCAGCCATTCGTTCAGGATTAGATCATTTCCGTGAAACTCATTTTCGAGATACGCTAAATCAGCCTATTATTGGCTCTTTGTTATATGATTATCAGGTATGGGGACCTGCTCGATTAATTGCGTTATTAAATAAAGTCATTGATGATTCATTGGCGAATATTGCTATCAATAAAGAAAATATTGTTATCTGTTTACTTTTACCAGAAGAAGAACGTCTAGGTATTTTCCCACAATGGTTAAGTATAGTTACTGACGCTATATTGCCTCGCTTTCATAAAAGCTCTATCGCGTTATGTCGTGGAAAAGCAGGTATTGGGGAAGCGTTGCCTTTTTTACAGCGAATATTATCAGAAAAAACCACTCATATTGCATTATTAGTCGGTTGTGATAGTTATTTTAATGCAGAAACGATTCGATATTATACGAATACAAATAGATTATTGCATTCGGAAAATAGTGACGGTTTTATTCCTGGCGAGGGAGCGGCTTCTGTTGCATTTACATTAACAAGCAATAATAATAGTAAAGAATACGTTACTATTCTTGGTTTTGATACTCAATTAGAAGCAGCTCATATTTTGCAAACTAAATTGCCTTTAAGAGTGAAAAGTTTATCAAATGCTATTGAACAAGCTTGCCAACGGTCAAATCTTCTTTTACATGACACTCAATTTTGTATGAGCAATGCAAATGGTGAAGCTTTTTACTTTAAAGAAGTTGCGTTAGCTATTACGCGGACATTAAAAGAAAAAGTAGAACATTACCCCCATTATTTAATTGCTAAAAGTGTCGGTGAAACAGGTGCTGCGAGTAGTGTGATTATGTTAGCGATATTATCGGAGTGGATGAAGCACCCTGAAGGACCCGGGAATACTGGATTGATAATATCAAGCGCGGATAGCGGAGAACGAACAGCGATCATTTTACAATATCAAGAGGTAAAGTAGATGGATACGCGAGTTTATGTTAACGGACGAGAAATTTGCTCTAAAGCATCCGATGGTGTATCAACGGCCGCGTTTCCAGATCCTTGCTGGTCTCCTGGCCCCTCAGTGGTTCCTTATCCTAACACCTCTAGCGCAGATGCTTTATCAAATGGTACAGCGACTGTTTTTATCCGAAATAGTATGGTTGCACAAGAAGATCGTTCATTCTTTTCTATTAGTACAGGAGATGAGCCAGCAACTAATGGGTTAGCCAAAGGCGTGATAACAGGCGTTATTAAAGGTAAAGCCTATTTTCGGTCATGGTCACTTAATGTGAAGTTTGAAGGATATGGTGTTGCACGTCATCAAGATCTTATGTCACATAATCATGGCTCTTTTCCATCTAACACACCGACATTTCCGTATATTTCTCGAGGGGTTTTGGGCGGTATTAAAGATTGTAGCAAAGAAAATACACAGATTGAAAAGCGCTGTAAACCCGATAAGGATAACTCGGATGTCCAACAAGAGTTAAAAAAAGAAAGTGCGCTTAGAAAAGCATTAGCAAGAAGAAAAAAAATACAAAATAAAAAAAATAGCAATAAATGGCACTGGACGGAGGATCATTGTGCTGGGTTAGAAATAAAAATGTCAGGGAAAGATCCTAAAAAAGTTGCTAAAGAGTTTATGGATGATATTTCTGATTCGATAGACGCATTAAAAAGCGAATTAGATTATGTTAGTGCATTAAAAAGTAAACTTACTGATATGGCAAAGGATGCCGCATCAAAAGCATTCGGTAAGGTAATCACAAAGGCTGGAATAAAACAAGTAGCAGGTAGCTCAGTTCCAGGTTGGGGAAATGCGGCAATGGCCGCATGGACACTTGGTGATGCAGTCTATGCAGGTTTTGAGGTTAGCACTATTAAATCAGCTGCTGAAGAGGGACTAGAACAAGTTAAAGTCTTATCTGAAAAAGCGGATGATATAAAAAAATTGATCGAACAAACTGAAAATTATAAAAACTTATCACCTGAAGAACAGCTAGAAAAAGCACAAAAATTGGCTGAAGATGCACAAGATATTCTTGCTAGCTTAAATGCTTGTGTTCGAGCAAGAAAATGCAATTTAGTCCCTTATTCTGTAAAAAATGCGATAAAAAAAGGTGCCAGAGGAAGTAAAGTAGAGACCGCGAAAAAAGGAGGATGTTGCCAAGGACAAACGGGGCATCATTTAATTTACTCTCATTTGTTAAGAGAGACATGTAAGAATTATGAGGAGTCCATAGCCCCTACTGTTTGTGTGGAAGGTACGTCTTGGCATAGTGGTAGTCATGGGCGTATTCATATGGCGATGGATGATGAAATTACTTATTTAGTTGAAAATAATCGATTAAATAATAACACTATGAGTATGCAACAAGCTATTGATGCTGCCGTTAATGCCCATAAAAAACGTTTCCATATGCTGATTGTTCCAATAGATGTATTAGAGCTCAATTAGAAAGTTATTATTTATCAATATGCAAAGATGCAAGATTACCCGCGAAAGACTCGAGGGGTAATAACATAAAATATAACGAACTAGATAGGTGATTTATGACATATATAAAAGAAAAAACTTGGAAAGAGGTTCTGAAAGGTTGGATAATTACTGGTTGTGCAATCCGAAATAAAAATATCGTGTACTTTTGTTTGCGCAAAGATATTCCATACGAAAAGGCTCGAAACTTATGGAACAGTGAAATACCTAGTATGTTATTAGCTATCTATTTAGATACACCAGTCACACCTACAGGGTATGCGAGTATTACTGGATTTGATAATCCTAAAGTAGGTGTTTGTTTAAAACCGAAAGAACAAGGGATGCTTGCATCTAGAGGTGATGATGGTGTTGTGGTGTGTGTAGGCAGTGGTGCTAATTTGCCACCAGAAAAAGTTATGGATGGTGACTATGCAAACCCTAAAAATATTAAATGTGTTGGTGGATATGCTTATTATGTTGGTACTTCGCGCGAAATTTATAAACGTGTGGATATTGGGAAATGGCAGAGAATTCAACATGGGATACCAGGAGGAGAAACCAATACAGATATGGGGTTCACTGATCTCGATGGTTTTTCTGAACAGGATATGTATGCCGTTGGCGGTGCAGGTGATGTTTGGCATTATAATGACGAAATCTGGATCCCCTGTGGTTTTCCCTCTAATGAGCAATTAAGTGCAGTTTTATGTGCCCCTGATGGTTATGTGTATATTGGCGGTGAAGGGGGCAGTTTATGGCGAGGGCGTGAATACCAATGGGAAAAACTTTATCACGGCAGTTCGGCTATTTTACTGAATCAGTTACGCTGGTTTGAAGATAAAGTGTGGGCATGTGATGACTATCGCTTACAGTGTTGGAATGGTAAAGAAATGGTCCGTCCCAAGGATGGTGATAGAAATGTTATCGCCTCAGGTCATATGGATGTCCGCGATGGGATTTTAGTTGTAGCTGATGATTATAATGTTGATCTGTATGATGGAACCGCTTGGCATAAGATAGTGAGACCTTATAAATAATAGGATTATTGTGAACATCAAGGCCTTATTGGAACTTACCCCTCCAGAGTTCTAAAGCCTTTTCACCGGAGGAAAAACCTCCAGCATATGGCCTATTTTGAGTGGTTCAGGTGCTGTCAGTTTCAATGTCATTCCTCTTAAGGGGATTTAGACATCACTGTTTTTCGTAATGTCTCGTTGCTTACAAGTGTTGCATCAAGCGGGTTGATAAATTCCTGATAAACTTCGGGATTAACATTTATGACTCGCAGATCTTTCAGTGTTTCTTCAGCTGAACGTCGAACGGCTTTCAAAACAAATTCAGTATGGTTTTTTCCCACAGCACGAATAAAACAATAAAAAACCCAACAACGTATCTAATTAAACGCTGTTGGGTTATAAAACGTGTTATTTAACTGTATGCTTTAAAACGATGAAAAAGCCATTAAAGTACAGCGACAATGGCTTCACACAATGGAACCATATTTTCCAGTGTTAAGCCTGCGACATTAATACGACCAGAGCCGACAATATAAATACCATATTCAGCACGTAGACGTTCAACTTGCTCTTTATTAAGGCCACTAAATGAGAACATACCATTTTGGTCAATAATAAAGCTGAAATTTTGTTTTGCGCCTTTTTCTTGTAAGGTTGTCACCAGCAATTGACGCATACGCTGAATGCGCTCACGCATTGTGGTGAGCTCTTCAATCCACTCTTCTTTTAACTCTGGGTTAGATAAAATAGTGGTCACCACAGATGCACCATGTGCCGGTGGATTAGAGTAGTTTGCGCGAATAATCGCTTTGGCTTGGCTAAATGCTTTCTCAGCAGTATCGCTCTCTTTTGCGACAATAGTGCAAGCACCTACACGCTCATTATAAAGGCCAAAGTTTTTTGAATATGAGCTTGCAACAATCAGCTCAGGATTGCTTTCAGCAAATAGGCGTAAGCCTTGCGCGTCTTCTTCAAGGCCATTAGCAAAACCTTGGTAAGCAAAGTCAAATACTGGTAACCAACCTTTCTCTGCGGATAAGGCAGCCAATTGACGCCATTGCTCTAACGTTGGGTCAATACCACTTGGGTTATGGCAACATCCGTGGAACAGCACAACATCACCTGCTTGTGCATTTTGTAGGCTAGCTAGCATACCTTCAAAATCTAAACCGTGGCTTTCGGCATCATAATAATCATATTGGCAAATCTCTAAGCCTGCAGTCTGAAAAATATTATTATGGTTTGGCCAAGTCGGGTTACTTATCCATACACGTTTAGCATTAGTTTGCTGAGCAATAAAGTCCGCAGCAATACGTAATGCTCCAGTACCACCCGGAGCTTGTGCTGTACGTGCACGTTTTTCTGTGATGATAGGGTGTTGTTCACCAAACAACAGTGCTTGAGTGACCGCACCAAACTCAGGAATACCGCTAATAGGAAGATAATTTTTAGTGGTTTCGTTTTCTAATAAATATTTTTCTGCTTTTTTAACGGTGGTGAGTACAGGTGTTTTACCTGTTTCATCCTTATAAACACCAATCCCTAAGTTAATTTTGTTTTCACGAGTATCAGAACGGAAACTATCAGCTAAACCCAGAATAGGATCGGCTGGTGCAGCAATGATTTTCTCAAACATAGTGTAATTATTCCCTAAGCTCAAAACGAAGCCGAATTATGAGTAACAAGAGTAACGCTATAGAATCGGTTTGCCAACAGTTTGTAGAGAAATTAGCAAGAAGTTGTGAACTAAGTGAGAATAAATAGCAAAACAAGATGTAAATAAGTAAATCTTTCGTGATTACATTAACATGTAAATATAACCACTAAAAATAACCAATAGTTTAGTATAATAAACTGTTTATCTTGGTATTAGAAAAGGAGGAACAGAAAAGCGAGCAATATAAATAGGATAGGCAAATAAAAAAGCAACACCGAAGTGTTGCTTTTCAAATCAATTAACTTGACTGTTTAATTACCTTAAAGGGTAATTAGAACTGATAAGTCAGACCTAAACCAACTACGTTGTCAGTTGCAACGCCGTTAGCTTTAGTGAAGTCATCTTCATCTAACAGGTTGATTTTGTAATCAACAACTGCAGTCATGTTTTTGTTAAATTTGTAGAAAGAACCTACAGAGATATATTTAACTAAATCATGGTTGTTGTCTTTCAGACCGCCAACACCATTATTCAGATCTTTACCTTTAGATTGAACATAACCTAAAGATGGTTTGATACCTAAATCAGCAAAGTCATACTGTGCAGTTAACTCGATATTTTGAGTTTTGTTTGCAATTGCACCGTCACCATAGTAGTTCATGTTACGGGTTTCACCGTACATTGCTGCTAAGTAAACATTGTTAGCTTCGAATTTACCACCAACGTTCCATGCTTCAGCACGTTTACCAGTAGCATCACTCTTATGTTCTTGCCAGTTAGTACGAGCAGAACTTGAGTAACCACCACCCAGTGTTACGCCCCAGCCTAAGTTATAAGCTGTAGAGAAACCAAAACCGTCGCCATTTGCTTCAGCGTTGTCTTTACGTTTATTGTTGGTGTTTTCGTTATTTTTGCCTTGATATTGCAGAGCAAAGCTTAAACCATCAACATAACCGAACATATCGGTGTTACGGTAAGTTAATACGCCAGTAGTACGGCTAGTCATATAAACGTCAGTTTGCGCCATGGAGTCACCACCCCATAAAGGCAGAACGTCAGTCCATGCGTTGGTGTCATAAATTACACCGTAGTTACGACCGTAATCTAAAGAACCGAAGTCAGCAAATTTCAGACCAGCATATGCTAGACGAGTTTTAGCTTTGTTCTCGCCTTCAGTAGTGTTTGTTTTAACTTCGTATTCAAAACGACCGAAACCAGTTAAATCTTTATTGATTTGAGTTTCGCCTTTGAAACCGATACGTGCACGAGAAGCGTCACCGCTTTCATGATCGCCTTTAGTATCAGCATCAGCGAAGTAATGACGAACGTCAACTTTACCGTAGATATCTACTTTGTTGCCGTCTTTGTTGTACATTTCAGCTGCGTTTGCTGCACCAGCAAACATTAAAGCTGGGATTACCACTGCAAGAATATTGCGCTTCATCATTATTATTACCCTCATTGGTGTTATTCAGACACCTTTGCCACTGCCAGAAATAGTTTCTTAATTTTTATGGAACTATTTATGAGAGTTAAGTGTCGTCTGTGTCGGGTGACAGTGTTCCATTGGTAAAAAATTTTATCTACCCCGAATTTGCTACAAAATCGAAAAAAGTGTAACAAATTGTAACAATGTATTTCAAAGTGTGTATTTGGGGGAACTTTTCCATCAAATTGTAGCCATGCATAAAAAAAGCCAACCCTGAGGTTGGCTTCTGGTATAACTAAAGTTAGTACAATTAATCAGCAACACAAATGTTTTTTGTTGGCTACTAATTAATCAAACTATTAGAAATCGACATTTCTTGGTGTACGTGGGAATGGGATCACTTCTCGAATATTTGTGACACCAGTCACATAAGCAACTAAGCGTTCAAAGCCGAGACCAAAACCAGAGTGTGGTACTGTGCCATAACGGCGTAAATCACGATACCACCAGTAGTCTTCTTTATTCATACCCATCTCAGCTAAACGTTTATCAAACATCTCTA
>ENA-ORUR01000607-ORUR01000607.1-human-gut-metagenome-genome-assembly--contig:-NODE-607-length-12838-cov-22.7377_pt1 | contig 12838 bp, 10 predicted proteins | sample MGYA00242086_ERZ509223 | MGnify/ENA primary metagenome ERZ509223 (study PRJEB26280, sample SAMEA2338820) | human gut metagenome | biome: human gut; feature: human-associated habitat; material: faeces... | reverse complement strand
GTTATATTTTTGCACAGAAAAAGACACTAGTAAAGACTAGCGACTAGCATTTAAACATATTTTGACATTGAAATCGCCTACTGCAAGATTCCCTTTTGCCATTGATCAATCGCGCTCAGAAGGGGCTCCTTCTATCAGCAGATGATTTGGAAAAAGTTGCTGATTATCTCCGGGTCTGTGAATTGCTGCAACGCTTTTTGTACAGAGAAAAAGATCTGGTTCCAATCCTTAATTCCTATGGTGAAGAACTCCAGCTTTTTCCAAAACTGGTTGAACAGATCTATCAGTCAATAGAATATAGTCAAGTTGCCGACAGCGCTGACCGCGACTTAAGGCGGCTGCGGCGGCAAGAACAGGAACTAAGCCAGGAAATAAAAGATACGGCTGGTAAGCTGCTGCAAAGCAAGAAAGTCAGCCAAAGTTTGCAAGAACAGCGGCTGGTAGAAAAAGATGGTCACTTGACTCTGCCCGTCAAAAGCAGCTTTAAAAAGGCAATCGCTGGACGAATCATCGCTTATTCAGCCAATGGACAGACTGCCTTCATTCTTCCACGCAAACTGGACCAGCTGAGCAGCGAAAAGATTGCTGTCAAGGGACAAATTGAAGCTATTGAAGCGATGATCCTCGGGCAGCTGACCGCTACCGTCTATGAAGAAAGCCACGGCCTATTACGTAACATTGATGTCGTCGCGGCAATTGATCAAATTATGGCCCGGGCGCGATATAGCCAGGAGCTGAATGGCAAGCGGGCCAGATTAAATCAGACAAATCAGCTGCTTTTACGGGGGATGCGGCATCCCCTGCTTAAAAATCCCATTCCACTTGACCTGGAAATCAAGCCACCAGTTCGCGGCTTGATCATTACTGGACCAAATGCCGGTGGCAAAACCGCCACTTTAAAAAACTGCGGCCTGGCTATCATGATGACAGAGATTGGGCTTTTTCTGCCCAGCCGGGAAATCTGTGATATCCCTGTCAGCCAGCAGATTTTCAGCCAAATTGGTGACCAACAGGACCTAGATAACTCCCTGTCGACCTTCTCAGCAGAAATGACCAATATTGCCAAAATTGTCACTCACGCTCAAAGCCGCAGTCTAGTTTTGCTCGATGAACTGGGTAGTGGCACTGACCCCGATGAAGGAGCTGCTATTGCTATTTCCGTCTTGCAAGCCCTGCAACTTAAGGGGTGCTTAGTTTTAGCCACGACCCACTACAGCAGAATTAAAGATTATGCTGTTAAGCATCCAAATTACCGGACCGCGTCAATGGACTTCAATGCCGACACCCTCACCCCAACCTACCGTCTGCTCTTAGACCAAGTCGGTCAGAGCCGGGCTTTTTGGATTGCTCAAAAAGTAGGGATGCCAAAAGAAATTATCGACCAGGCGCAAAAAGTTTTAGCCGGTCAATTGCCACTCAGTAGCAGCACGGTCGTTTTGAAAGAAAAAGCCACCGGCAAAATAGCCAAAACACATTTTTGCAAAGGAGACGTGGTCTACGCGGGTAATCTGGAAAAAGAAGGCATTTTCTATGCCTTGGAAGCAAACCGAACCTTGGCAAAAATTTTCATCAACAAACAATTTTCTGTCGTTCCCGTTAAACGGCTGAAATTACGGCGAAAAGCTGCCGACCTTTATCCAGAGGGCTATAACCTGGACCTGCTCTTCATAAGCGACTGGCAAGAATATAAATTTAACAAGGATTTGAACCGCGGGAGCAAAAAAGCTTATAAGAAATTAGTAAAGTATGAGCAAGAAGCAAAAAGTAAAAAGCAATAGCAGTAAAAATAGTTAACGTTTTCTGCTTATACCGGTTGTTTAAGCCTTTATATTAAATTAAGATTATAAAAGTTACACAACAAAGATACTATTTACAAGCCCAAGATCCTTTAGGAGAAAAAGACTACACGATTTTTGCCCATGACTTTACGTAAACTAATCAACAGCAACCGGGGCCGTTTCGCCATCATCTTTGCCCTGCTGGTCATGACCCAGGTCATCGACGTTGCTTCAACTTACCTGTTCTCGCCAATGGTTAACCAAGTTTCCGCCGGCCGTTTTAACATTTTTTGCAGCCTGCTTCTGATCCAGTTTGCCCTGGCCTTAGTCCTAAACTTTGCTTTCAACGGTGCCAACTACCTCTTCAGCAAGCAGACCCAGCAGTATCTGCACGGCGTCAGAGACAGACTGGCTGACCACTATTACCAACAGCCTGCCGGCCTCTCCGAGATGACCAACCACTTTAGCCAAGACCTTGACACTTTGACTTACGATTACGCGACTGTTCTCTTTTACTTGATCTGTGACGTTATCAACGCGCTTATGGTTGCCCCCAGCCTCTTTTCTTTTCACTGGCTCCTGCTCCTGGCCAGCCTCTTAACTACCGTGACTTCCTTCGCGATTGCCCGCTTACTGGAAAAATACAGCAACCAGGCCACCGATCAATTATCGGTTGCTAATCAGCACTTTTTAGCGACTATCGCCCAATGGACTGCCGGTTTGGCAGAACTTCGCCGCTACTTTGCCAAAGGCCCTTATCAAAAAGCCCTGCTTAAGTCCGGCCAAGAGCTAGCCGACCGGCAAGTCAGCCGCCGCAAGATCAACAGCCAGATCCAGTGCCTGCAAAGCCTTAGCAACGCCTTAGGCACAGTCAGCATCCCCCTCATCGCCGGCTTCCTCTTCTTTGAAGGACAAATGTCCTTAGGTGGCGTTATCACGTCTGGTTATTTCGCCAGCAGTATTTTTTCCGTCCTGGAAAACATCGCCGGCAGCTATTCTTATCTAAATTCGACCAAAAGCCTGCGCCAGCAGCTTAGCCGCCTGCAGGAAAGCAAGAAAAATGACAATCTGCAGCCGGTCAACCGGATGGCCCAAATCGAGATCAAACAAGTCTCCCTGACCCACGGCAAGCAGCTTTTGTCCTACCCCGATTTGACCATCCATGCTGGTGAAAAAATCCTTATCACTGGCGACAGCGGCAGCGGTAAAAGCACCCTTTTAAAACTGCTTTTAGGCAATTTACAATCTGAAAAAGGCCAGATCATCTTTAAAGACGCTGCTGGCCAGGCTTTCCAGCCGGACCCTTACTCAATCGGCTACCAGGCCCAGGACCTGGTCCTGTTCCCCGCGACTTTAGCGGAAAACGTGACCATGCATACCCCTGGCCTAAGTGCTAATCCAAAAGATTACCTGGAAACAGTCGGCCTCCAGCTTGATCCCCAGCGCCAGATTACCCCAGACGATTTGACTCTGTCCGGCGGTCAAAAGCAAAAACTGGCTCTTGCCCGGACTTTAAGCCATGGCTTTCCCCTGCTTTTGCTGGATGAGTCACTGAGCGCGGTTGACCGGGCCGGCCAGGATCAGATCTTGCGGACCCTTTGCCAATTGCCAGCAACCGTCATTTTCGTTGCCCACAATTTAAGCCCTGAACAAAAAGCCCGCTTTGACCGGGAAATCAGCTTAGCTAAGAGGGAGCATGTATGACTTTTAAAGAATTTTACCTCCGCAAGCCAGTCAAAAGCAGCCTGCTCTTCTTGGCCGCGGCTTTAAGTTCCTTGCTGCTGGTCGGGTCTTCTTACGCCTTAACTTTGGAATTCAATGCTTTAAGAAACCGGCAGCCCGTGCTTTTTGCCCAAATGCTGGCCTTGCAGCTGGCCTGCCTGGTCTTCAGTGCCCTGCTCACCTACTATGGCAACCTGTCCCTGGAACAGCTGATCCAAAGCTACCTGCAGCAGATCCGGCAAGAGCTTGCCCTGCATATATTCAATGATGGCCAAGCACACGATCCAGCCCAGGCGCAAAACCAGCTGCTTAAGGAAGGGGACTTGCTGACTGTCAGCTACCTGCGCAATATTTACAGCAGCTTTAAGGCCGGCATGACTGTCCTGGCTTCTGGCGGTGCCCTGCTCAGTTTTCACTGGAGCCTCTTCATCGCCTGCCTCATCTTTGCCTTGGTGCAGATCTCCCTTCCCCGCCTGCTGGACCGCCAGCTCAACCACGCCAATCAAAGACTGGCCACGCAGAACCAGGCCTATCTCAAGGTTCTTGGCGACTGGCTGCTCGGCCTTGGCGACTTGCACCGCTGCCTGTCCTTGGCCTGGTTTAAGGAAAAAGCCGGCCTGGCCGCCAAAGAACTGGAAGATGCCCATGTGCACAAAAGCGCCGTCTCCGCCCATTTGGATTACCTCAATCAGCTGGCATATTCTCTTGGCAGCAGCCTGATCCTGCTCTTGACTGCCTTTCTGGTCATCCAGCACTGGACGGCTTTTGGCCTGCTCAGCAGCATCGCTTCTTTTAACAGTGACTTTTTTGGCAATCTGCAAAACGCGGCTGACTACTTAGGCGAAATTTCCGGCAGCCGCCAGCTGCGGCAAGACCTGCTTAAGCAAAGAGAAGCCGTCCCGGAGCAAAAAGAAGCTGGCCAAGCGCCAGCGGCTTTTGCCAGCAGTCCTTTAACCGTTGAATTTAACGGCCTCAGCCTGGCTTACCCGGCCATCAAGCTGCAGCCCGGAGAAAAAGTTCTGCTGACCGGCGCCAGCGGCCGGGGGAAAAGTACTTTTTTCAAGCTGCTCTTGGGTGAAGTCAAGGCAGCCAGTGGAGAAATTCACTATCTGGACCAGAAGGGACAGGTCATTCAGCCCAACTTGAGTCAAATCGGCTATCTCCCCCAAGATCCCCAGCTTTTCCCCGGCAGCGTTGCTGAAAACATGACCATGTTCAATCCGGCTTTAAACGATCAAGACTTGCTCCGCCAAACAGCATACCAGGTGAACTTAAGTGAGGACCTGCGCCTGTGGCCGGCCGGGCTTGATACAAGAGTTGCCGTAGAAAACAGCAATGTTTCTGGCGGTCAGCGGCAAAAAATTGTTCTGGCCCGCAGCTATCTTTACCACAGCCAGCTGCTTTTGATCGATGAAGGAACCAGTGCCATTGACCAGGCCGCCACGCGGGAGATTATTGCCCGCTTGCTCAAGACGGATAAAACGATCATGTTTGTCGCCCATAATCTGACCGCGGATAGCCGCCAGCTTTTTGACCGCGAAATTCAACTTGATTAAACTATAAAGGTTCACGCAAGTGAGCCTTTTTTATTCCCCCTATTGCACATTACCACTAGTTCATGATAGTATATTAATTATAAAAGCGTTTTCTTTATTTCGGCTGTACGAAATAAAAAACGTTGCTTCTCTATATGATAAAAGAATGATGAGGATACTAGCATGACTAATGAAACCAAACTTTTGCAAGCCGTTCAGCAATTGGCAGACAAGGATGTAGCGCCTTTTGACCTGCAGATCGACCGCCAGGCCAAGCTACCAAACGGCCTTTTCCAGAAGATCGTTGACCTGGGCCTTTTGCGGGCAAAAATCCCTAAGGAATATGGCGGACTGGACGTTTCCGCTCAAACCGCCGGCAAGATCGTCAACATCCTGGCCAAGGCCAACGCCAGTGTCGGCGTAATGCTGGAAGGCCACTACAAGAGCTGTGACCAGCTGGCCAAGTACGGCACTGACGCCGCTAAGAAGCGCTACTTTGCCTGGGGCGCCCAAGCCATCCTCGGCTTCTCCAACACTGAACCAGAAGGCGGCTCAGACCCAAGCAAGCACCAGTCCTACGCTGTTGAAAAGGACGGCCGCTGGATCATCAACGGCGACAAGGTCATGATTACCAACGGGACCCTGGCTCAAGTTTACTCAGTCAACGTGAAGACTGGTCCTGACGAATACTCTGTCTTTATCGTGGACAAGGGGATGCCAGGCTTCTCCTTCGGCTATGTTGAAAAGTTCATCGGCCTGCGGGGGATTCCTTGCGGTGAAGTTGTCATGAACCAGATCGAAGTTGGTCCGGAAAACATGCTGGGCAAGCGGGGGCAAGGTTTGGAAATTGCCAACAACGCCCACGATGATGCCCGCTACTTGATGGGGGCCGTTTTGACCGGGATCCAGGAACACGCCCTTGATATTGCCAAAAACTACGCGGCTAAGCGCAAGTCAGGTAATACCCTGCTCAAGGACATGCAAGTTACCCAATACAAGATCAGCAAGATTGCAACCAACAAGGAACTGACCCGTTTGGTTTACGAGGAAGCTGCCCGCCGCAAGGATGCCGGCCTGCCGTACATGGAACAATCAGCTATGGCTAAGTGCTTCGGCAGCCAGGCAGCGGTTGAATCCTGCGACTTGACCCTGCAGATCATGGGCGGCTACGGCTACAGCGCTGAATTTGCTCCAGAACACCTGGTAAGAGACGCCAGAGCCATGGAAATCGCTGAAGGCACGATTGAAAAGATGTACACGGAAATCAGCAATGCTGAAATGGCTGATGTACCAAGCCAGGAAGTGGCAAGAAAGCAAGCTGACTTGACCGACCTTGACCAGATCCTGCCGCTTTTGGAAGCAGCCAAGACTCCAGCCGGCGCGGTTGACGCGGTAAGCAGCTCATCACAAGCAGCCGGCCTGCCAAAGGCCAAGATCGTTCTGGCTCTGGGCCGCGGTGCCAACCAGCCGGAAACTATCGCTCTGGCCAAGCAAGTAGCTGAAAAGCTGGGTGCTGAAATCGGGGTTACCAGACCAATGGTCGGCTCAGACTTCAACCGTGGCCAGCAGCTCGGCGTCAACGGCCATAAGATTAAGCCGCAAGTTTTGATCAACCTGGGGATTGCCGGCGCGCCGCAATACACCTTTACTGTTGACCATGCTGAAAACATTATCTCCGTCAACACTAACCCGAACGCTATCGTCTTCGAAGGTTCAGACTACCGCTACGTCGGCAGCACTTACGACTTCTTGAAGGAACTGCTCAACCGTTTGGGCTAAAAATTAATAACCGCCAGCCGTTGGTATTTAACCGCGGCTGGCGGTTTTTTCTTTACTTCATCTTCTTCGTGATTGCCTACTACTTTGCCAAGTTCCTAGTAATCAAACTGACCCCCTTAATCCTCAAGATCAAGCGCGAGGACGAAGCCAAGCAGAACCGCGGCCAGGACGATTAGCCGGCTTGGATATTTTCCACTTGTATGCGATTAGAAACAGAACTATAATTCCAGGTATTAATACTGTATTTGTTGTTTTCTAGGAAAGTAAATTTTTGAGGCATTATCATGACTCGTTTGTTAATCAGCTATTTTTCAGCTGGGTTAATGATCGGCTTTGTTTTGACCGCGCCCTTTGCGCCGAGGATGCAAAAGATTACCGACTTCTTCCGTTACCGGATTGGCTATTGGAACATGCTGATTCCTATCGGAATTATCGTAGTTACCAACGCGGCGGCCTATAGCATGTTGAACATCGCCGGGCTGGCCCTTCTAGGCCCCTTTGACTTGATCTTCATTGGCGCGACGATTGCCGACTATCTGCGGGATCGGAAATTTAATTCCGGCAAGCAAAAGCAGGACGATTAGCCGGCTTGGATAATTTTTGCCGCGAAAGGTTGACAAGTGGCTATCGTTATTATATTATGATTAAAAAGTGAAAACACGTTGACAAGGAAAAGATAAGTAGCTGGTCAAATCTTCTTTCAGAGAGGCGCGGTGGCTGAAAAGCGCTGAAGAGGCCCCGGCGAACATGGTCTTTGAGTCATACGGGAGGCGAGCGCCGGCAAGCTTCCCGCGGGAGGCGCCCGATACCGCGCCCGAGTATAACTCCGCCCAGGCGGAGCGTACTTAAAGGCGGCCTCTTTTGGCCGTGAAGATGGGTGGTAACACGCTAATACGTCCCTGAGCGAAAGCATTTTCGTTCAGGGACTTTTTTTGTCACGTTTTTTCAAGTAATTTAGTTAAGCAGTATTTTTAGAAATAAGGAGAATTATCATCATGGCCAAAGTAGAAAGTTTTGAATTGGACCACACTAAAGTTAAGGCACCTTACGTCCGCCTGATCACCGTTGAAGAAGGCCCTAAGGGCGACAAGATCTCCAACTTCGACCTCCGCCTGGTGCAGCCTAACGAAAACGCCATCCCAACTGGCGGCCTGCACACCATTGAACACCTCCTGGCCAGCCTCCTGCGCGACCGCTTAGACGGCGTCATCGACTGCTCCCCATTCGGCTGCCGGACCGGTTTCCACTTGATTACCTGGGGTGAACACAGCACCACTGAAGTAGCCAAGGCCCTGCGCGACTCCCTCAAGGCCATCAGAGACGACATCACTTGGGAAGACGTGCCTGGTACCACCATCGAAAGCTGCGGCAACTACCGCGACCACTCCCTCTTCAGCGCCCAGGAATGGTGCAACGACATCTTGAAGAAGGGCATCAGCGACGACCCATTTGACCGCCACGTGGTTGAAGACTAGTTTTTAACTTTTAGGAGCAAAAATCATGAGAAGAAAGAAAAAGCAGCAACGGCTCATCGCCGCCGCCATCGCCCTCGTCGTCATCATTGCCGCCTTCTTCGCCCTGCGCCTGACTTCTTCCCGGCAAACGGCCAAGAGCCAGACGACTACCGTCACTGTCGGCTCTATCGGCCCCGATGTCCAAGTCTGGCAGCACATCGCCAAGAGCAGCCAGGCCAAAAAGCTGGGCCTTAAGATCAAGGTGAAGGCTTTTACCGACGGGCCAAGCCTCCTGCGGGCAACCTCCGATGGCAGCATCAATGTCAGTGCCTTCGCTTCCTGGGCCTACCTGGAAGCCTACAACAAGTCCAAGAGCAACACCGGCCAGCAAGTAGCCCTGGCCACGACCTACCTGGAACCAATGGGGATCTACTCATCCAAGTACAAGAAGCTCTCTAACCTGCCTAAAGGCGCGACCATCGCCCTGGCCAACAATGCCGCCAACGAAGCCAGAGGGCTCCTGCTTTTGCAAAGCGCCGGCCTGATCAAGCTGAAGAAGAACTTTGACGCAGCCAGCGGCAACACCAACGACATTGTTTCCAACCCCAAGAAGTTCAAGTTCAAGCTGATCGATGACACCACTGGCCCGCGGATCATCAAGTCCGTCGACGCCGTCCTCATCGGCAACACCATCGCCCTGGCCGGCAACTTGAACGTGCTCAAGGACTCCCTTTACCACGAAAAGATCGACCAGAGCACCAAGAACAACATCAATGTCCTGGCCACTGCCAAGAAGAACAAGAACAATGCCGCTTACAAGAAGCTGGGCAAGCTCTACCATAACAAGCAGATCCAGAAGTGGATCGCCAAGAAATACTCCGGCACCAAGGTCGAAGTCAACAAGCCGGTCTCCTACCTGACCGATTAAAAAAGCTGAGCCGTTTGGCCCAGCTTTTTGCTTTCCTACCTTATTAAATTAATTTACCCTTGCAGTGATCGACCTCATGCTGGATAGTTTCCGCCACAAAGCCCGTAAAGGCCTGCTCATGCTCTTTTAAGTCCATATCTTGGTATTTGACCGTAATCTCTTCATAGCGGTCAGCCGGCCGCTCTCCAGGCAAAGACAGGCAGCCTTCTTCTGCCAGGTAGTGACCGGATCTTTTAACGATCTTGGGGTTGAGCATAACTATAGGTAAAAAGCCGGCGTTGACCGCGATAATCGCCTTGTTTACCCCAATCATGTTGGCGGCCAGGCCAGCGGCGGGCGGCAGGCCGTCAATGCTTTCCCGGTGGGCCAGCAGGGTGTCCAGCAGGTCCTGGGCCGCTTGCCGGTCACTGGCCGCCGCTTTAGCTGCCGGCTGGCTTAAACTGAGGGGATCGTGGATGATTTTTTGCACTGTCATTATCGTTTCCTCGATTTTGCTTTTTACCTAAAGTTTACCAGGTTAAAGATTTTTTGGAACAAAAACTATTTATTTGCAATTGCTGAGCATTGGTGTATACTAAACTTACTTACTAATTGTTAGTGATAAAATAACAAGACACTCATTCGTGGCCGTGAAAATCACTATTGCTTAAAAGGAGAATTTACCATGGGATTGAATTTTTCAGCCTACAACACAGACGAAATAATTGATTTTTTGCAGGAACAAGTAAAGGATGGGATCGTCAAAACTGATAAAGACAGCTTACAAACCGCATCCTATAGCCAAAACCTGCCTGGCCAGCACGGCCTGGCTCTAGCCCTGGTCGAAGCAGGCTCAATCGCTGACGTCCAGGGAGTCATGCGGGCTGCCCGCCGCTTCCACCTGCCAGTTGTTTCCCAGAACCGCTTCACCAGCACCGTTGTTGGCGCTGATGCTGTTGACCACGCCATCATTCTTTCAACCGCCAAGATGAACAAGATTCTGGAATTGAACGCTGAGGATGCCTATGCCGTCGTTCAGCCAGGCGTCATCAACAATGACCTTGACCAAGCCGCGAGAAAGCAAGGGCTCTTCTACGCTCCAGATCCAGCTTCAAAGAAAATGTCAGGCATCGGCGGCAACGTCGCGACCAACGCCGGCGGCTTGAGTGGCGTTCGCTACGGATCAACCCGCGACAACGTCCTGGGCTTGAAGGTCGTCCTAGCTGATGGTCGCCTCCTTGACCTGGGCGGCAAAACCAGCAAGCAAGCCTTTGGCTACAACTTAACTCAATTGTTTGTCGGCTCAGAAGGGACGCTGGGTACGATCGTGGAAATTACGGTCAAGTTGCTGCCGCTGCCTTTGGGCGAATCCTTGATGGGCTTGGCCTACTTCAAGGATATGCACACTTTGGCTGAAGCCACCAAAGATCTGCGGATGTCAGGGATCTACCCTGCCATGTTAGAAGCCATGGATTCCCACACCCTGCAGGCAGTCAGCGAATTCCGTGATAACAAGGAGATGGCCGGCCGCGGCGCAGCTTTAATTTTCCGCGTCGACTCCATTTCTGATGAAGGCAAACAGATCGTCAAGAACATTATGGACAAGTATCATGTGACCGACGTCCAGCTGGCTACTGACCCAGCTGAGCAAGACAAGATTATCAGCGTCCGCCAGGACATGTTACCAGCCATCTTCACTGGTCGCAGCGCAGTTATGGAAGACATGGCCGTGCCAACTTCACGCATGGCTGAGTTGGTTGACACGATCCAGGCTTTGAGCGACAAGTACCCGGAACTGGAAATCTTCACCGCCGGACATGCTGGCGACGGCAACCTGCACCCAACCGTTACCTGGTCCAAGGATGCCAAGGAAATGCCTGAAAGTGTCAATATCGTCTTGCACGAAATGTTTACCAAGGCCTTAGAACTGGGTGGAACCATCTCTGGCGAACATGCCGTAGGGATGTTGAAGAACCAGTGGAACAATGTTGAATTGGGTGAAGACGTTGACTGGATCCAACACCAGATCAAGAGCTTGTTTGACCCAATGAACCTGCTCAATCCAAAGCGCAAGATCGATTAAGCGGCAGCAATCAGCAAATAACATAGAAGAAAAGTGGCATAACATTCTTGTAAGAGAGGATATTATGCCGCTTTTTGCTTAAAAACTCCGTTACTATAAACTGGCTGCAGTCAAAACATTTTCAACTTTGTGAAAGATATTTTTTTCACTTCAAAAATCATCTTGTCCATATTGATGTTTAGCGCTTTCATCCAAATTATATTGTTCACGTGACTGGTTTTTAGTGTTATCTTTCACCTTTTTGTGTTACTATTATCAATGTAAGAGCAAGAATAACGGAGGGACAATTAATGACTAAAATTTTTGCTTACGCAATTCGTGAAGATGAAAAGCCATTCTTGAAGGAATGGGAAGACGCTCACAAGGACGTCGAAGTTGAATACACTGACAAGCTTTTGACCCCAGAAACTGCTGCTTTGGCAAAGGGTGCTGACGGTGTTGTTGTTTACCAACAACTTGACTACACCGCTGAAACTCTGCAAGCTTTGGCAGACAACGGCATCACTAAGATGAGCCTGCGTAACGTTGGTGTTGACAACATCGACATGGCTAAGGCTAAGGAACTTGGCTTCCAAATCACCAACGTTCCAGTTTACTCACCAAACGCCATCGCAGAACATGCTGCTATCCAAGCTGCCCGCATCCTGCGTCAAGCCAAGGCTATGGACGAAAAGGTTGCCCGCCACGACTTGCGTTGGGCACCAACTATCGGCCGTGAAGTTCGCGACCAAGTTGTTGGTGTTGTAGGTACTGGCCACATCGGTCAAGTCTTCATGAAAATCATGGAAGGCTTCGGCGCTAAGGTTATCGCTTACGACATCTTCCGCAACCCAGAATTGGAAAAGAAGGGCTACTACGTAGACTCACTTGACGACCTGTACAAGCAAGCTGACGTTATTTCCCTGCACGTTCCTGACGTTCCAGCTAACGTTCACATGATCAACGACAAGTCAATCGCTAAAATGAAGCAAGACGTAGTTATCGTTAACGTATCACGTGGTCCATTGGTTGACACTGACGCGGTTATCCGTGGTTTGGACTCAGGCAAGATCTTCGGTTACGCAATGGACGTTTACGAAGGTGAAGTTGGCGTCTTCAACGAAGACTGGGAAGGCAAGGAATTCCCAGACGCACGTTTAGCTGACTTGATCGCTCGTCCAAACGTTCTGGTAACTCCACACACTGCTTTCTACACTACTCACGCTGTTCGCAACATGGTAATTAAGGCCTTCGACAACAACCTTGAATTGGTTGAAGGCAAGGAAGCTGAAACTCCAGTTAAGGTTGGCTAATCTAGCCGCTTAGAAATCCCTTTTTTAAAACTTACAGATTTTCTTACAACAATCTACTTAAAAATTACTTACATTACTTTACAAACACATACTTTTAAACTTATCCATTAAAAGCTAAAACGAAAACCCGCGGGGCCTTCTCACCCGCGGGTTTTTGCTTGCTTATTTTTGGAGTAGAATATACTGAAAGTAACTGTAAAAGAAAAAGTGTTGGATGCTTGCTCTCAAAGTCATCCAACACTTTTTAATTTGCTAGCTTATTTTTTCGGACGCCGCCGCGGCCGGGCG
>ENA-ORUR01000603-ORUR01000603.1-human-gut-metagenome-genome-assembly--contig:-NODE-603-length-12977-cov-3.77643_pt1 | contig 12977 bp, 16 predicted proteins | sample MGYA00242086_ERZ509223 | MGnify/ENA primary metagenome ERZ509223 (study PRJEB26280, sample SAMEA2338820) | human gut metagenome | biome: human gut; feature: human-associated habitat; material: faeces... | reverse complement strand
ACTTTTTAAGGCACTAACCCACTAAAACTGTATATTTAAAGGCTACCTATGAAAACTTGACAGATACATATATAATTAGAAAATAGTGACACACCCACCTCTATGATAGAATATATTAAGACCAATCAGTGCTCAACATTGACTGGCCTTTTGTAGTTTAAAATAAAGTTAAACGGAGGATAATTTATATGATTATTTAAAATTCGGATAGGAACATAATTTAAGGATGAGTGAAAGGATTAGCTATAGGATGGAAAATTTTGGGGAACAATTTTGTGCGTATTGTGGTAAGAGAATAGGGATAAAAAATAAATTTTGCCCATATTGTGGAATAAATGTTATAAAAAGTAGTTCAGAAGGTACCAAGTTAAAAAATGCACCTTATAAAGAAATCTTTTTTGGGTTAGGTGGGCTTATTTATCTCGTAATTTTAGCGATGATCAGTATAATCTTGTGGAATTCAATGAAATTAGTAGTTCCGATTATATTGTGGATTAATTTTGGCCTACTATTGATGTTTTTAGTCATATCAGTAACCAAGTTAAAAATTGAAAATAAATTATTTTATACTATTTTCTTGATCATATTTACAGCCATTGTCTTTGCTTTTACTATCGGCTCTACATCTCAGATTGTTAGAATGGAGATTAATTATTCACAGACGTTGAGCGATTTTGAAGATGACTATGAATCAATGATGGCAGATACTGATGAAGATTACGACTATGATGACTATGACTCTTATGATTCGGATACACTTGACAAAATGGAGAAAGAAATTAATACCATGAAGAAAAATAATATTGGTATTCACCATAAAGAGATAGCAGAAGCCAATAAAGAGTATGATAAAGCATACGACAAATATATGTATGAATAATCACAAAGTTATAGTAGAGAAGCTTTAAGAACTTTGATATAATTACATAGTCAATTATGGCCTAGTCAACGCGAGAACGCTGGTTGGGCCTTTAATTTTGCTATAAGTATTGGAGGAGTTATTAATGATAAATACAATTGACAAGACAAAGTTAACTGATCGGGAGTTGCTTATTTTTAATCAAGAAGTTGAAAATAAGAAAAAGAATCCTATTATCGCCTATCTCCTATGGTGGTTCACTGGATTTATGGGTGGTCACAGATACTATTTCGGTAAGACTGGTTCTGCTATTGCCATGACGTTAATTTTCTGGTTATTAGTATGGCTTTTTGGATTAGGAGCATTAATTACTGGAATCTGGGCGCTTGTTGATGTTTTCCTAATTAACGGCTGGTTAAAGGAAGATAATGCAAAGGTTGAAGCACAAGTATTTAATGACTTAATGATGAACCGCAATATTGCTCCAGTAAGTCGAGAAGAAGCTCCGGCACAAGTTAAAGCTACTAATGATACTCCTGCGAATGAACCAGAAGTTAAGGAACAAGCAGTAGAAGAAAGTGCAACACAAGAGTCACCAGTACAAGCAACACCAAAATTCTGTGTAAATTGTGGTAGTCAGCTTGAGGGGACAATGGCATTTTGTCCTAAGTGCGGAACAAAAATCGCGAGTAACCTCTAGAAAAAAATCGGATTTTATAGTAAGTCCTCAAGCTTACTTTAACATTAAGAATTTTGTTATTAGCATACTATTAGGTGCATCATTCAGTTCGTTTATTAACTTAAGCATTTATTCGCATATGAACTTATTCTTATTATGTATGCTAGCTGCCTTAATTATTGGACCATTAGTTTTTATCAAGAATGTTAATTATCATTTTTTGGCTACGGTTATTTCTGGAACGGTTGGTGTGATCCTTTATGTGACCTCCATGTATTTTGGTTCAAACCTCGATGTCTTAACGGGTGGTGTTATGGGTCTAGTTGCCGGATTAGCGATATCGTATATCTTAATTAGTGGTACTTCGATAAAGGAGGCTTCTCTTGACTTTATATGCGCTATCTTAGTAACGCTATTTATGACATTATTTCCAATACTAATTCTAGATATTATTAATGCTTTGAATAGTGATTTTGTAACGTATAATAGTTTTACCTATGCTTTAATAGGTGTTATTCGCTTTTTGCCATCATTAGTTGGAATTGGATTTGGAATTTATTTATTGGTTACCGCAAAAAATGAGCAACAACCTAGGAAGATTATTAAGAGTAACTTGAAGGTCCAAGTATTAGTTCCATCTATAATAATCGGTTTAACTTACGGTGCAGCTAATGGCTTTTTTGCCCGTCACTACTTAAAAAACTTGTTAGATGGGTTCGACTCATTTGATTTAGACCAAATTGAATTTATCATGTGGGAGTTAACAATTGCATCAGTAGCGCTTATCCTAATCTTTACCTTATTCTACAAACATCAGCTGACTCAAAATAAGGTTCCATTTATCTTCTCTGTTGTTGGCTCATTAATGTTAATTTGGGGTATTTATAATATTTACAACTACAGCAATGAAGTAGCTGTATATGTGATTGGGTTTGCGTTTGGCCTAGTATTTATGCCATTTATGATTAATCTGATGAAATACTATACTCGTACTAACGGAACAGATATAACTAATAATGTGATATCGCTTTGTGCAATGATTATTGCTTATCTTCTTGTTGATAACCTTATTCAGTATTTATCTTCATTACTTATTCTTGTTGTTGCTTTGGCGGTTGTAAATATAGTAATTTGTGTACTTGTATGGTTATTTGAAGGTAAAGAATCTGCTAGCTCAGTTTTTAAGTTTGAAGAATAGTATGTATGAACCGGCTTGGTCGCCGGTTTTTTATATGGTATAATTCGAACTAACGTTCGAAGCACGGTAGAATAAGTAACATATTAAAAAGGGGATTAACTAATGGAATTAGAAGATTATGGAGTATTCATAAAATTAGTTGAAGAAGAATATGTTGAAGATACATTGAATGGTAACTTGCATTTTTCATCCTTAAAAAGTTTTACTGAATTAGAAGAAAAGCAAGCAGGGGGAATTGCTGACAAGAATGAAGGAACAATGAACATTTCAATTCCAATGGCAAATGCCTTTATTCGTTTGACAGGTGATAATAAAGAGAACAAAATTATGCCCCTACATAATATTAATGCGCGTATTAATTTTTTCCTAACAGAGGAGCAGAAAAAATCAACCGGTATATGTTGCTTTATGTATCTGCCTATATCTAAATTTGATTGTAAAAAAGAAGGAAATATAGGTATAGCATCATTCGGAAGTAAATTACGTGAACAAATATTGAGCTTTCTCAATAATACAGAAGATGAGAAAGAAAAGAAGTGTGAAATACTGATGGTTGATAGTACGGATTTAATTGAATTATTAAAAAATAATAAATTAGCGTATGGTACTGTTTATTATTATGATAATTTTAATCCTGATAAAACAATAGATTTTGTGAATACAAAGAATTTTTCACCAGTTTTTTGTAAGAGTAATATTTTTAGTAACCAATCTGAATTTCGTGTTGTTACCAAACTTTCTCAAGGCAAAGAAGGTGTTAATTTATCTATTGGTCGACTTAATAGTGGAGTGATATTGGATAGGAATAGGTTAAAAGATTATGGAATTGGTTTTAGGTATGTTGTTGATAATACAGATTAAAGCATTTCCGCAAGAATGTAATTACTTTTTTAATTACAGATGATATAATAAAGGAAAACTGATGATAGGATGTGAGTATATGGATACTACGAAGGCCAGAATCCAAGGAAATGCAGTGGTAGTAACGATCCCTAAGTCGCTAGGTGTCGAGCCTGGTACAGAATATCGGTTTAGTAAAGAATCTGATGGTTCATTGAAATTAACGCCAACTAAAAAAGTACCCGAAACCATGGCTGAACTTTTTAAGGGATGGCATGGTAAATACGAAACACCAACTGATTTGCAAGATTGGGATAGCCATGATCCAGCAGGTGAAGAGTTGTGGTAAAGACGAATGAAGCTACTAAACTAAAACGAGGAAGTATCATTTATATTAACTTTGATCCTTCGGCAGGAGCAGAAATTCAAAAACGTCGCCCAGCTGTAGTAGTTAGTAATGATATTCTTTCGGAAACTTCACCTTTTGCATGGGTAGTTCCTATTTCGCATGGCACTTTTAATGGTGAAGACTATCCTTTACATGTTCAATTAGATAATCGTACACAGACAAATGGAACAGTTTATGTTGAGCAATTAAAATCATTTGACTTTCATCAACGCAAATGGCAATTTGTTGAAACAATGCCGGCTGATTTGTTTGAAGAAATCCAGAAAAAGGTTCAATTAGTGATTAAATGAGGTTATAAGTTTTGTCATGAAATAGGCATCCCCCATATTCTTTTAGAGTGAGGATGCCTTTTAGCTTATCTAACCAGCAAACATGATAGAAAAACGTAAAGATATTCTCTTGGCGTGTTGCATCTTACTCTAACTTAATTTTACAAACAGCAATAAAATAATTGATAAGTTAAGCTCTTAGTATTAGGCTTAACACAGTATTGAAAAGCAATATTTGTTTTTGTAGGGAGTAAGATTTCATCTTGCTTCTGATTTTTTATAATGAACATGATTTACTAAATAAAAACGAATAATTAGCAAGGGAATTCATGGACCAGAAGAATATAGCTATGGAACCGATGATCCGTGGGAGAAAAAGACGGATAGTAATCCATTGCCAGAAAATCAAGAGAGTACAGAAATAAGTAGTACTGACTAAAAGGAAAATTGAAGAGGAACAGATAAAGCAACGAGATAATATTCTAGAAGAAGGAGGCAATAAATCATGATTCAATTAATCGAATTAGTTACAGTTGATAATGAAGATTTGGCCTACCACTATGGTTCAGATAACATAGATGAAGTGTTTGAACATGAAAGATTATTTAATGAATGGATTAAAGATACTCCATTATCGTTTGGCTCGCATATTCTTGCTACAGAAGATGCTTCATTTGATTCTTTATGTGAAAAAGATCCATATTTTAAGCAGTTTATTGAATATCATGATTTAAAACTTTTTATTGAAGAAGTAAAAGAAAAAGTTTGAACCACAGATGAGAAAGCTAACTACTTAAAGAGTCTAAAACGTCTTGTTCCCGTTTTTGCATTAACAGAACGTGTGTTTAATGCTATCAGATTATTTGGTATGATAGACTTATAGTAAAAGTGTACGGGGTGAGACAAGATAATGCTTGAAGTATATCATGGGACAACAAAAGAAATTGCTCAAAAAATCCTAAGAGAGAATTTCAAAATTATTCATAAGGAAGTTACCAATGATTTAGGAAATGGTGTATATACATATTGCCCTGACGAAGAAAATATTTGGGATCCTCAAAATAACGCTAGAAGATACGCTATTCAGTATAAAAATGGAAAGACGCAGGTGCTAGAAGTAACTATAAGCGTATCCTCTGATGTTTACTATATAGATCTTGATGATGAAGAATTTAAACAAAAATGGAATCAAATTAGGGCGTCCCTCGAACAAAGAGCCAATGAAATATGGAAAAAATATCGTAGAGGGAATGCTAAGAAACGTCATAATATTGATGGGATAATATTAGAATTAGCTATTAAAAAAGGGATGTTTGATGAGACTCCAGATTTTATGGTAAAGTGTACATATACAAGCTTTATTCCTAATACCGCATCAAACTTTCCAAATGGACGAGAACTAGTCATTAGGAATCTTGATATTATCAAAAAAGTTGCAGAGGTGTAGAAAATGTCAATATTTGGTAATGCTAAAAAGGCTAAATTAAGAGAAGAAGCTCTGGATACAAAGAACTGGATATCAGATGAAGAAATTTATTCTGCTTTTTTTGATGATAAAGATGACAGTAATATTATTGATGAGTTAAATAGTTTGATAATGGCTTCATCGCAAGATCATAATCTAATATCTGTAAATACAAATTCAACATTCAATGAAACTAAGACAATTGAACAAAAGGTTGCTTAATTATGGATTCACAAAATAACAAAAGTATCATTCAGTTTACAAATCCTGAGTTAGTAGAGTCCATATTTATGGAAAATCCTAACTATAAAGGTAGTTTAGATATTTCTCAAAATATGATGATAAGCACTAACCATAGTGATATTCAAATAGAAAGTAAATTTAATAAAAGCTCCATTGTCTCTCTAACAGTTTCCAATTTTAATCAAATAAATATGAATAGTAATAAACCGTTCTTTATTAGACAGACGATGAAGGCAAAGTTTATTTGGAAAAAAGGATTGAGTACAGAAGAGGAAGAAGATCTTTTAAAGGTAAATGCTGCTTCTCTACTTCTGTCCTATATCAGACCACAAATTCGTAGTATTACCTCACTTTCTAAATTTCGTGAACAGAATATACCGTTTATAGATTTTACAAGTCAGTTATAGAATTACTCTCTATTTAAAACAAGATTAGCATTCTTTCTATAAAATATAGATATTATTCTTACATCAGATTCATTTATAAATTAAAATCACATTAAAAACACCCTTGACGAATTCGCCCTCGCTCGTTATACTAATCGTAATTTATATGAGAATTTGCTGAGATCGAATGAGTAACTAATGATAGATTTAACAGAGAGCTGTGACTGGTGCAATGCAGTATTTCTAGAGTTAGTGAAGATGGTTCGTGAGCGATTGATCGGTGAATAATTAGCAGATCACGGCGTTGCTACCGTTACCCAAGCTGCAAATTTATTACTTATAAATAAGTTTGTTTGAGTGCAGGATTTTAACTTTCCTGAATTTGGGTGGTACCGCGTATTGATCGTCCCTTGAAAAGACTAGTTTCTTTTTGAGGGGCTTTTTTATTTACGAGGAGGGGATAAAGATGACAAAGATTACGGCAGAATTAACTAAACCATTACTAATTGATGGCGCAATGTCAACGGCTTTGGAACAATTAGGTGCTGATACCAATAACTCATTATGGACGGCGAGTGTTTTAGCTAACCAGCCAGCATTAGTTAAAAAAGTTCATCAGGAATATTTTAAGGCGGGAGCCCGGTTAGCAATTACTGATACCTACCAGGCAAATGTTCCGGCATTCATAAAGAATGGTTATTCAAAACAAGAGGCCCATTCATTGATCCAACGAGCAGTCGTCTTGGCTAAAGAAGCGCGTGATGAATATCAGCAGGAAACCGGTATTTATAACTATGTGGCGGGAGCGCTTGGTCCTTATGGCGCTTATCTTGCTAACGGGAGTGAATATAGTGGTGATTATCACCTCAGTACAATTGAATATCAACAATTTCATCGGCCACGATTAACTGATATTTTAACGGTTGGTGTCGATGTGATTGCGATTGAAACACAGCCACGCTTAGATGAAGTGTTGGCAGAATTGGACCTTGTCAAAGAACTGGCTCCCGATATCCTATGCTATGTTAGTTTTTCCTTGAAAGATCCCACGCATTTACCAGACGGGACACTATTAGCAGTGGCGGCCCGTACCGTTGCGAAGTATCCAAATGTTTTTGCAGTTGGCGTAAATTGTATTCCATTAGAAGAGGTAACGGCAGCCATTGAGACGGTCCATCAAGTCACTGATAAACCAGTTATTGCTTATCCTAATTCGAGTGCGACTTATGATCCGACAACAAAAACATGGAGCTATCCCCATGGGCGTCGCGGTTTGGTTGATTACTTACCACAATGGCTCGCGGCTGGATTGACAATTGTTGGGGGATGCTGTACTACTACGTCCCAAGATATTGCTGCCTTGCATGAGTACTTAAAAGGAGGCGCCCATCATGACTAAGAAAACGCATTTAGCCCGTGAAATGAGTGCTCGTCATATCCAGATGATTGCGCTTGGTGGGGTGATCGGGACCGGCTTATTTCTGAGTTCTGGTTACACGATTCATCAAGCTGGGCCGTTGGGAACCGTTATTGCTTATTTGATTGGCGCGTTAATTGTTTATGCCGTCATGCTATGTTTAGGTGAGCTGAGTGTTGCGATGCCGTATACGGGTGCTTTTCATGTTTACGCCAAAAATCTGATCGGGCCGGCCACTGGTTTTACTGTTGCGATCCTTTATTGGTTGACTTGGACGATTGCGATGGGCTCCGAATTTACCGCGGCTGGCCTAATTATGAAGCGCTGGTTTCCCCAGATTCCGGTTTGGTGGTGGAGCCTGTTATTTATCATCATTATCCTCTTATCCAACATTTTTACTGTCAAAGCATTTGCGGAAAGTGAATTTTGGTTTGCGGTGATTAAAGTAGTCGCAATCTGCGCGTTTATTTTGTTAGGGACTTTAGCAGTAGTTGGTCTTATCCCAATTCAAGGTTATCATCACGCGCCTTTGCTGAACAACTTTACTAAGGACGGCCTATTTCCGGGCGGTTTTAGCGGCTTATTTATGACGATGCTAACGGTTAATTTTGCTTTCTCTGGGACCGAATTAATCGCCATCACCGCGGGAGAAACTAAGCATCCTGAAAAGACCCTCCCTAAGGCGATCCATACTACTTTATGGCGGTTAGTGATCTTCTTTGTTGGAAGCATGATCGTTATGGCTTCTTTGATTCCTTATCAAAAGGCGGGGGTAACGCAAAGTCCATTTGTCTACGTTTTTAGCCAACTTGGTATTCCATATGCTGCCGACCTAATGAATTTTGTCGTCCTCACTGCGATTATCTCTGCTGCTAATTCTGGTCTATATGCATCAACCCGGATGTTATGGTCATTAGCTAATGAAGGAACGATTCCGGCTGTCATTGCTAAAACTAATAAGCGGGGTATTCCCGTTTTCGCATTGCTCTTAAGTATGCTTGGTGGGGTGTTAGCTTTGCTTTCCAGCATCTATGCGGCTGGGACGGTCTATTTAGTTTTGGTTTCTGTTTCTGGATTGGCGGTTGTCTTTGTATGGATTGCGATTTCCTTATGCGAGCTCATTTTCCGTCGGCGCTTTTTAGCGGCTGGTCACCAGTTAAGTGAGTTAAAGTATCGTACGCCATGGTATCCGATTGTTCCATGGTTTGCGTTTATTGCTAGCAGCCTTTCTTGCATCTTAATTTGGTTTGATCCGCAACAACGAATTGCCTTGTATTGTACGATTCCATTTGTAATTGTTTGCTATGCTGCTTATTATTTACAGACCTTGTGGCGCAAGTATACTACGAAGAAAAAGGTTTCAACAGTTGTTAAATAGATGTAAAAAAGCTGTGATTAAAAAATTCATAACGTGTAGTAAAATGTACGAGGATAATTTTTAGTTAGGAGATATAAAATGCATTCACTATTTTTACTACAGTTGATTCAGGCAGTCTTAGTAGCAATCCAATTAGTAATGATCTTCTCAGCTAATAGAATTAAGCGAGAATGGTTAACTGTTAGCCAGCTTTGTATCGCGGTCGTAATCTTAGCCGACTTATTTTCAGAATTAATCTTCTTTAGTTATACAAGTGTTCTTACTGGTTGTGTATTATTCCTCCAGTTATTCTTACTCCCAATGTTTTGGAAACAGCTAAAGGCATTTGAAGAATAATATAAATAGGTGAGTGGAAATTAACTTCCTTGACAAGGCAGTTAATTCTCACTCACTTTTTTTAATCAAAAAAGCACCATGAAACTTATTTCACAGTGCCTTTCTATATTATTCGTTGCCAACCATATCATTTATATATTGTTGTAATTGTTTAATCATTTTCTCAGATAAATGATTAACAATAACTCCATTGCGAGCATGATAGTCAAAATTCTGTAATTGCCATAAAACAACGTATCCTTTAACTCCGGTGCCGTCACTGCCATTTATTAAAATGGGCATGTAACGAGGATTATTAGAATAGTTAGCGGTTGTGATTGGCATACCAATAAACATATGGGTTGCCTCATTATAGGCGGATGTGCTCATGACAACATAATGTCTGCGGATATTTCCTTTTTTAGGATTATGTCCACCCATTTCATGTCCTGCGTGAGGTTCTGCATCGGCAATTATAATATCTCCCTTTTTAGGAAATTCCATTAATCAATTACCTCACGTCCTACTTGTTTTACTGGCTGTAATGCTGGGTCGTTTTCGATATCTTTTTGATAATCGTATTCTTTCCAATCTTTAGTTGCAAAAATATTTTTCCTTTTTGCAACAGGGGTAAATACAATTGTCTTACCAACATTCTTTACGGTATATTCTTTTCCAGTTACTTTAATTCCTGACGGTACAGTTAAAGTTCTCGAATTACCAACTTGTCTTAATTTAACAGTCATATTATCCCTCCTTATGTGTATACTCAGTATATACTAAAACAGTGAAAAGAGAAAGACATTTACCAGTACGTTCACGAAAGTAGTATAAAGTATGCTAAAATGATAAAGATTATTAAGACCAATCAACGTTATGCGCTGACTGGCCTTTTGTAATTTTAAATATAATTAAGTGGGTTTTATTTATGAAGAAAAGAAAATTAAAGAAGAGTTTAGCAACAACTGCGACAGTAATGGCTGTTACAACGGGGGTGACGGCCATTAGTAATTCCGCCAAAGCTGATGCAGTGCAAAATAATAAAAATACTATTCAACAAACGCTGCCTGATACGAACCAACAAGCTCAGCAGAATGTCTGTGCAGCTCAAGATGCGATTAATAAAGCCAATGCTGATGTAGCAACCGCAAATAATGATCTTAATATTGCTAATCAAAATTTGGCAGACGCGGATTCTAAAGCAAAGGTACAGGAAAAAATAAGCAATAGTTCAAATCAGGCTGTTAATAATGCTCAGCAAGAATTTGATAATGTTCAAAGTGACTTAACAAAGTATCAACAAGAGTATCAGCGAATACTGAAAGTTCCGGTATTCTATTTAAATACTATGATGAATTCAGACAAACCTTTAGTATTTGACTTAGCAAACTATGATGGTTATAAAGGACAGAATGCACAAGCGGAAAAGAATTTTAAACTCAAAGCATATCAGGATAATATTGATCTCTTAAAAGAAGTTATTAGAAGAAATCAGAGCTTTGTTGACAATGATTATAAAAATACACCGGCTTATTATAACTTAGGTACCATTAATTATGAAATAAATGCAGTTAATAAGGAATTAACTGAGCTTAATCAAATAATAGCTGAAAAGAAAAAAGGTACTTTTAACCAATATCAACATTATCATGATTGGATTACAAAGGATCGTTCGCGTTCATGGCTGGATTTAGAATCTGCGGATATCAGTGATATTCAAGAGATAATTGATTGGCATCATAAAATAATAGAAGAAGATCAAAAGAAGGCTACTGAAGTATTGCCAATTGCGAAAAAAGAATTAGAAACAGGAAATTACTATTTAAGTGTTTCTAAGAATCTTTTGCCACAGCTGGAAGAAGTGACTAACAATCTTATTGAGACACAAGAAAAGCTTACATATGCTAAAAGTAATTTAGATTCAACAAGACGGAAAGCTTGGCAAGATAGTGTACTCTTATCACAAATTGAAGGAGATCGTGCTAATGCTCAATCCCAAGCAATCAATGCGCAAACGAAGCTCTTACAAGCACTTCTCAATAAGACAAATTCACAAGAAAAGTTAGCGTCAGCAAAAGAGAAATTACCGATGCAAACTGATGCCTTAAAGTATAGTTCGCTAATCAACCTTGAACCATTAACAATTGGGCCAGGAGAAACTCCTCTTCCTAAAATTACGACAGCGATTGCAGTTGAGAATGATCATCAAAATAAAGCTGTTATTACTTTACCCGGTGATGAGCAAGAAAATAAGCTGCCTCAGGGAACAAAGGTAGTGTGGAAAGATGATGCTAAAGTTGCGACCGACCTTCAACGTCCTGGAAAGCATACTGAAGATGTCTTGATTGTTTTTCCTGATGGATCGGTAATTTTAACTAGCGAGCAAGTTACTGTTTCCGCAACAGAAAAACAGGCAGACGCTAATAAAGAGACTTCGCCTGCACAGAAAACGATTGATAGTACCCAAGAAAATAATATGCGTGCGAATGATCTTTCTGCCCAGGTAGTGGAAGTTAATGATGATAATCAAACCTCAGCACCAGAAATATTGGTGACTTCGCAAACCAAGCAACATACCGTCCGACCAAACGGGGTAATAAAAGGGCAGACAGCTCAGAATAAGATTACCCAGCCTTCATTAGCTAAGTCTTTTAAGAATAAAACAACAAATAATATTTTGCCACGAACCGGGGATGAATCTTCACTTCCGATTATTGCCCTTGGCGCTATTATTGGGCTAGTAGGAATTGGGGCAACACTTAAACGGTACGAATAAATTTGTTTTTCGTCATGCTAGTCTATATAATCAATGAAAATACAATATTTGAAAGGATCGACACATGAGTAACTGGCGTAATCTATTTGCACAACGAATTTATGAACGGGGTAGGGATTACTACTATCGCGATAAAGTTAAAAACTTAATAATCGATGAAGACGATAATTTTTCTGCAATCGTTAAGGGAAATCGGGCTTATAAAGTAACTGGTAGATACCATAATGGAAAGTTTTCTCAACTTCATTGTGATTGTCCCTATGCGCAGGATAACCATCGTTGTAAACATATGGCCGCGGTTTTAGAGGCGATTGATGATGATTCGGCAAATATTGAACCGCAAAAATCATTAGGGGAGGTTTTTCAATCAGCTTTGCCGCCAAACCGTTTACCAGTTGATCCGCAAAGTTTTCTAAGTAAAGAAGTCTTTCCGCTACGGCTGATTGAACATGTCTTTACTAATCTTGACGATGTTCAAATCATTTCTGAGATCCTAATTAAAGCTGCAGATGCTTATTTCACAATTCCTGGAGCTAAGTGGAATTATTCAGTGGCTGGGCGTTTTAAACAATATTACTTTTCAGTGCTAGTTGCTTTTAATCGAGAAATGATTGTGGACGTCCAGGTAGACTTTATAAAGACAAGAGAAGGACAACAGATTGCTGAAATGGTTGCCCTTTATTACTTGTTAAAGTACCTTGATCAACATAATATTGAAGAGAATACTAATGAAGCGGCCCGGC
>ENA-ORUR01000601-ORUR01000601.1-human-gut-metagenome-genome-assembly--contig:-NODE-601-length-13050-cov-85.1184_pt1 | contig 13050 bp, 13 predicted proteins | sample MGYA00242086_ERZ509223 | MGnify/ENA primary metagenome ERZ509223 (study PRJEB26280, sample SAMEA2338820) | human gut metagenome | biome: human gut; feature: human-associated habitat; material: faeces... | reverse complement strand
GCCGATGGCCTTTCCATTCCCGGAAACCCTTTTACACCACAATACGGGCATTACCTCAAACCGTAGAACCACTGTCCCATCCCGGAAGAAAAACTAATCCTAGATGGCACACCGGGCGTGTTGTGAATCAGCACAACGAACACGATCGATAGAAATCGAAGCAAATCAATCACTTCTGAAGCGTCTTTGCTAATGACATAACGCTTGGTCAAACTATTCATAATATGACCTCAAACAACCTGTTTTTGCACGACAAAAACTACAGACATTTTCCTAAAGATAACTACGCAGCCATTTCTTGCGCGGTATCAAACGGAGACGGCGATGCTTTACCGAACTCGTTGTCGATTCCGGGCACCAGCCCCTTTTCGGCAAAATCCCATCGTTGGATTGCAAAACTCTAGCCGATATGCAACTTCCTCCTCAGCATACCCACTAACATGGAACGCTCCTTCCTTCCGAGCAACAGCAGCACATCCAAGAACATTGTGACCAGCGCATAGAGGCAACACGTCGCAATCAGCGAGACCCAGCCATTGGCGACCAGCGCGAACACGTGTCTGATTCCCCAGCAGACGGCGGCAGCCACCGCTGTGGAGGCGACGTACCGGATGTAGATGGGGTAGAACTCGAATTTCCCGATGCCCAAGCACCTGGAGGCATAAATCGGCACAAATGTCACATTCGCCAGTATCTCGAACAGAGGCGGAATCGCAGCTACAAGGAAGACGCCCCACTTCGGAAGAACCTCGATAAAGGCGATCAGCACGACCATGGATATCGCGCTGTAGACGAGCCATCCGATGGAATACTTCTTCAACCGGTTGACGATCAGCGGCAGATTCTGCAATGTCGTGGCGACACCGGAGATCAGCAGGCCCAACATGGTAAGCGTAAGCAGCTGGTACAGCAATCCCGTATCCTGACCATGCTGCCATAAATTCATGAAATCGTATCCTGCGATAAGCAACGTCACGAAAATAATATTCGTGAAGAAGCCGGATACCTTCATACCCGATTTGAGATCTTCGACCAGTTCCTTATGCTTGCCTTGCGCATAGTATTTTGTCTGTTCAGGGTAAAACAGGCTCGACACGGTGCCCATCAGCCCGCTAATCTGGTTCGGAACGGTCTGGGCGATGGAAAGCATACCCATCAGATACGGGCTAACCATAAGATTAGCAACGAGTAACTGCAGTCCAAACATCATGATCTGCTGTAGCTTGGTCACTACATTCCAGACTCCGGCCGCGAGCATCTCGCGAATGCTCGCCCACGATACCGATTTCTTGTCGAAGGAAATGTCGGGAAGCAATCTGCGCGTATACGAGCGATTCATCAGCGTCATCACCGCAGTCGCCAGGCACACGGCCAGGCCCACATAGTAGACCTTCGGTGGCAGGATTCCGAAAAGCGTGACCATGACCACCACGCGCACCAAGGAGAACACGAGATTCGCGATACTGCTCAGATACAGCTTGTTCTTCACGAACGTGGCGACGGAATACACCGTGGCGATGGTTGAAAGCATGAAATTCAGGAATATGAAGACGAACAGAGCCTTCACGTCTCCCACAAGATGCGGAGAGATGTTCACCAGCCTATCGAGGAACGTCACCACCGGAACCGCAACAACCACCAGTACGGCGACCATAACGCCGTTTGCCGCAAGCGTGGACGAGTAATACCCATTCGCCTTGGAATCATCGCCTTCATGGTATGCGACTGTGATGAAGCGCCCAGCCACCGAATTCAATGCGATGGTAAGCAGCTGCGCATAGCTTACGAACGTGTTCGCCAATCCGACGAACCCATAGGCTTCAGCGCCGATGTTACGCACGATATATGGCGTAAGCACCAGACCAATTCCAACGGAAACCGCGAAATTCACCAAGCTTGCGACCATGTTCACAAGCAGTTGCTTCTTATCTCCCATAATTCAGCCTATTACTCGCCAATCGCTCTCACAAATTCATCATAAAAAGTTTGTTCAGAAAATTGTTCAGCCTGCAGTAACCCATTCTTCATCATTGATTCGCACAGTTCCGGATGCTCCCGCAGCGATACAATGGCATCAGATAGAGAAGAGATGAATGACTCATTTCTTTCCACAACAATGGAGCAGGTTTCCGGAACATATTCCTGTAATCCGCCCGAATGCGACACGATAAGAGGCAGTCCCGCGGCCATGGCCTCAACACCAACAAGGCCAGCAGCCTCTTCCCATAGCGAAGGGACCACCTGTACATCCGCCGACTTGCTGTATTGATACACCTGATCGTTCGGCACATATCCGGTGAACGCGACCCGGTCGCCCAATTCATCGACCAGCGATTGCACCTTGTCCAAATACGGGGTCCGCGAGGACTTCGCGAAATCGGGACTGCCAACGACCATCAGCTTCACATGGTCGTCATCGATTCTTTGGATGGCCTTGAGTAGCTCCAATACTCCTTTGACTTCGATGATTCTGCCGCAATACAACGCCACGAAATCATCGGGAGCAAAACCGAGTCGCGCCCGTACCGCCTTCCGATCCTCCTCGGTGAACTCACGTTGGAACTTGGCAACATCGATACCATTATGCACCACGCTCACACTATGGGTAGTATCTTCATCGCAATACTGAAGCCAGCTTTTTTTTGCAAATTCACTGACAGAAATTACTGTTTTATATCCTAAACATTTAAAGGGGGCTTCCGGTACACCATGAAGGTGATACCACAACTTGTCTCCGTATCTTTTTCGATATAAAGCAGTAGGTTCGAACATGCCACCTTCCATAACAATAATGTCATATTCTTCTGGATTAACCAATTTAGCTGCTTCTCGTTGAAAAGGGGTATTTAAAGGAACAGAATGATTCAGCCCTAACTTATCCCATGCAAACTGAATGCATTTATGTATAAGTCTCTTTATACTCTTAGCAGTTGGCACATAAATAAAATGCGTTTTTTTAAAAAAAGACGCCTCTAACTCGCTCTTCTTATCTCTTGGTGCCGCAACGGTCAGTTTCATATCGCCATTAATTTCATTCTGCTTCACCAGTGTAGTAATCAGTGTTTCCACTGCACCACCTTGCGTAGCCGGGACTGGCAACTCTCCGGGGGCAACTAAACAAACCCGCTTCATTATTCTCCTTAACGTAAACTGCTAGCCCATTACTTTCTTGTCATGCTGCACGTTCACGCTATTTACAACGAACGACGTGTAGACGACGCCTTATAGCATCTTTGATACGTCCTGCCCAATACAGGCATACAATATGGCTGCGAGTATGCTTTTTCAACGCATTAACCTTTTTCCGTATATCCATGCTTGCAGAGCAGGAATCCGCATTGACCAAACTGCACAGCGACTCGATGCTAGAGAGCACAACTTGTCTATTCGTTCCGTCATTCCACCTAAGTTGCGCCGTGCAATACACCTCGTGCAATATCATCTCAATTAGAGGATCAACGAGATTTGACTTCTCGTGATGCTGATTGAATGCAGAAAGCCTGCTAAGCCAGGCTTCTATTCTGTCGACACTCCTGATACTGTACGTGGAATGCATAATGCTTCCGGAGTGCTGAACGTAATGGTAAAGACGCTCAGGAACAATAGCTACTGTCTCGCACTGGTACATGACCTCATGGAACACAAATTCATCCTCGTGCAGCCGGCCTTTCGGGAATCTGATGTTATTCCAGATGCTTCGCCGATATAACTTACTCCATGCAGTCACTGCACCGGAATTGGTGTACGTCAGCTCCATGCATTGCCGATTATTTAGCGAAGGAAGACTCGGTAAGGCAGGAATCCCTAGCAAGTCTTTGCCTGATTCATCTTCCTGAACCACTGAGCACATAACCAGCGGAGTGTTTTCACGACACGCCGCTTCAAACATCAATCCGATGAAACGTTCGTCCACATAATCATCACTGTCAACAAAAGACAGATAGTCACCATGGCTGGCATCGATTCCCGCATTACGAGCATCGGAAAGCCCCCCATTTGACTTGTGAATAACCTTGACACGAGAATCTCTTGCAATCCAGTCGTCGCAAAGCCGCCCAGATTCGTCCGTAGAACCATCATCGACAAGAATGATCTCTAACATTGGGTATGTTTGTGCGACCAAACTTTTGATACAACGATTCAATGATTTCTGCACGTTGTAGACAGGAACAATAATACTGATAAGTGGACTTGTAGACGCCATATTTATCTCTTTCATCAGAACTGACGCTAGACATACTCTTTAGAATTTATGACCGGCTTTCCGAGAAGTAATTGCACGTAATACTTCAAAAAAGTCATCCATCCACGAATAAAGACCATCACCTTATAGAGCCCAACACGTTCCATGCAAACTTTGATGAGATTCCCCTTCTGCGATGTCTTATCGATCTGCGCTACAGGGAAACCTTTTACTTTAAGTGAGTCTTTGTTCTTCTCAATGTACACAGACAGTAAACGTTCCGTGATAAAACCGATCTCGCGAGGAGGCACACCACCATCCTCATCAAGCAATCGTTCTATTTCTTGAGCAACCGAGAACAACCACGAGCAATAATCGTCAAATACACTTGATTTGCCAATAATAATATTGAGTGGGCATATGAACCTTCCATGGTACACACGCTCAAAAGCCGGCAGATATTCCGGACAGATATTGCGTATGGCTCGTTTGGTATACACATAAGGCCTATCGTGTTCCAGTCCACACCCCATCGGGTACCAGCTTAATTCCAAAGTCCTGTATCCAGGTTTCGAAACGAGCAGGTCATACTTCTGTAAATACTGACGCAACTCTTCGTCAGTAAGCACATTCTTCTTTTGATTGACCGCAAACCAGTGATGCGCCAAATATCTACGATAGTGGCATAGACCTTTGATATCGGAGTCAAGGTTTTTCCATCCCCAATACAAAGCTGTCAACTCGCAATACGTATCATTTTTGGCAGAGATGTTCTCACCGACATCATCATGCAAGTAAGGGAGTCTAGTCTTAGCTCCTGCAGAACCCACCTGAATCACCTGATAGCTGTCACCAAACGATTCATATTTAAAAGCCTTGTGAGCGGCCACTAATACGGTTGCTTTCAACGGTTTCCCCCTAGGAATTTACAACGAATTTTCTTCTTATACACATGCAGCCAAAAAGTGCTTGGCATTCTTAGCGAGAATAAATGGAACTCTTGTTTATTAGATGGAATGGATACGACGTTACGGAATCGATCTGGCAAAATCTCAATAGGAGCTCTATCAAAATCAATAGATCTTGTAGACATAATTCGACTCTGCAAATGCGTATATAAATAATGCTGTTCGATTATCTTTCCAGACATATATGCGATACGAACTATATTTTTCCCATCCCAATATAAGCGAGAAGGAACATAGTCCTCAGTCTCATAGTCCATAGTCTGTGGGTTATATTTGACACGAGTAATCTCATCTTTCCCCGTATACACGTTAAAGGAAAGGTCATCTTCGTATACTGATGCTTTAGCCTGTTTAAAAATTTCATGAACATTATTGCCACCAAGATCGCACTGGCTTTCATCAAAGCCCCAGATGCGCTCACTGGTAAATACGTTCTTATATAAAACAACTCCTTTATGCTCACGCATAAAAATACGATTGTTCTCGTATGTGTTTTTATATAGCGTAAGATGTCCAACAGCAAATATCTTATCGTGGTTCAAATCTAGAATAGGGGTAAGAATATCACTAAGATTACCGAACAATAAGTCACAATCACAATGACCCCAATATTCATATCCCTGAATAAAATCTTCAGCTATAAGACCATACGCGGGCTTGAAATCACATAATTTATAAGGCTTAGGGATACATGGACTGAATCCAAGTTTTTCAGCCGCAATGTTTTTGAACTCATCAAGAGACATTGGAACGACTTTGACATTATCTGGATAATTATATGCTTTAGTATTATCAGTAATGATGAGGAAATCGTAATCCCTGTTCGATTCACATGTTTTAAGAAACAATGGAAAATAATTATTAAATTCCCCAAAGTACGGAAGGATTAACACACATCTATTCATACTACTTCAGCACTCTCCTTGGAAGAATTATCAGACACTGTCTCAGGCAAAATACTTAACAGAATTACCATTGCAAAAAAATCAGCGTTATATGTAATCTCAACAGTAGCCATGCAAATATACGTATAAATAAACACCCGTATAGTATCCATATATTTCATATTCGCGGTTTCATGAAGCGAATTTTTAAACGCTAGATAGACGGATGCAATTATTAAAACACCGGCGCACCAACCACCGGCAATAAGCCATTCAGCAAGACCATTTTGCGCATCAGGAATAAAAATCGTCCCTGACAATACTTCATAACTGACGCCATAGCCATAACCCAAAACAGGTCTCATTTTCAGCATGTAATCAACTACATCAAATATATACGTCCGTCCGGAAAGCGTTGCGTCGTGAGACAAGGCCCCTTCGACAACACGTTGTACGACCGCATTATTCATAATCGGCAGAGCGACATGCATGAAAAGAAAACTTAGAAGCATCGCCGCCACCACGGTCAGCGGGTTTCGCACGAAACCAGGAAAGAACCTGCATAATGCAAGCCATGCCACCATAAGGCATATGCCAACCACGCCTGTCATGCAATCAACCCTTATGCCTACAACAAAAGACAGCACAACCAAGCAGAACAATAGCGCCTGGAACCCCGCATATTTCATCTTCTGTCTTCGCGTTGCACTGAGAAGGGTTAACACGATAACAAATATATGGAAATATGCAACATGGAATTTATCACCAATAATCGCATTCCCATCACCTGCGACAAACAATAATGCATCGTTAATAAATAGCACACAAACCGAAAGCCAAAAAATTACAGATAGTAGCACATCGATTCTTCCACGTATCTTTGCGTATTTCACTACAAAGAGAAACTCGATCAAACCGCCAAGAAAAACAATAGAGGCAAGCAGTGGATTTCGAGTTTTATAATCATATCTAGAAAAACATGACGAAAGAATAACCACGCCACAAAACAATAAAAAAACTAATGAAAACAAATCAAAATGCGATAATTTGGAAGTAAAAAATTTCAAGCAAAGAAACAAAGCAACAATCAATAAACAAAGATATCGCACATAACTATAACTAGGAATATAGTTAGTAAAGTCCACAAATGTTACAAAGAACAGCATGGCATATATAAATATGTCCGAATGGACGGGAACGCTGAAAATATGTTTAGCTCCCTTCGGCTCCCGTGCACGACATACTTTCGCTTCAGGAATCATAATCTTCGCCATCACAATTCGCCCTTCAACAGTTTCGCATAAAATGTTGGCTTTCCTTCTCGCTGTTCGGGAAACTCACGCTTCCAAGTGAGTTTAAACAACGACGTATTCTCACTGAGTTCTTTCCACAAACCGGCGTCATAGGGTTCGCCCAATACTTTATACAAATTGTCACAATACGGATTATTAGGTTCAATTGCTGCGAAAGCATCAGCGATACTCGAGTCATAACGTTGTGCCATCACGATCATATAGTCAACTAAAAGATAATCAACTAAGAAATCACTAGTACGCCAGTATTCCAAGAAAAAGTCTCTAATTGTTGCAAAGATACGTCGATGATCTGCATCACAGGCCAATGAATATCCGGCAAAATATCCTTGCGCTACGGAACAGTGCAGATAATCTGGACGTTTGATAGAGAATAGCGGAGCCTTGAACGCCATGCCTTCCAATGATCTCGTGCAATAAAAAGTAGAGTCCAGCCACAAACCGCCATATTTGGCAAGCAATGACAATCTCAGTAAATCTGAAAGATTCGTTCGCGAGATAATACCTTCTCGTTGCTTGCTCTTCACCCAATCAGGAATGGACACATATTGCTCTAGATTGTCCTCGGTAATGATAGTTACTTCATGGCAGCCAGCATTACGCTGAATCGATTCCACACAGCACTTGACGATTTCAGGCGCATGCTCCAGCCCCTGCCACCAACACAGCCAAATACGCCCTTCCATTCCAGAAGGAACCGGTTCTAACGATGCCGTATAATCATAGCTTCGATAAAAATCACCGTAACGTTTTTCAAAATATTCGAGCATGATATCATGCTTACGTACCAAACGATCACGCACCGCTGGCGGCTCGGTAAACCCGTTATGGTTCATTACCTGAATATCCCATTTGGCATAAAAAGTTTCAAACGCTTTGCTCAGTGAAGTCTCAGATGCGACGGCACTGGTGGCGCGAATTTCTTCACATACACGATGAACAATACGTTTGATGCTGTTATGTCCTGCAACCATTACTTCCATACCTTCTTTTTCAGCACTCGTCTGACTTCCAATAGGGCCAAAGCGATTCCATAATGGCCGGCAACCAATGCTTCATGGAATAAACGCTGTTGCGACGGCAATACGTTAACTGGATATCCAGCGCAATATTCAGTGATTAGCCTACTCAATCCCAATTGGTGTAAATAGATGATCTTTTCGCGACGACTTACCCCGCTACCGGCAATCATTCCCGCATACAGACGACAATAATCGATGGCAGTGCGTTTGACTCGCTGCAAACATTCATCATGTTGCCATGATTCCTCTTGCGCTAATTGCCATAGTCTGTCAAGAAACGCTTCATATCGTTTCAGTTTCGTGGGCGAAAAAGTACGCATAATAGATGACTGGTTGTCCATTCGATAGCAATAATTCGTATCGCCAGTAAAGGTAATGGTTTTTGCCGTCTTGTATGCTGGAAGATTGAAAATCGTATCTTCAGATAGAATTTCTTCAAAACGCAGTCTGTTCGTTCGCAGAAAATCGTTGCGATAGATAGCTGTCCAAACACGCATGGGAAATGCTTCAACAGTGTTGTCATCTTCGGCATGCCCGAACAGCCTGTTGCGTACCGGCATGATTTCATCAGAACCATGCAAAGTAACTCCGGCTAAAGGATGAGGCTTCGCTACACGAACATGGCCTTCCACCACATCACGATGACCACCCACCACTATGTCAGCATCGCATTTAGCAGCTGCCGAATAAAGTCTCTCAAACATTTGAGAATCAACCCAGTCATCGGAATCCACAAAACCGACATATTCGCCAGTTGCATGTTCAATGCCAGTATTACGCGCTGGTCCAAGTCCAGCATTCTTTTGATGGAAAGCTTTTACTCGAGGTTCACGAGCAGCATACTCGTCAGCAATCTCGCCACAACGGTCAGGACTTCCGTCATCAACAAGCAGAATCTCGATATCTTCAAGAGTCTGGGAAAGAAGGCTCTCGACGCATTTCTTCAAATAAGGTTCGACGTTATAAATCGGAACGACAACACTGACTCTAGGATGTTTCACTTAAGTCCTCGATTCATCGAACCACCCTTTAGCAAATCGGCATATATAGCATCATTCAAACGTTCTATATAAATGTCCTGTCTGCACCGATCACTCACGTATTTGCCACAAACCTGCTGCATGTCTCGATAGTCGATTTCGCTTACACGCGATGCCTTGACAAGGGTCTCCGCCAGATCACTCACATTCCCCGACTCGAAGGTGAAGCCGGTCCTGTCCTCCTCCACCAACTCGGGGATGCCGCCGATGCGGGCACCAATGATCGGCGTCTGAGCGGCCAGGGATTCCAAGCCGGAATACGGCATGTTCTCCCGCCATTCGGAGCTCAGCACGCTGAAACGGGCGTTGCCGACTTCCCGCTGCAATTCTTCCCCGCTCTTGTATCCCAGCAGATGAATACGCGAAGCGGCCTGCGGGCCGGCTGAGGCTATCAGCTGCTCAATGGCACAACGTTCAGGGCCATCACCCACAATATGCAGATCCCATGTAACAGGAAGCACCTGGGCACTCTGGTCATCGCTCTGTGCATCGGCATTTCCACCAACAAGCCCCGCGGCCTGCAGGAATGCCCTCACCAGGGTAAGAATGCCCTTCTCTTTGGAAAGGCGCCCAAAAAACAGGAAATACGGCCGCGCTCCAGCCTGCGCGTCCTCGAATTTGTGCGTATTCGCCACACGGGCGCCCATCGCCATCTGCGAATCGGTCAGGAAGTTCTGCATCGCGACGGTTTTGCCTGCGAAACCACCCTCGTCGAGCTTGCTCTTCATGAACTGCGATGGCGCAATAATCAGATCTATTTTGCTATACGCATGGTGGAATTTCAGGAATTCCGCCTCCATGGTTGCCAAAGCGCTTTTGATACGAGATCCCTTCACGCACACGTTCTTCGTAGCATGTATGAAATGCTTGTCCAAGCAGGCATCGCAAACCTCTCCCCTGCCATTCACCATCGTGTAGGCCGGGCACAGCAGAATGTAATCATGCGCAGTATACACCACCGGCACATGATGTTTCTTCAAATACGGTGCATCAAGAATCGAGAGCGTCAGCTGGCGATGCACGTTGTTCATGTGGATCACATCTGGCTTGAATTCCTCTAGCAACGCTTCGAACTTGCGCTTCGCTTCAAAAGAGTAAATCAGCGTGGAGGCTTCCTGAACCTTCTTGAACGCGGAAATATCCCCCACATAGTCCTTTTCGGAAACGAAGTATTTACTCCAATAGCTCGGTTCGTTATTCGGGTGCTGCATGGAGAAGAACGCGACATCGTGGCCAAGTGCGCGTAAGCCTTCCGCCAATGCGAAGAAATAGGTTTCCGCACCGCCTTTACGATAGAAATATTTGTTCACTAGGAGAATTCGCATGCTCACTCTCCCCCATACAGGTTCAATGTTTGATCGGTGACGTCATCCCAGTTATATTTACCAACGATGTAATCTGCGGCATTTGCCTTGTAACGTTGTACAAGATCATCGTTTTCAAGCAATTCCTGAAGTTTTTCCGCAGGGATTCAACAGAACCATGCTGGAATGTCGCTGCGTGCCCTTCCACTACCTCCGCACATTCCGGAATGTCGGACGTAAGGCAGCAGTTACCGTAACTCATGGCTTCCAGCAGACTCAACGGCATGCCCTCCAAGTCGCTTGGGAGCACATAAATATAAGCATTGCTATAGAGCTCTTTGAGCGCCTGCCCTTGTATGAATCCGGTCAAAATAACACGAGAATCCTGATTAGCCATCTGCTGAATATGCTGGTAATACTCGTTGGAGTCGGAAGCACCTCCAGCGATGACAAGCTTTTTGTTCGTATTCAGCTTGCTGAACGCCTCGATAAGGTAATGCACGCCTTTCTCAGGAACAATACGCCCAAGAAACAGTACATAGTCGTTCTTGTGAAGACCATATTTTTCGGTAATTTCCTGCGCCGAAACCGGCTCGCCATATTCGATGCCATTGGGAATGAACTGTGTGCTGCGACCATATTTTTCTTGAAAATACTGCCGCATGCTTTCACTGAGCACTATGATTTCATCCGCGCATTTTGCTGCGGTACGTTCTCCGAACTTGAGATATGCGGAAGCGAACTTGCCCCATTTGGCACGCTGCCAGTCAAGACCATGAATGGTCGCTACCGTGCGAATGCCCGCCCAATGCGCCAGACGCAGCATGACGCAGGGACCTTCGGCATGATAGTGAATGACGTCAGGCCTAGCTTTGATAGCTTGTAGTGTGGCGAAAAAGGAAGAAGATAGTGCGGCAAGTCCCTTGCCTTCAATGGTGGGAACGGAAACAACATTCACCCCGTGATAGGAAAATCGTTTGCCGTGCCCATTGGCCGCGCCATCGAATTCGGATCCGGCGACGTTATGCCCGCTACGGTTATATGCAATGACCTGATGTCCACGATCAACCATTCGCGTAGCCAGCTCATCGACCACGATCTCAATGCCACCCTCTCTGGAGGGGATGCGTTTATGTCCAATGAATGCAATCTTCAAAGAACCTAAATCCTTACTGCCTTAACCACATGCGCGGTACCCTTGTAATCCTTGTTACGTCCTTATGCCTTCTATCAGTATGCACCCTTATGAGTAACGACGGCACCGACAGTGCGGAAAAATAGCACAATGTCTCCCAACATGGACCAGTTCTGCACATAGCTGACGTCCAAAGACTCGGATTCTCCCTTACTCAAGTTGGATCTGCCAGACACCTGCCACGGACCGGTAATACCAGGCTTCACCAGCATACGAGTGGCATACGTCTGATTGTATTGAGCCACCTCCTCAGGTAACGGCGGGCGCGGGCCCACCACGCTCATGTCGCCCTTCAACACGTTCAGGAACTGTGGAAACTCGTCAATGGAGAACTTACGGATAAACTTGCCTACCTTGGTGACTCGCGGATCGTCCTTCATTTTGAATGATGAAACGACCATCCTGACCGGTTTCTTTCGCCAGTTCTGCCTTCATCTTGTCCGCATCCACCACCATAGAACGGAACTTGATCATCTTAAACGGCTTGTCACGGCGCCCAACGCGAGTCTGCGTGTAGAAAATAGGACCGCCATCGGTAAGCTTGATAGCAATCGCAATAGGAACGGTAACAATCGCAGTAACAGTCACGGCAAACAGCGAAACCAGCACATCAAAAACGCGTTTTTTGCACATATCCCATGGCGAATACTGCGGCAGGCTGATCGTCATCACCGTCGTACCCTGAATCACACGGATGTTGGTCTCATGACCACTCACGTCCACTGCGGAAGTGACCACCGCAATCTCCAGATTCATGGTTTCCATGTTCAGCACAAACGTGTTGAAATTATCCGAGAAGCGCTGCATAACATCCGTGACCATCACCGTCTGCGCACCCATCGAAGCGGCACGTTCGGCGAAGTTCCTGCAATACGGCAGCATGGAAATGTCCCTACCACTGATCTTACGGATTCGTTCCTTGAAATCGGCAGGCGCGGCAACGGCCTCCACGAGCCCAGTCCGCTTGTTCAAACCAATCGGACACACCGCAATAGCATGATGATTCAGCTGGCGCTTCTGGCTCAGGAACGCCAACGCATGCTCAATGCCCTCAGGGGAACCAACTACTACGGTGCCATACGAATAGGGGGTGGTGCCGTTTTGTTGGACTCGTCGTTGATTCCATCACCACCAATCATGC
>ENA-ORUR01000600-ORUR01000600.1-human-gut-metagenome-genome-assembly--contig:-NODE-600-length-13076-cov-7.92021_pt1 | contig 13076 bp, 14 predicted proteins | sample MGYA00242086_ERZ509223 | MGnify/ENA primary metagenome ERZ509223 (study PRJEB26280, sample SAMEA2338820) | human gut metagenome | biome: human gut; feature: human-associated habitat; material: faeces... | reverse complement strand
TCGTATTCATTGTATTGCAAGAGGGCTTGAATGTCCTTTTTATTTTGGAAAAAAGGACAAACAAAAAACTGGCATTGGTTGTTCACCAATACCAGTTAGCATAGACCCATTTCATCAGTATCGTTTTTTTATTTGATCATAAAAAAGAACAATCACCTAACAACACATACGGTAACTGTCCTAACTGATAATTTAAATTAATCTTATTGGATTTTTAACAGGAATCATTGATCCGCAAATAAAATTGGTTGGTTATTTTTCTGAATAGAACGAAAAGCATGCAGAATTATTTATCTGAAAATTTAACAGCAGTACCATATGCTACAACAGACTGCATATCACCACCAATTGAACCAGAATCAAAACGCATCATGACAATAGCGTCAGCACCTTTAGCAAATGCTTCTTCACGCATTCTGTAAATAGCGTCTTCTCTGGATGTAACTAACATTTTTGTATATCCTTTTATTTCTCCACCAACAATGTTTTTTAGACCAGCTCCAATATTACTAATTGCATCTCGAGACTGAGTGGTAACACCAAATACTTCTCCTAGTACAGTATAAGTGTGGCTAGGAATATGTTCGGTTGTAGAAATTAATATATTTGAATAATCATGTGGGTGATTAGTTTGTGTATTTCGAGTATTTTTAGTATTAGACGCAGGATATTGTTGATTGTACACTCCTTTTTCTTGATCAATAGAATTATTAATCTTGTTAACAGTATGATCTAATTGAATTGATGCACCACAATTTTGACAAAAACGGTCTCCCTCATTCACTTGTGCACCACAATTTTGACAATATTTCATAATAATTATTCTCCTTTAAATGGTATAAATTTATTTTACCATCAAACCTTTCAGATAATATAATATATATTTACTGGGAGCTCACTTAATAGACGTATCTTGTGGTAGAATTGATTTGTATTTATTGTTTAGGAAGGATTTTATAATGAATAATGGGGAATTTAAATATTGTGTTAATTGTGGGGCCAAATTAAAATTAGATGCGCAATTCTGTAATAAATGTGGTGCTAAACAACCAAGTAACGGAAGCAATTCTCGTGATAACTCGTATAATGCTCAACAATCATATGCTAATGATTATAATTCGTCACAAAATCAGGTAGCATACAATGGGTCAAATAATCCTGGATTAATTAATTCTACGGTTTATTGGTTAAAAAATAGTTTTAAGCCAAATCAATGCATGGGTCGTGCAGACTATTGGTGGGGGACTTTTTCAATGACTATTGTATTCTATATAATTTCCATAATTCTTTTAGGAATTATGAATAGTTCAAATGGATACTATGGTCCAACTGGATTATTTTATTTTGCACTACTTATATACATCTTATTAACTATTGTAGTTGAAATTATGTGCATAGTAACTCTTGTTGAAAGACTTCACGATACTGGACATTCTGGCTATAATTGGTTATGGTCACTTACAGGTATTGGCGGATTTTATGTATTGTTTCTAATTTTGCAACCGACTAATTGGAATGAAAACAGATGGCCAAGACCAAATTTAAAATAATTAATTAATATTGCAGTTCAAGCATTTTATTGTTTGAGCTGTTTTTTATTAAAATTTTACACATAATTGTTATGTGCCCAACAAAAAGCCACCCATTTTAAGGGTGGCCATAACTAGTCTTTACTAAAGTTTGAAAATAGATTTCGTAACTCACCATTTGCGGTGGTCTTAAATGACACAGTATCTCCATTAGAATTCCCCGATTGTGTAAAGAGGACGATTGGGGAACCATCATGAAAAGCAAAAAGATAAAGGTAACCGTCATCGCTGTCATAACGAATTTCTACAACCTTATAATCTGTGTTCTTATTAGATCCAGCCATCGAAATAGTAGAGTTAGAACCATTAATAATAAACTTTTTTGAACTGAAATCGTCCGGATAATCAATACCATCAAAACTAGTAGAGCCGCTAACATATGATTGATGCATCTTACTTGCCCAAGAATCAAATTGATCATCAAAAGAAGAGGCTTTAGCACTATTCCAAACAATATTGTCACTATAATTTGATGATGAGTTACTAGTTGTTGTTGATTGACTGTTTTGCGTTTGGTTAGAACCGCTGGTATTTGGAACATTCGAATGATTGGATGAAGATCTATTATTGTTGTAGATAAATAATCCACTTAAAATCAAAATAATGATAATCAGGGATAGCAGAATGTATAGTAGAGCCTTGGAATGATGATCCTGAGTAATTGATCGTTGGGGTGCTTGTGCTTGATGTTCGTTAAAGGAAAAGCCGCAATTAGGACAACTTTGGGCATCAGCATTCACCTTTTTACCACAATTAGGGCAAAACTTAGTATTCATAAATATGATTCCTCCTTAACTAGTAAATATTTTACACTAAATTGACGATAAATTAGATATTATTTATAATTACAGACGGCTTAAAGACACTATATGGAGGACTTATGATGGATTATAAATTTTGTCCTAATTGTGGACAGAAATTAAAAGTAACAGACCAGTTTTGTTCTAATTGCGGGACAAAACAACCCGAAGTTAGTCAAAATAATAATGTCAATCACCAGGTTTTGAATGATGAGGAAAAGACTGACGTTGAAAGTTCAAACGATTATTATAAAGAAAATCAAACGCTACATGACATTAATAATGAAAAAAGTGACGTTAGCGAATCATTTAATGGTCATTTAGATAATCAGGTTAATTTAAAGAAACAGAATCAGTCCAAACAGACAGATTTCGTTCGCAAAACGAGCCCAAATTATTACATGGGTCATAGTTCATCAATTGATCATAATCAACAGTTCTCTCAACAAAACCAAAGAAGATCCGAAAATGAGCAATACTATAATGAGTCTAAGAACCCAGGTTTTTTAAATTCATTTAATATTTTTTGTTCAAGTTTTGGAAACATTAATAAGTGTATGGGAAGAGCGGATTTCTGGTGGGGCTATTTAGGCATGGCGCTTATTTCATATCTCGTTATGATTTGTTGTTGGTTACTGTTTTTGCTAATGAATCCAGGAGAAGATGTTAGTTATACATTTGGAGTTATTTATCTTGTATTCTCAATTATTATAGGATTAATAACCTTTACTGCAATTGTTGATCGGCTACATGATACCGGGCATAGTGGATGGAATTACTGTTGGATTTTCACAGGCATTGGAAGTATTTATTTGTTATATTTACTATGCCTTCCAACTAATCAAAATGAAAAGCGATGGGTACGTATAAATGAGTAAAGGATATATATTTTGCACTAAGTGTGGTGCCAAAAATTCTGTGGACAGTAAGTTTTGTGTTAAGTGTGGTTCAAAATTAGTTAACAACTTAACAGGAAATAATGAATCTAATCAACTACAAGGCAATGATGCTTTGCAGTTCAATAGTGATTTAGTACATCCAAAGCAAGGCGACTCAAAAAATAAATCAATCCTATGGTGGGTTCTGGCAATTGCTATAGTAATAGTTATAGGTATTGCTGGTTATCAAAACCATTTAAAACAACAACGAGCAGATATTCGTTCCTATGTTTATGATGAGCTTAATAAAGACGATTTTAAAGTAAAAATTGATCAAAATGATCGATCCATTACTGTTGTTCCTGAGAGTTCAGAGATTCGTTATGCCCTGAGATATATCGCACTTGAGGATGCAGACGGCGATGATGCTGATGATATGGATGACTCAGTAAAGAACATTTCTAAGAAAGTTTATGAAAATGAAGGTAAAGGATGGACGGTGTCATTACAAAATCCAGATAATTCTAAAAGATTTTTTTGGATCTATAAGGATGGAAAGGCCAAATATCGTATGCAGGATCATGCGGTTAGTTATGACAGCTATGGTGACTATGGTGACGATTATGATTTTGATGATTAGCAAGTCGGGTGACAAATTATGAAAAAAGTATATTGCATGCATTGTGGTTATCCAAACGAATATGGTGATCATTTTTGCATAAAGTGTGGTGCACAACTGGTATATGGGACGAGTGAACAACAAAGAGTTAATCCTAAAACAACATCTCAAAATAAAAATATTTTTCAAAATGCTACTCGAACTATCAATAGTTGGACGGGTGAGGACAAAAGTGTCCAAATCAATTTAAAAAATTTTTTCGCACAAGTTTGGAAATCACATACGGAGGCAGAAGCTGAAAATATTTTTGTTGCAGGCACACAAACAACCACACCAACGTTAGATATGGTTTCTAGCAAACCAGTTCAACCTTGGCTGTATTCCAGAATTTTCTTAGGCTTTTTAGTAATTTTATCCTTATTATATTTTTCAATCGATGCCTTTCAAGACTCTTTAGATTTAGCGTTTGTTATGATACTTTGTATTTCCGTACCAGTTACATTAGTAATGTTCTTTTTTGAAGTAAATGTTTTTAAGAATATTTCGTTCTACTTAACAACTAAGATCTTTCTAATTGGAGGATTAATGTCATTGATAGTTACACTGTTACTTTATAGTATTTTAGGATCCAATCCTAAGTTTGATATATTAGGATCGTTGAGTATTGGATTTATTGAGGAGACGGGCAAACTATTAGTTGGTTGTTATTTTGTAAGTAAGATGCGATTAACACATGTCTTCAACGGTATGTTAATTGGTGGAGCAGTTGGGGCAGGATTTGCCGCATTCGAAAACATTCAATATGCTACAAAATTCTATAGGTATATATCGGATTCTGATGCAATTATTATTGCTGTTGTAAGATGTTTTAGTTCATTAGGGTCGCATGCGATATGGTGTGCCATTACAGTGGCAGCTTTAGTACTGGTTAATGGTAATCGTCATTTAACATTTAGTAATATTGCAAATATAAGTTTTTTTAGGTTCTTCCTGTGTTCAATGATTTTACATGCACTGTGGGATTGGGATATCTCAACATCAACATTAAAGTATGTACTATTAATCTGTGTTGGATGGTTGATTCTTTTTGTTCTTATTCATACAGGCTTACGAGAAGTTAAGTTTATACAGAAACAACTAAATGATCAGACGAATTAATTTTTAATTCGTTTTTAAATAAATTATCAATGTAAAAGCCGGGCCTAAATAAGCCGGCTTTTTTGTTTAGTCAAAAAAGGTCAAACTTTTTGTTGTAATTGAACATTAAGATGATATAATAATAAATGTGGTTAGCACTTAAGACTTGTGAGTGCTAACGCTTGAAACACAAAAGTGCTAAATAAAAAAATTGAATCAATTTGGAGGGATTATCGTGTTAAAGCCATTAGGAGATCGCGTGGTTTTGAAAGCCGCCCAAGAAAAAGAAGAAACTGTTGGAGGAATTGTTTTAGCATCAAATGCTAAGGACAAGCCAACTACAGGTGAAGTTATCGCTGTTGGTGATGGCCGTGTTCTTGATAACGGGACTAAAGTTCCAGTAAGCGTTAAGGTTGGCGATACTGTTCTCTTTGACAAATATGCTGGTAACGAAGTTGAGTACCAAGGTGATAAGTACTTGGTTGTTCACGATAAAGACTTAGTTGCGGTTGTTGACTAGTTTCTGATTAATCATTGTTGATAATTTTTTAATGAGGTGAAAATTTATGGCAAAAGATTTAAAGTTCGGTGAAGATGCACGTAAGTCTATGATGGCTGGTGTTGACAAACTTGCTGATACTGTTAAGACCACTATTGGTCCAAAGGGTCGGAACGTTGTTTTGGAACAAAACTATGGTTCACCAACAATTACTAATGACGGTGTAACGATTGCGAAGAGCATTGACTTAGAAGACCATTTTGAAAACATGGGTGCTAAGTTAGTTGCTGAAGTTGCTTCCAAGACTAATGATATTGCCGGTGACGGTACTACCACTGCTACTGTTTTAACTCAAGCTATCGTTAACGAAGGTATGAAGAACGTTACTGCTGGTGCTAACCCAGTAGGTGTTCGTCGTGGGATTGAAAAGGCAACTAAAGCTGCAGTTGCTGGATTACACAAGATGAGCCATGATGTTAAGACCAAAGATGACATTGCACAAATTGCTTCTATTTCTGCTGCCAACCCAGAAGTTGGTAAATTAATTGCGGATGCAATGGAAAAGGTTGGTCATGATGGTGTTATCACTATTGAAGACTCCCGTGGTGTTGAAACTAGTGTTGATGTCGTTGAAGGAATGAGCTTTGATCGTGGATACATGTCTCAATACATGGTTACCGACAATGACAAGATGGAAGCTGATTTGGATAACCCATACATTTTGATCACTGATAAGAAGATTAGCAACATTCAAGATATCCTTCCATTATTACAATCAGTTGTTCAACAAGGACGGGCACTTTTGATTATTGCTGATGATATTACTGGTGAAGCATTACCAACTCTTGTTTTGAACAAGATTCGTGGTACTTTCAACGTATGTTCTGTTAAGGCTCCAGGTTTTGGTGACCGTCGAAAGGCTCAATTGCAAGATATCGCTATTTTGACCGGTGGTACTGTCATTTCTGATGACTTAGGCATGCAATTGAAGGATGTTACTATTGACCAATTAGGTCAAGCTAACAAGGTTACTGTTACTAAGGATGCAACTACTATTGTTGATGGTAATGGTGACAAGGCTGCAATCGCTGATCGTGTTGACCAAATCAAGCAAGCTATTGCTAAGACTACTTCTGACTTTGACAAAGAAAAGCTCCAAGAACGTCTTGCTAAGTTATCTGGTGGGGTTGCAGTTGTTAAGGTTGGTGCCGCAACTGAAACTGAATTAAAGGAAAAGAAGTACCGGATTGAAGATGCTTTGAACGCTACCCGGGCTGCCGTTCAAGAAGGATTTGTTCCTGGTGGTGGAACTGCTTTGGTAAACGTTATTCCTGACATTGAAGCTGTAGAAAAGGATGTTTCCGGTGACGAAGCAACTGGTGTTAAGATCGTTAAGAATGCACTAGAAGCTCCTGTACGTCAAATTGCTGAAAACGCTGGTGTTGAAGGTTCTGTAATTGTTAACCAGTTAAAGAATGAAAAACCAGGTGTTGGTTACAACGCTGCTGATGGCAAGTTTGAAGACATGATTGATGCTGGTATTGTTGACCCAACTAAGGTTACACGTTCAGCATTACAAAACGCTACATCTGTTTCTGCATTGTTATTAACTACTGAAGCAGTAGTTGCTGACAAGCCAGAACCAAAGGATGCTGCTCCAGCTGCACCACAACCAGGTGCCGGCATGGGCGGAATGATGTAATTTCAAATTAATTTAAAGAGGATCTGCTGTGGCAGGTCCTTTTTTATTAACAACAGAAATATACTGTTAATAAGAGACTTCCCATTTTAAAATGGGAAAAGGGTTAAAATAATTTAAAAAAACGGTAGCAATTTAGGGAACGAGTGGAGTAGAATATCTTTTGATTCATTACTTTTGAGGAGAGTAACAATGTGGCGTTATTTAAAACGTGTTTTAATTGGGAAACCATTAAAAACACTAGATGAAGGTAAAACTCATTTAACTAAATTTAAGGCGTTGGCAATGTTATCGTCAGACGCAATTTCATCAGTTGCCTACGGTCCTGAACAAATTGTTACTGTATTAGTAACATTATCTGCAATGGCCATGTGGTACTCAATTCCAATTGCAGCCATTGTGTTAGTGCTATTATTGGCGATTACCCTATCTTACCAACAAATTATTCACGCCTATCCAAGTGGTGGTGGTGCATATATTGTTGCCACTAAGAATTGGGGTAAAAATGGTGGGTTAATTGCCGGTGGTTCATTATTAGTTGACTATATGTTAACTGTGGCCGTTTCAACAACATCTGGTACTGAGGCAATCACTTCAGCTATCCCAGCGTTATATAAGTACTCAGTGCCTATTTCTGTGATTATTGTTCTGCTAATTATGTTCATGAACCTACGTGGAATGAGTGAAAGTGCCAACTTCTTAACCGTTCCTGTGTACTTTTTCGTAATTATGATATTTGTCATGATTATTGTGGGAGCCGTTAATATTGCGACTGGACATATTACCTATCATGCTCCAGCTGATTATGGTACTCCAGTTGCTGGAATGACTTTTGTACTTTTTGTTCGAGCATTCTCAGCAGGTTCGTCTTCATTGACTGGGGTTGAAGCAGTAAGTAATGCTGTACCAAACTTTAATGAACCAAAAGAAAAGAATGCTTCCACTACTTTGGCAATTATGAGTGCTATTTTGGCATTCTTCTTCATTGCAATTATCTTCTTTGGCTTCTACTTGGGAATTGTACCTAATGCAAAAGTAACAGTGCTTTCTCAAATCGCTTCTAAAGTATTTGGTGGACATGGATTAGGCTTCTATTTGCTACAACTTTCAACGGCAATGATTTTAGCAGTTGCTGCTAACACTGGATTCTCAGCATTCCCAATTTTAGCTTATAACATGGCTAAGGATAAGTTTTTACCACATGCCTTCATGGATCGTGGTGACCGTTTAGGGTATTCAAATGGGATTATTTCATTGGCAGTTGGTGCCATCATCCTGATTTTGATTTTCCATGGTCAAACTAATATGTTAATTCCATTGTATGCTGTTGGGGTGTTCGTACCATTCACCCTTTCTCAATCGGCAATGATTATTCATTGGTTCAGAGAACGAGAAGGTTGGTGGCTAGGGAAGTCATTCATTAACTTTGTGGGTGCTTTGATTTCATTATGCTTGGTCATTGCATTATTCTGGCAACATTTCGAAAACGTCTGGCCATACTTGATTATTATGCCGTGCTTGCTATGGATGTTCCACAAAATTCATAGCCACTATATTAAGGTTGGTAAACAGTTGCGAGTTGCGGAAAAGACCGCTGTTCAATTGCATGACTATGACGGATCAACTGTGATTGTGTTAGTTGGTAATGTTACCCGTGTGACACGGGGAGCTATTAATTACGCTCGGTCCATTGGTGATTATGTCATTGCAATGCACGTTTCCTTTGATGAAAACCCTGGAAAAGAACATAAAACAGCTAATGAATTTAAAGCTGAATATCCTGATGTCCGATTTGTGGATATCCACTCATCATACAGGTCCATTGCAACACCAACTTTACGGTTTGTTGATGTGATTGCCAAGCGAGCTGAGGCACGCAATTATTCTACGACGGTATTAGTACCTCAATTTGTGCCCAAGCGTCCTTGGCAGTTAGCATTGCACAACCAAACTAGTCTCCGGTTGCGTTCTGTATTAAATTCACGACAGAACATTGTGGTGGCAACTTACAGTTATCATTTACATGAATAATAAGCGCCATTTAGAGGATTTGAACTGAATTGGATAAGAGAACATTATGGAGTGCGTTCGGTTTAGTATTTGGTATTATTTTGATTGCATCTTTTTCTATTCGCCATAACAGTTTCTACTCTGGAATTTGTGGAGTAATGGGCTGCATAGCAATTGTGGGAGGCTTTATTGGTCTTCACTGGAATAAGATTCAAAATGGTGACCCCAAAATGAAAAGAACAGTGCGCCTCTTATTAGCATTGTGTATCGTATTAGTTGTTTTGAACATCATTACGTTCTTATTAGCTTAGTAAATATTTGCACCCCTTTAGGGAATCTTCCTAAAGGGGTGCAATTTTTATTCTTGATAAGGAATTTCATTAAAACGGTGCCCTGCTTCAGTAATATGCAATTGACCATGAAATTGATTGTTTAAATTATCAGTTACTGAAGTAATATCATCATCATTGACAAAAATATTAGTTGTTACCTGGACGCCATATTCTTCATTAGCAATTTCAATCTGTTGCTCTTTTAAAAAGTATAAAAGCTGGTCATGGAGACTGTAGGGTACCTCAATCTGTAAAATTGCTTGTTTAACACGTTGAACAAGTCCAGCTTTATGAAGCGCCTCAGAAGTGACATTACCATAAGCCCTGATTAGGGCACCGGCCCCTAGCTTAATTCCACCAAAGTATCTAGTGACAACCGCGCATACATCATGAACATGGGTAAGTTGTAATGATTCAAGAATTGGTACTCCGGCGGTCCCACTTGGTTCACCATTATCACTTTCACGCTGAATATGATCATCATCACCAACCATATAGGCAAAGCAGTTATGATTGGCTTTTCTATTAGCGCTGCTAACTTGCTTAATAAATTGCTTGGCATCATCTTCAGAGTGAATTCTGAACAGAGAGCAAATAAATCGTGATTTTTTAATCACAATTTCATGACTAACGTTGTTGCTAATAGTTAAGTACACTTTTTTATTCATTTTTCTATTCCTTAATTAAAATGATTAATTTTCTCGTCTTTAAAATGGGGAGGAAATTTATGGATATTACTTTATTATATGGACGACGGGAATTACACCCCATTATAGATCAGTCTGCAAAGATACCACCTTGCGTACAATTACTGCCAACAATGGAAGTGGGGCATCATGTGCGTTGTTTAAGATGTAATTCCTTACATGATGCTGCAAAAGTTCAATTACCTCGTGACCAATATTACTGCCCAACCTGTATTAACTTAGGACGAGTATCAACTTTAGATCAATTTTATCACGTCCCAGAACCAAATGAATTTGAATCACTCAAATCTCCATTAACATGGTGTGGCAAATTATCTCCGCTCCAGGAGGAAATTTCTAATGAAGTGCGAATCAGCATGAAACATCATGAAAGAAGGTTGCTGTGGGCAGTTACTGGTGCTGGTAAAACAGAAATGATTTTTTCAACTATTGAACAAGCAATCCAAAATCGTGAACGAATTTGCATTGCATCTCCTCGTGTAGATGTTTGTTTAGAACTTTTCCCGAGATTACAAGCAGCTTTTAAGAGTGTTGAGATGGTGTTGCTTCACGGAAAGCAGGAAGAGCCATATCGCTACTGCCAGGTAACTGTTTGCACAACGCATCAATTATTACGATTTTATCATGCGTTTGATTTATTAATTGTAGATGAAGTTGACTCCTTTCCATATGCAGCTAACCAACAATTGATTTTCGCTACTGAACAAGCGAAAAAAGAAGATGGTGGCCTATTAATGATGACAGCAACGCCCGGTGAATTATTAATTAGAGCGGTGAAGACTGGTAAATTAAAGGTTAGTTATTTGCCTTTACGTTATCATAGACATTTATTGCCAACCATTCAGTGCTTGCGGATTAATAATCAATGGCAACAGCAATTAGGGCAAGGAAAGCTCCCACTAATTATCAAAAAATGGATCCAAAAGCGATTACAGCAAAAACAGCGTTTTTTATTATTCGTACCGCGGATTAATGATCTTCCTAAGATATCTAAAATCTTAAAACATGAGGTTAGTCAGGCACGTTTTACAACAGTACACGCAACTGATGAGAACCGCTTACAAAAAGTGCAACGAATGCGTGATGATGAGTACGATTTTTTAGTTACGACCACCATTTTGGAAAGGGGAGTAACTTTTTCCGAGATTGATGTTGGTGTAATTGGGGCGGATGATGATGTTTCTTCTAGCTCGGCATTGGTGCAGATTGCCGGACGAGTTGGTCGTTCTAGCAATCGGCCAACTGGAGCAGTAACATTCTTTATTAGCGAAAATTCACGGAACGTTAAATTAGCAGTTAAACAAATTGGTTATATGAATCGATTAGGAAAGAGGCTGATTTAATGGAGTGTCTTCTGTGTGGGACAATTATCAATTGGCAACCGACACTTTGGAATTTGATTTGTTTTAAAAAATTAACCCCGCCACGGGTCTGTGCACGTTGCAGTCAGTCTTTTACAAAAATCGGCAATGCGGACCGGTGTCGGGGATGTGGTCGGCAAAGAGGAAACCTGTGTGAAGATTGTCAACGTTGGCAACAAAAACTCGGATGGATAGTTCATAATCAAAGTTTGTTTGAATATAATGATGCAATGAAGGATTATATGCAAAGGTATAAATTTATGGGGGATTATCGGCTCCGTCAAGTGTTTAGTCATGAACTAACCACCTTAGTTGGCCAACAAAACGCTGATTTAATAATTCCAATTCCCATTAATCAGCATACTTGGCAAACAAGGGGATTCAATCAGGTTACAGCAATGCTTGATTGTCGTTATTCTTTGGACATTATTGGTACTAAAGCTGGCAATAAGGAAGTTTTTCAGTCTCAAAAGGGAAGACAGCAACGGCTCAGAACTAGTCAACCTTTTGTACTGCTAAATAAGGACGAAATTTGTCAAAAAGTATTTTATTAGTAGACGATGTTTGTACAACCGGTAGGACAATCTACCATGCAGCAACGTTATGTTATCAGGCCGGATGTCGATCTATTAAAAGTATTACGTTAGCAAGTTAAAAATTTTTAAATACGCTCCAGAATAAATTGTTTATTAGGGTAAATCAAACTATAATATAGTTAAGGATATGAGAAGAGTGGCCCTTCTGATATTCAGAACAAGCCCGGTCGCTTGTACTGAAAGGAGTAAAGTACAATGTTAAAATTCAATATTCGTGGAGAAAATGTTGACCTCACTGATGCCATTCGTGACTATGTAGAAAAGCGGATTAGCAAGATCAGCAAGTTCCTTGAAGACAATGTTGATGCTACTGCTCACGTAAACTTGAAGGTTTACAAGAACAAGACTTACAAAGTTGAAGTTACCATTCCTCTTCCTTACTTAACTTTGCGAGCAGAAGAAACATCTAACGATATGTACGCAAGCATCGATTTAGTTACTGACAAATTGGAACGGCAAATTCGTAAGTACAAGACGAAGGTAAACCGTAAGTCACGTGAAAAAGGCCTGAAGAACATGGAATTTGTTCCGGGTGATGATAGTGACGACACAGATGCATTAAAGATTGTTCGTACCAAGGAAATTTCTTTGAAGCCAATGGACTCTGAAGAAGCGGTTCTGCAAATGGATATGCTTGGTCATGATTTCTTCATTTTCCAAGATGCAGATACTAATGGTACGAGTGTGGTTTACCGTCGTAAAGATGGTCGTTATGGTTTAATCGAAATCAACTAAACTAACTTGTAGAATCATGTTTTAAGAGGGAGTTGGAGCAATCCAACTCTTTTTAATTTGGCTCTACATCATTTAGTGTTGGTTTAACAAAATCGTGAAATTTTCGCTAAATTG
>ENA-ORUR01000592-ORUR01000592.1-human-gut-metagenome-genome-assembly--contig:-NODE-592-length-13200-cov-19.2519_pt1 | contig 13200 bp, 9 predicted proteins | sample MGYA00242086_ERZ509223 | MGnify/ENA primary metagenome ERZ509223 (study PRJEB26280, sample SAMEA2338820) | human gut metagenome | biome: human gut; feature: human-associated habitat; material: faeces... | reverse complement strand
CGCCGATGGTGTTCAGATTAACTGGTGACGACACGCGGATTTATTTGACGAAAGACAGCCATGATTTACCGCCACCTCAATGAAGTCCTGAGTATTAGAGCTCAGGAATGGTCTAACACTACCGCAAAAAGCAATGCAAGTCGTACCTCAATGAAGTCCTGAGTATTAGAGCTCAGGAATAACCACCACCGCATACGGAAGCATCTTCGAAAACCAACCTCAATGAAGTCCTGAGTATTAGAGCTCAGGAATGCCTTCAGTAGAATCAGGTTTCATATCTTGCTGGCCGACCTCAATGAAGTCCTGAGTATTAGAGCTCAGGAATCGCCATCAGGGATTATTGCGACTCCAATCTCGTATCGAACCTCAATGAAGTCCTGAGTATTAGAGCTCAGGAATGCATTGGCCTCCGCACAAGGCGCAGACCCGGACCAGACCTCAATGAAGTCCTGAGTATTAGAGCTCAGGAATTGTTTTGCATGATGGCTTTGATGATGCCGGTCAAACCTCAATGAAGTCCTGAGTATTAGAGCTCAGGAATTGGACTCGTCCCACGAGCCCGGCGACATCGTCTTACCTCAATGAAGTCCTGAGTATTAGAGCTCAGGAATCTTGCATACGTGTGGCTGATCTATCCTAGCTACATCCTACCTCAATGAAGTCCTGAGTATTAGAGCTCAGGAATTGGCAATTGCGAAAGCACTTGATCTCACTGTTGCTGATCTTACCTCAATGAAGTCCTGAGTATTAGAGCTCAGGAATCGTGGCGCTGACGTCGGTTATATCCCTATTATTTGCGCACCTCAATGAAGTCCTGAGTATTAGAGCTCAGGAATGTCTTGGAACGGCGGCACTATTTCACGACTTTCTGCCAACCTCAATGAAGTCCTGAGTATTAGAGCTCAGGAATGTCGCGCGCCTGCCAGCGGCTGCGTTCTCGATGAACCTACCTCAATGAAGTCCTGAGTATTAGAGCTCAGGAATGACGGCCTGTATATGCAGGTCGAGCATGTGCAATAGACCTCAATGAAGTCCTGAGTATTAGAGCTCAGGAATATCACCGCCGACGTGATAGTCCAGCCGAGCGATTGCGCGACCTCAATGAAGTCCTGAGTATTAGAGCTCAGGAATATGCGCAAGACCAGCTCGACAAGCTTACCGGACAGACCTCAATGAAGTCCTGAGTATTAGAGCTCAGGAATTATGGCGGTTCGAACAAAGGCTTGGCGTATCCGCTGTCACCTCAATGAAGTCCTGAGTATTAGAGCTCAGGAATCCTGCGGTGAAGCGGCCGATGCTGGTGCGGCTCGCACCTCAATGAAGTCCTGAGTATTAGAGCTCAGGAATGTGTGTCTGCAACTACACGTCGGCGTGGGTGTCGGAAAACACCTCAATGAAGTCCTGAGTATTAGAGCTCAGGAATCATGGCGAGGATGCCGATTCTCGCGCCGAAGGGCCTACCTCAATGAAGTCCTGAGTATTAGAGCTCAGGAATCGTGGTCTTCCGCAAATCCGCTCCAGCCGAGCGTACCTCAATGAAGTCCTGAGTATTAGAGCTCAGGAATTTCTTCATATCGGTCCACGAGTGCGCCATGTTTTCCACCTCAATGAAGTCCTGAGTATTAGAGCTCAGGAATTTTCCAACCGCGCACGAATTGGTACACGTTTACGTCACCTCAATGAAGTCCTGAGTATTAGAGCTCAGGAATGATACCGAGTCCTCGAGCATGATTTGCCGCAATTCGATACCTCAATGAAGTCCTGAGTATTAGAGCTCAGGAATTGGCGGTGCCGGTGGTGCCGTCGAGCTTGCGGAAACTACCTCAATGAAGTCCTGAGTATTAGAGCTCAGGAATGCCGTGCACGAAAACAGTCTGCCGATCGACCTGCGTACCTCAATGAAGTCCTGAGTATTAGAGCTCAGGAATTGCGTACAGCCGTCGCCAATGAGGGCGGCCTAAATCAGACCTCAATGAAGTCCTGAGTATTAGAGCTCAGGAATACGGTCAGCGAGCTCGCCGAACGATTGAGATCCGGCAACCTCAATGAAGTCCTGAGTATTAGAGCTCAGGAATAACGCATTCAAAATCTATCCTAATGCGCGATATTGACCTCAATGAAGTCCTGAGTATTAGAGCTCAGGAATCTCCGCCCGCTCCCGACGAAACTCCTCCTCATCCTGACCTCAATGAAGTCCTGAGTATTAGAGCTCAGGAATGGTCTGTGAGTAGCCCATGTTCGCGGTCTGACACCAACCTCAATGAAGTCCTGAGTATTAGAGCTCAGGAATCGGCCCGCGTATTTCTTGAATTCCGCGTCGTCCGCACCTCAATGAAGTCCTGAGTATTAGAGCTCAGGAATTCTTATGAAGAGACCGGGTTCGTTTGAGTATCTTACCTCAATGAAGTCCTGAGTATTAGAGCTCAGGAATGAGGGTCTGACTGTCTTATCAGAGCGCGAGTGATAATCACCTCAATGAAGTCCTGAGTATTAGAGCTCAGGAATAGGAACCATGACTATTGTCCCCGGTCGGATTCTTTTCCACCTCAATGAAGTCCTGAGTATTAGAGCTCAGGAATGTGTTCGGCGTCCAACGTGCGTAACTGAAGTTGATCGACCTCAATGAAGTCCTGAGTATTAGAGCTCAGGAATCGCTCGGCAGCAACACCACCGCCACCGCTTCGGCCAACCTCAATGAAGTCCTGAGTATTAGAGCTCAGGAATACGTGATCCCGTCAACGCCGAGATTCCTGACCTTATCACCTCAATGAAGTCCTGAGTATTAGAGCTCAGGAATTCGTACGGCTATTGCCGGCCGTGACCTCGCTTTCCAACCTCAATGAAGTCCTGAGTATTAGAGCTCAGGAATTTTCGTATCCGGTGTTGTTGGAGCGGGTGCCGGTATGACCTCAATGAAGTCCTGAGTATTAGAGCTCAGGAATGATGAAGTTTTTTGTCGATCATGGCCATGGCACGATTACCTCAATGAAGTCCTGAGTATTAGAGCTCAGGAATTTCATGTCGGCCAATTGCATGGTCTGTCCGTTGGACCTCAATGAAGTCCTGAGTATTAGAGCTCAGGAATAACGTCTGGAACAGTCCGGTGATGTCCGCCGAATCACCTCAATGAAGTCCTGAGTATTAGAGCTCAGGAATTCCGTTCATGTGTCCTCCAATCTGTCTCTATCACAAACCTCAATGAAGTCCTGAGTATTAGAGCTCAGGAATACCGGGGCGTCGACCACGATCATAGCGTCCTCGTATCACCTCAATGAAGTCCTGAGTATTAGAGCTCAGGAATCACACCCCATGCCGGCCAAGGGAAGTTATTTATATACCTCAATGAAGTCCTGAGTATTAGAGCTCAGGAATTACAACCATCCCTCATAGCCATGCCGTGCGCACCTACCTCAATGAAGTCCTGAGTATTAGAGCTCAGGAATTTCCGCCATTGTTTCCTCCTAACAAAAAAGCCACCTCCACCTCAATGAAGTCCTGAGTATTAGAGCTCAGGAATAGTCTTAGTGTAGAGCGTTGTGGTGACATGTATCTCAAGCAATTATGCGAGCGATGTACTTCATACCCTATGAAAAATGCGAATCTGGGAACGCTGAATCCCACAGAAACGCCATTTTCCGCATGCGAGCGCTTGCCGCGCGTCTCAGAAGTGATTCACCTCTCGTGCGCATGCAAGACGAAACACTCTTTAGTTATCAAACAGCCCAGCCGTTTTGACTGAAATCAAATAATTGTGGGAATTTCTAAGTCTGCATATCCTCGATGCCCCAGAAAATCCAATCCCTCTTCCGTCTGCGCAATTGTCCCCAATGAGCAGAACACAACAGAATCGGTTTCATAGTCAATCTCTTTCTCAATCTTCATACGTACGTTGAGCATCATTGAGGGGCGCACTTGCAACAGAAAAACACTGTATTGCAGCCGTTCTCCATAATGCTGAAGAATCTTCGCTACATGACTGCGACGGTAATCATCGCTCACATCATATGCAACTAAATAGCCACGTTTCTGGTTAACCATGCCATAGCTTCTTAGCGAATTCTGATTCCACGATATTCAGCTTGTGTTCCGTCGAGATATCCCAAAATCATCCGAGCTTGAATCTCAATAGTCCTTCGCCAAGATGCCTTATATTTAAAGATGGGATGGGTTATTTCTGTAGCCATTCTTCGTTCATATGCTTTGATTACGGCTTTACGAGTTTCGTCCATCATACGTACCGATCCAAGTGCATCTGTAAATCCTGTTGCGTTGATTTCACCGTTGTTGATTACTGTTTGCACCACAGAATCAGCAATTGGCGCTCTGAATTCTTCCATCAGGTCCAGTGCCAACGCAGGCTTATTACGTTTGCTGCTGTGCAGAAAGCCAGCATGAGGATCAAGCCCACAAGAAATCAGCGCACGGACACAATCAGACAGCAACAATGTATAAGTAAAATCAAGCAAAGAATTCAACGCATCGGGCGCTGGCCGCCTCATACGGGCAATCCAATGCCATTCAGCCTGACGATCAACTTTGATGAGATGCTTGAACTGGGAAAAATATAATGCAGCAGACTCTCCTTCAAGACCAAGCACGTCCTGCCATCTGTTCGCATTACCGACTTGTTTTTCGATATGTCGCAACTGAGGTAGTACTGGATTATCCGACTCTGAGCGACGCAACAGAACAGACTGGTTATGAATTTTGGCGATGATGAATTCTCGTGCGAGTCCAAGCCGGCCCTCATGAGAAGCCACATGCTGCTCGACACGTTGTTCGCCATTAGGCCCATACGAGGGAACAGACCAACCATACATACGCCCCGTTCCACTGCACCAAACGATTGGAATATCACGCCACATCAACTCACGAATCAAACCACTCGACAAGTCGGTATTACCATAGATTTGCAATCCTTGCATGGTGTCAATTGGAATTGAGGCAAGTTCTTCGCCGTTTTTCTGAACTATCATTCGCCCAGACCTGATAAAGGCTTTCGAACCAGGAGTAGCAAGATGAGTCACTTGATTATCAGGGGATGAAACCATCACACGATGCGCCACCGCGCATAGCTTACGTTCTTCAGGCAGGCAGATTCCCACGTGAGAGCAACGCATGCATCGCGTGCTATCCTCCAACGGCTCAGGCGCTTGTTCAGAGTTGATTAACGCTCGGGTCTCTTCCACAGCCTTATGAGCGTTCTCAAAGTCTTCTTCATTGAGTTCAACGTCGACTCGTCGATGGTGAGTGGTGAAGAAAATTTCCGTCCCTGCCACATGAAAACCCATGGCTTCAAGGCAAGCAGCCTGCAAAGCGAGTTGCGTTCGCATCGCCTCAGTGATAGTCATTGCTCGCTTCACAGGTGTCGCCTTGTATTCACGAATAACAACACCGTCATCCGTCATTTTGGCTGCATCAAGCTTGCCGCTAACGCCCCATTCCTCATGCCTGATGTTCACAGCTTGATATGAATCCGCATCGGGAGCACCATCGAATCTATCAACCTTGCGATGGTCGTATGTCCCTCGCATAATTTGATCCGAATCAACTTTTTCTCCAACCGATTCCAGCCATGCCCTACGTGGACAAAACATGTAGTTGGCGACCAGACTAATCGGAATGGGGTCATCTTCCATAAGTTTCCTCCGTACTTGCTATTCCATTTCCTTCACTGGAACGATTATGCCGGGTTTTAGCCATCGTTCTGGAGCACTTTTGTTATCCGACATGAACTGGTTAAAGAAACAACATGCCAGAACGCCTTTTTCCCCAAGCCAGTCAGACGATGCACTTGCAAAATATGATTGCTCACTAGCAGTGCAAGCATATTGAATGCCAAATTTCGCGAGTGCTTCACTACGAACAATGGAACGGTACTTCGATGTTGTCCAGTATTGGTCGAACAAAGGCAAAATTGCGAAGCGAATTTGTCCTTTAAGCTGGAATAATGCCGCACTACTGTCACGAGACCTATCGTTTCCAATAGTTGTAACGCGAGTTGGGAAAGCAGCAACTCCTACCAAGGCGCACCACGCTCGAGCATTATCCGTTCTAGCCGGAGCATGAAGTCCAGTCGCCGCGCGGCTCATCGAATCGTTGTGCCCAACTTCATCCTCTATTTTCGTTCCGAGCAACCCATCACGAACATTCTCGATGGATCGTGCTGCAACACACCGAGATAAAGGCAACAATCGACCACCAATAAACTCTTGGCCTTTATTACGAGTTACCATCTCCCACCGCGAAGCGCCAAAGTCAGAACGCAATTTGCCGCTCTGTTCGCCAGACCAGTATGAGGGTTGACCAAGCGCGCCGAAATAACGGTAATCACCAGCAGTTTGCATAGCATCAATAGCAGCCTCTCTGTCTTCCTGGAGCTTGTGCCACCCACAAGGGACGCCCAGACTGCTTAATCTTGGAGACATAGTTGCATGGAATGTTTCACCGGGAATGTCAGACTCCTTAGTGACTGTATAGTCGTTCTCGGATGTCAACGGCAATGATTGTGACCATCTTTGGGCATGTTCGCTAACGATTTCCGACATCCGCTCGATATCTAAACCATCATCGGTCTTCAACTCAAACGCTTGTAATGTATCCCGCCAACGGAAGAGGCAGACCCTATCACTGTCGGCATCTTCGAGAATCGAAGCAAGACCGACCATGAACAGATGTGAAAATGCATCAGTAGCATTCGCAGGAATAACGACACTCATCACAGACCTTCTTTCGAACACGTAATGTCAGCCGCACGAAGCAGTGCCTCAAGGTATGAAACACCCCAGAAACCATACCGCTGATTGGTACGGTCAATAAGAGTTTCCCATTCCCCCATTTCGAATAGTCGATCCGAGATGTCGTTTAATCTTGGATTTGCATTACGAGAGGCGCCTCCTTCCTGAGGAAGTAGATACTCTGTTCCATGCCGAAATGCTGAACGACCATGACCATGTGATGTGCCAATAAGTCTCTCAACAAGCTGTTTATCAGACTCACTCATGATTGCCAGTTGCTCATTCTTTTCGCAAGAATATAAGAATTCCACGACGGAACGCTGCTCATGACGCCAACCGTGAAGTCTGTACGTATTGCGGAATTCCTGTTCCCATGAGCGAGATATGAATAATCGGCTTTTCGCCCAGGGTCCTTTTTCAATTTCTTTCTGTCGATTTCGGCAAAGCATTCTCTGGAAACGCTTGTCTTTCTTGCCTTCGTCATGATATTCACCGGCAATACGCAAGTCTTCCACCATCATAGGGCCAAGCCCAATAAGAGTACCGAGTGCTTGCGCGCGTCGAGCGACATGATTTTGATGGCCTTCTTTGCGTCTAGGCTCGGCAGGATCACTTGAAATACCGCCCAAAAACAGTGTTTTCTTCCTAGATGACAGAATTTCCTGATTCGATTCAGAGTCCGGCATACTCTCAGATACACCGCTGACAACCCATTGGACATTACGTTGAACTGCATTGCCTCCGATGTCGGTATAACGGACTTCAGGGCCTTCGACAACATGCCAGATTAGAGAATACTCCTTGTTCTCTGCGCGCCCTGCCGAATCTACTGCACCAACAGTCGCCGCACGAAGCAAGCGAAGCGACTCCTGCATGTCTTCTTCGGCAGTATCAGACAGTTCCTCGCCGTTTTCTGAAGACTCTTCTTCTTCGATTTCCTGAATAAACCGAAACGCTTTAGCAACTCTTGAATCATCCGAAACGGAGGAATCCGTTATTAAAGCAGAGGAAGTACACCGATTGAACACGTCGCTTGCGCTATCAGAGCCTTCTGGATCAAAGATGACGGCAGTCTCAAAGGAATCTTCAGAAAATTTAGAAAAGACTTTCTCATAATCATCAAGAATGAGCACGTCGCCCGATTTCACCGTGTTTTGTGCAGCATCTTGCGCACGCAAACACACCACACGGTGACCTTCAGGCTCAGAAGCACGGTACCTGAACACCCTGTGAGGAAATTCAACCGTGCTTTTTTCCCCTCTAATGTTGACGGTATCGATTCTCGCACCTCTCCTATGGGCTTTATCATCTTGTCTCGCCAATGTTTTAAAGAGACTCTCGAGTCCACACCACTTTCCAACTGGAAACAGCTCGTCGTTCTCAGGCTGAGTCACTTCCAAAAGCTGAGTAGCCAGTGTGCCATCCCAAGGTAGATGGCGCACCACGATGCTGACATCAGGATCATCTGAATTTAGTTCATCCCGTAGCCAAAGATTGAGATCTGAATGCCCTTGCTGAAGACCACTCTCACTTATGTCAGCGCACAGTTCTTCGTCGGTGACGGAAAGATTCTCAACGTCCCACGGTTCCAAACGCTGGAATAGCAACCTACGCTGCCGTTCTCCTGGGGTTGGCGTTCCTGCTAGTACAGTCCGATTCACAGACCATGCACTGATGTCGGGGTCGCCAGACTCAGTTTTACTTAAAGCATTCAACCAATCTCGTGTTTTCTGAATATCTTCAGGCGAATACGGGATGGTAGCCCTAGTTTGCTTCTTTTCCGTCGATTGTCGCAAATCAAGACCAAACACATACACGGGCCCACTAGATCTTAGTCCTCGACGATTCACTCGTCCCGCACGCTGCACCAACGCAGAACCAGGTGCAATTTCAGTCACCATGTTAGCGAAATCAACATCGACGCCAACCTCCAAAGTCTGTGTGCCGATGATACAACATGGTGCGTTTTGCGGATTCATCGATGGGACAGACTTAAGCCTTTCAGCCACCTTGCGTTTATCATAAGCACGCATCGGACCGACATATACGTCGATAGGACGTTGGATGCCTTCCTTCTTGCACCGCTTATCAAGCTCTTTAGCGACCGCTTTGGCATTCTCAACGGTATTCAGAATGCAGCCAAGAACATGGGGGTTCGAATCACTAGACCTATCAGATTTCTCATTGTCTTGAATCAATTCAAAACACCGTAAAGCAATCGCTTCTATTTCGTCCTTAGGTTTTTCAAAGTCAAAACTGGTGAATACAGGCTTTGAAGTACAAAGACGCTTTCTCAGCGCAGAATCAATTCCGAAGTCCGATTCCCTAACGGAAACCAGACTTTCTACATCATCGGATGTAGGAGTTGCGGTAGTTTCCACAACCTGCAAAGAAGTGACTTGACCAGTAAGAGAAGTCATGGCCATATTCTCAATACGAGTCACCTGCCGTGCTGTCCTCAACAGCTGTCGACTCAGATGTGCTTCATCTGCAATCAACACCGTATCGTAAGCAAGAAGCCCGGCCTCCATTGAACGCATTGTCGCACTGGTACCATAGCCGCGGAATAACAAGCGGCTACCAAACATGTCCGGTGTTGCGCAAATTACCGCACAGGTCTGTGGATAATAGCGCCACTCACGATCCGGGCTAGCACCACCGCGAAGCTCAACGACAATCATCTGAGGATTCGGGAGTTCACGCTTGATTCCATCATTGACAGCAGAACGTAGATTCAAACCTTTGCGGTATACGTCGAGTCCATCGTCTTTGTCGTTTTCAGACTGCATCTTGTTTTGCAACGCGCACGCCTCATCAAACTGGTCATCGACCAATGAACGACGATTCACAGTAAGCGCCAAACGGCGTGGGATACGTTGCAATGGCAAGTCAGCAAGTATCTGAGTATCCGCGCTCTCCTCAGTGGAGATAAGACCAGCCATAGCGTTAAGGAACACATGAATGTCAATCACGCTCGTTTTACCCGATGCAGTCGGAGCACCGATGCCTTGCGGCCAACACCCATGCTCGGCAACGTGTAGCATCAACCTGATTTGCCATTGATAAGGCTTTCGAACCGGCTGGTTTTCCTTAACATCTGAATGAACTGCAGCAACAAATTCTTCAAATTTCGCAGTAAGATACTGCCTTTGTTCCAGGCTCATTTCAGCCATGCCGGAACCCCCTTTCCGAAATTTTCATCCGGTTGAAGTGCACTTAGATCAAAATCCACTGGCACCAAGAATCCCCCTCCTAAGTGACGACTCTGGCCAATTGCCATTGCTGCACAATCCAGTGAATCTGCAGCATCGGAAATCGCAATCAATGCCTGCATACCATGCAGAACGTTGGAGGAATCCGTATGATGCACGTAATCCGCCATGTTAACGCGATACACAGCACGCCAATCAAAGATGCGGAAGTTTGACGTTTTTGCCTTTACCGCATCTACAAAATTCCAATAACGCTCTTCTCGACTAGCTTTAGCTTGTCCCCCTTGATTGGCTTTAGGGGCATATCTGTCGCGCCAAACATGCCCCAAAGCCAGACAGATGGCTTCTTGAACACCCCATTTACGATTATGTTTTGGACTAGGAATGGGACGCGTCTCGGCAATGGCCATTGGTCTGAGTGTCCAGTATCGACACATCCCTTCAGTCACTGGTTTCCAAAGATGCTCAGCATCGATTATCGTAATATCCCCAAGTTGCAAAGAAGGCTTGTTCGGTGCATAGTACAGGGTTTTACCCTTAGTCCGTTTACAAACATCATGTAATTTTTGAACATCAGATTTCAACATGTCATGCGGAAGCATAATCAGAAAGCCTGGTCCTTTCCCAGTGAGTTCTTTCCGAAGCTTCTGGGCATATGCCAATTTAAACCCGGAATCTAAAATCTGAATGGACACATTGTTGGCTGGTCTGCTCATGCCCGGAGCATATTTACCAATCAGCGCAAGAGATGGATCAGGGCCCCACTGCTTCACAAGAAAACGGTGAAGCGCTACGGCCCAACCGACAAGTTCAGATTCTTCTGGTCTCCATTCGGCCTTGCCGTCATCTCCTTGTTTGCCATCGACTCTGTCAATCTCGAGATAGAATGCTGTTGCCCATGGAGCCTTGAGAGCGTCCTCTTTCTGCGCAGAAGGAGGAATGTATCTGGCCTGCCCCTCCGTTTGCAGGGGAAGGTACTCGTTAAGGAAATTTTGTTCATCTTCCTTATCGCTGATAGATGCTGCTCTCTTCTTGCCTTTCGGCGCAGGGTTCGCAGCGACAAACGCTTTCTTCAAATCATCGAGACGGCCCCTCCTCGGAAAGGAGAGAGGCCTTCCCTTCCTGAAGATGCTCCCCAATGCTGAATCAGAAGAAAGCGTCCACACACAATCCTCGGCGGCAGCGGGGAAAACATAGTCCTCATGCGCATGCAGCTCCACGACGGAACAAGCCTCACCTAAATAAGGAACTTCATCGCAAAGCAAATTCAGCGTTTTAAAAACTTCAGGTGAAGGGTTCTCATGCCATGCCCAAGTCAGCAACATTCCAGATTCAGGATACTGCTCATATGCGGTGGCGATGTAAGCCTCTGCAGGGGAAACCTTATCTTTAGGTTTCTTCTTATTTTGAACATTACCCTTATTCCGGTATACAGTAGCTCTGCTTCCAGCTCTGATAACACGGGGAAATAGTATTTCTTGCGGAGGATTATCCTCGAACCAATTCAAAGCATCATGAATTTGCTCATCTGTCAGTCCATACTCAGCGTCAACCTTCTCGAAACCAAACGTCAAATATGCCGCAGAAACAAGCGCGGAGTACAACCGATTGAGCGAAGGGTACGATTCTGGTTTACTGCCGGAATCGCTGCCCTGATAAAAACCAAGCGGGAAATAGGCCGATATTGCAAAAGCCATATCAGTTGTTGTCCTTCGAATCATCTTCGGCAGACGCATTGGCAAGAACCGCAGGATTGCCCTGGACGAGGAATTCCTGGCCTTCCCAAGTAATTCCAGCCTTCTCATGCGCCTGAGCATAAGCTTCTTCCAGAAGAGCCTCTGTCGCTTTTACGGTAAGAGGTTCCAACTCCTCCTTTTCACCATAGCGCTTGTTCAACACCACAGCCGGCTTATCCTTCTCCGCAAGGAAGCAATTCGCACGAATAAAGGGGTTCTCGTCATAGCCAGCAACATCTCGCAAAAGTACCGCAATAATAAGAGCGCGAATTGCCGCATCACCTTCAACACCCTTACCAAAATGGAAAGTGCGCACGGTGGCGAAACTCAACACACGAGTAGAAATGACGCTACGAACAGAGACACCATCCAGCAAATCTTTCTTAACACTTGGAGGAATGGCCCCCAATCCAATGACAGAGCCTTTCCCTGACTTTTCAAAGCTTGTCTTAGTGCTATCGCTCAAATCGATGCTGTCGCCGACAATCTTCGTGCGGTCGTCTTTAGATGCCACGTTTACACTGGCACCAACCGGATCAACGCGAGCGCCTGCTCTGTGAATTGCAGGATCTTCCTCCTGCTCAGCCAAAATACCATAAGTCTCTCCCACCAGAACGGATGGAATTCTCAACTGATTCTTACTACGAGTGGAATCCCAACCTCCGAAGATGACGGTTTCGGGAGACAATTCGAAAAGCGGGAGCAGATTCTCTAGGGTAGAATTGCGCGCATTCATATACGCCTCCGCTTGGGAAGTGGACGCACCTTCATATTCTCCAACGCGGATGTGCCCGTCAAAAGCACGATGTGGAAGTTGATTATCATAGAAAGTCTTCCTACCGGCAACAGTGTCATATTCGACCGCGATATGAGGCATCTTAGAGAGGATTCCACTACCATTATGCATCGCTTCTGTCGTCGTCCCTTCAGCACGATTCGCAAAAGACGTCTTGGAGTCGATGAGCACTACCTTTACGGGTTCTTCTCGCCCCTCCATGAAGCGCATCTCATATATATATGTAGCGACTTTCTCCATGGTATATTTCGCAGGAGCAATCACACCATCCGGGCCACTTGCGGGTTCCAGCTCCTGACGCATGACCAAACTTCCGGCTCCGCCGATATGAGCGGCAGCATTCAAATCCTCGATAGTAATAGCACGCATTTTTGCGTCCTTTCTTATGTTTTTGGTACATGAACGACTACGTTCATACCATCTTGACAATTAGTTTAGGATGTGTTGATGAACATGGCGGTTACGCCACGCACACCAACACAGAAACGGATTTTCTCAATCGACTTTTGTATGCAATCCACCGCGCATAAGCCTTATGGGTAATGCAAAAATCGACACTTTTTATATTTGAAAACTCGTTTTATGGAAGTCCCTGCATCGTAGTGCAGGGATGCCAGCAGAACCAGGCTTCATCAACTGAGTTGAAATACCTCAATGAATGCGGGCGGCTTTGCGGCGAAAAGACGAACACCGCGTTTCTCTTTTCCGCCTGCTATACT
>ENA-ORUR01000591-ORUR01000591.1-human-gut-metagenome-genome-assembly--contig:-NODE-591-length-13250-cov-4.00652_pt1 | contig 13250 bp, 15 predicted proteins | sample MGYA00242086_ERZ509223 | MGnify/ENA primary metagenome ERZ509223 (study PRJEB26280, sample SAMEA2338820) | human gut metagenome | biome: human gut; feature: human-associated habitat; material: faeces... | reverse complement strand
TGATGACGGCAAAGAAGCCATCAGCGTTTTTATAATCGACGGGAGTGAACCGGTGATTTTGTTGAGCAGGAATTGGAGGAAACCTTGGCTCCCGTCTTTGCCGAAAAAACTGGTGTTATACTTCAACATTTCCAGTTCTAGACGAATAAGGGCTTCACCATCGGGCACATGATTATCAATTAATGTGCTGGTCTTCAGATAAATCTCTTGTCCCTCTTTTTCCACTGCAACATACGCCATCATCTTTAACATGGCTTCTTTGCTGACTTCATAGTCGCCAATTTTAGGTGTATTGGATAAAGGGTATTTTGCCAGAATTTCACGTCCAATCGTTGCCGGTAATCGGCTAATAATAAAAGTGTGCTCTTCACGATCAGCATCGGTGATCGTAATTTCTTTCGGTTTAATTAACATGATTAATATCCATAAAAAAAGGCGGAATAACCGCCTAGAATTAACGTGCGCGAGTGCGATCGAAGTCTTGAAATACGAAGGTATACGCTTTGGATTTGTGTCGTCCTGCACTGGCAACAGAGCTACCACGACTACCATTGGTAATTTTCCCGTTGCGTGCCGTGGTTGTTGAACCATCACCATACGAAGCGACCATGGTGATAATATCCCCTGCATGCCGTTGTCCACGTCGTGCAGTGTTCGATTCCAGTAAGATAGCGAGGTTTTCATCTTCTTCACTACCGGCTAACACGTTAATGGTGACCGTTTGAGGTGTTGGTGTTGACCATGTCACCAAATTACCGTTGATATCCATTCCTGTTTGCGCAATGTCCACGGCAGGCAAATCTAACGGATCGGCATCATCTGCGAAGGCGGTAATTTGAATACCGGCGGGAAAGGTTTTATGAGCCTGAATAACAATACTCAAGCCAGTTGCTGATACATCATGCATATTGTGTTCCTTACACTAAGTTGTGAGAGCCTTCGACTTTACGAACCCAGTCGCCCTTACCGTAAATCAATACGTATTTCATCACGTACTCGGGTAAATCAGATGGACCTGTGTTTTCGACAATTTGAGCGTTGTACCAATAGCCTTTGTTTTGTACATCGTGCCACGCTAAATCATCACCAGAAGCGTCTGTCACTGCAATTTTTTGCACATCGGTTAAGGTTTTTCCCGCTAGGATCGTGCCGTTATTAATCGCCTTGGTCACCGCCCCTGCAATCACCATCATCGCCCGTGCTTCACCGTCTTTATTGGCGGGTACTCCGCGTGTGGCCATAAGTAAACTAAACCACTGTTGCGCGATGTAGGCTTTTAACCATTGCTCATTAGCATGGACACTCATATCTAATGGGTTAGCAACCCCACCACATAAGAAGCCACGTTGATAGAAACTGATATGTGAACCCGATACCGCCGTTTCTCCGTAATAGTTCACCCGTAGTTTATCTAAGCGATCCGCATCGATATCGGTCGTGATTTGCGATGGGAACGTGACACCAAATTGACGATACATATAGTTTGTTGTCGCATTGGTGCGGTCATAATCCGTGGCGGACATAATGGCCATAGGTAACGCTTGAACAAAGAAGTTATCTGCTGTTTTTAGGTTTAAGCCCGTTGAAGCTGTACCCACCAACGCCCCGCTAAAATCTTCTGCATTTTGATTGGTCACAGACAAGTGCAATTGATACTTCACGTTTTCGCCTGCCACGTACTGCGCCAGCTCTACGGCATGCTCTAATGAGAGTTCCGTTAAAAACGTTGCACTACCAAAAGAGTCAGAAACAGCCTCAGAAGCAATAAAGGCTTGTAACGGGGTTTGCGCTGGATTACCGGCTGATGATGTACCGTGGCTAATATTCATTGCATCAGCAAGTACCGATTGACGCACACTAATATCTGCACGCTCTTGTACACCACCGCTAATGACAAAGGCACTATCCAGTGAATTAAATGTGACGTAAGCACTAGCAAATTGAGGCTCGCTTTCTGCATTTAATTTCGCTTGCACAGCTGTTGCAACATCCGCGTATGACGTACTTTCAGAGAGATCAATCCCAGTGATTGTTTTAGTCACCTTGCCGATAGTGATATTGAGTTCACCCTCATTAATCAATTTTAAATCAGCTAAATCGCCTGTCTTTTCGCCAAACAAGGTAGGCGCTCGACCAACAGGCTCATAAGAGGCAATTTGCAGTTCTTTCGGCTTACTTGCCGGTGCTGGACTGACATAGCTGAAATACTGACGCGCAAAATGCGCCTCGGGGGAGTCAGTACCCAATAAGTCATCCACTTGGCCACTGGCAAACTCAAGCACTTTACCAGCAGGAATTTTAGGGTTTGTTGAAAAAACACGAGCCGTGAGCTTACGCATCGGTACAGCAGACGCGCCAATCACCGCACTCGCGATATCGACATAGCGAGTTTGTTTGATAGACATAACGTTCCTTAAATACGATAAATATCAGGATACAACGCACTCACGGCGTCTGTATCAGGATGAAGTGTGCGATTAAATGTCACATTGAAATCAAATGAGGGGTTTTGTTCGTAGTTGCCCTGGTCATTCAGAAAATAAGGTGTTCGAATACCGCTTGCCCGCTGAACGCCAATGCCTTGTTTGCGGAGAGCTTCAACAAAGGGCAATGAATTGGCGATCATTCTGACAATAGCGGTAATATCACTCGCTGAATAATGGCCCAACTGGGTAACGAAAGCCTGAACTTGGTACGTTTTTTCGGATAACTGGTTTTCTTGGTGATTGGCTTTATTGCCTTGAACGTTATATTTACGCCCTTGCCAGCCGTAGCCGTTTTCATTAATGGGAAAGAACATCACCATATTATCTTCACGGCCTTGCTTAGTAGATTGAAAACCAGCTTTAACGGAGATATCAATACCGACCACTTTTAACTGCAACAAGAGCTGTTTTCGAATGGCGACATCAACTTCATAATCCGTCATAAGTACCCGCCTCGATACAGATCACCGATTTCCAACCGTCTTGTTCGTACCAGTCTGCATCACCCACCACATCATATTTTCGACCATTGAATACAAGGAAATCAGGAGATGTTCCTCGTTGCACCGCTTTAATATCATGAGAGGTATATAAGCGTCGGTACACTTGGCTCGTATCTAATCCCATGGATTGAACATCTTGGGTATCGACCGCTTGCCAACTGCCACGAACTTCTATCGGATCATAATAATAATTTTGGTCATTCCCTCGTTCATCGGGTGCCCGTTCTTTAAATCGAAACCAGAGCACCTTTTGCTGGGGAATATAACGTGAAGCAATACGATTTAAGTTACCAAACATTATTTATCCTCCACGACAAATGACACGGCTTGAAGCATTTGGCCGGTATCAACTAACGGCTTATCCGTGGCTTTACCTTTGCTATGGCGACGTGCTCTTGCTTTGACCGTTGACTCTTCCAGCGCTGGGGTGGTGACTGCTTTAATTGCCAATTTCACATCTCCCGCTACCGTCGCACCAATTTGTGTCAGCCCATTATCCAGCGTGATGTTCCCCTTAATAGAGGCTTTCACAGCACGAAAAATTAACTGACTATAATCCTGCTTTTTGTCATTCATGGTCGGACGTAAAAATGGGCGAGGAGGAATGCCACCAGCCGGATAGCCCAACTCTTGAATAGCTGCAACATAAGCAATAGGTGTTCCATCGGGATATTTTGCGTGTTCAAAAAAACCAACACTTAATCGCTTTTTAGCCAATTCATCGTAAACCGCTTTTAATTGCGCTAATTTAGTCATTAACGTAATCGCCCTCCTCGCGTAAATCGCCCACCTACACCACGAAATGCTGAACGTTCGCCACCACCACCCAAATATTGAGGGACGCTACAACGTTTGATCAGTGCAAGAAACTGCTGGCCAAAGGTGGTCATTTTAAACCAGTGCGACCAATCCGAACCGGCAGGCGGTGCCGTAAATGACACGCTCACTTTATCGATAGTCACACTCGTCACCACACCGGTAGGCGACTCATCATCAGCAATCATTTTTCTAAGTGTTAGCATGTGTGCAACAACGAGCATCCACAGCTCGTTAGTGCAAACACCCTTACAGGCAGAGAAATAGTTCAACGCAGATTGAGCAATGATATCTATTTCATCATCACCCACACCGTTAAACTGCGGATAGAGCACACGGAATGACGTTAAAGGAAATGTGCTCGTCTCCATGATCACTTACCTTTTTTGTTGGTTTTAGGAACGTCTAACTTTTCAGCTTCTAACGATTCTGGTGTGTCAGGAGCTGATTGGTCGCTCGCTTCCATATTGGTAGCAACTTTTTCGGGATCTTCTTTGCGTTCTTCAACGGTAATATACCCATTGTCACAATGAAGATTGAAAACGTGATTTTCTTTGAGCTGTTTGTATTGCTCGTCAGAAATTTCCGTCACACGACCACGTGGTGTGTACATGTGTTTGGTCATCACGTTCGCTTGACCGGCAATAAACACTTTCCCGTCTTTCACGGTATAGTTCTGGTCATTTGATAAGGTGCAATATGCGTAAAGAGGCATGGAGTACTCTCCTGTTGTTTAGATATAAAAAAGCCCTCAAATGAGGGCGCAAAAAGAGAAGTGGTAAGATTAAATGCCGGTTAAGCGTGTTACCGCCCACGGACGGGTCACAAATACACCTGCAGTCGCATTGGTTGCATCTTCCATATACCCTTTAATTTGGTTAAGTGAACCTAATAACTGGTATTTCACAGGCACAACTTGAAGGATCACGGCACTGGTTGCCGTTGAACCATCATCAATACTATCTGCGAACATATAGGCCACATCAGCCCCACCGTTTGCGCCAACAAATTCAGGAGAGAAAACCAGACGCATATTAGGATAGTTTTCATTTATCCATTGTTTGACTGTTTCACCGCGTGCGACAGGATTAGCCACATTCAGAGCAGAACGAAAGCCCAACGGTAATGTTAAGGTAATTGGCGTATCATCTTTGATAATACCGCCAGAGCTCGTTTCAATACGCGAGAACATATCAGTAATATCGGCAGTAATATCCGCAAAGGTTCCCCCTTTCCATTTGCCTTTTGCGGTTTCATAGGCGGGTAAGTTAGGCTCATTCATCAAACCAAAGACGCGTGTTTCAGGGCTATTAAACCCGTAGTAACCCACTCGCTCACGCCCTTGCTCTAATGATTCAGTCACTGAATTGCGCTTTTCTTCCATCGCAACAAAGCCTGCAGACGATTGGCGCGCTTCTTCTAATTTCCCCACTTGGAAACCTAATTCGAAACGGACAAGACCACGGCGCTCTTGGTCTTGCGCATAAGACGCTAATGGCACATTGGTATGATCACCATAAAGTTCGGCTTTACCGGTTGGTGTCGCCACATTCAGAATGATCTCTTCATCATGCCATTCGCCCGCATTGACGATACCCGTGATTTCATCTAACACACGCACACGCGTTGCGGTACGAATGACACCCGGTAAAACGTGTTGCAACATTTCGCGTTGAATTAAGCCCCCCTGCATTGCACCACCGCTGATCGCGGAGTCCATCGCAGAAAAACCACCAAAGCCGATTTGCGCTAATTCCCCGTATGTCCATTTCTGATCAGGGTTAATATTTAGTTGGCCATGTTTTTTGACATCACGACCAGACATGTGAAACTTAATTTTACTGACTGGCATTATTCACCTTCCTTTGGAGATGCTGGATATGGGATTTCTGTTAAACGAATAATGCCCAAGTGAGCACTTTCTGTTGACTCAAGGTGTCGGCTGATAAAACCAATAACACGATCACCGGCACTAATTGTTGCTTTAGAAGATAACGAGCCGTCAGCTTCATCAAAAACAACTGGTGCGTTGATTTTTCCTGCCACTTCTTTTAGTTCAACGAAAACCTCCCCCATTGTCAGGAATTCACCTTGCGTACCGTTACGAGCGAATGCTTCTTCGATACGATAGGCTTTAGGGTTAATCATGATCCCCGCAAATGCCCCTTTTCCCCCAACTTGAACAGATTCCACGGAATCATCTTTGTAGGTATAGGCGCGACCGAAAATATTCAGCTTTTCATCTGCTGAACTGAGAATGGCGGAAACAGCGCGAATAGGACCTGCATGACTAATTTCACCGACAACACCAGAAATTAAGCCGTTTGCTACTGATTTAGGAATTGCCATTATTTAGCTCCCCATTTATCCATAATTGATTTATTGCTCACTGCAGAGTCCATTGTTGAGCTGGTCTTTTGAGAATCAGGCACACGCCCTTGCATCCAAGCATCAAGAGCAATGGCTTCTGTACCTTTACTGCATTGAATACCCAGTTTTTCAACACCGTACTCGGCAACTTGTTGTCGAGTCATGGCTGAGTGGTCAAACACACCAATAAATGGCGTTAATTTATGCGCTAACGAATCACGCGCACCGATTTGTTTGAGTAACTCCCCCGTATCCATTGCGGGTTTGGCTTTTTCTAATCGCTTAATTTTACGTTTTAGCGATGCCATTTCGTCCATGGCGGTCATGCTACGATTTAGGCGTTTTAAACGACGATGAAGTCCATCGGTAGTGGCTTGGTCAAGATGCTCTTTGGCTTCTTCAATCGCTTCAACAGCTTCTTCAATGGCGACTTCGGCTTTCTCGACTGCTTCAGGTTCGCCAGATTCAGCCTCTTCTGTGGCAATTTCGGCTTTTTCCACTGCTTCTTCTGCTTTCTGCTCTTCGTCAGGATCAGAATCAGTTGAAGGTTTTTTCTCTTCTTCTGGATCATTATCTGTTGCAGGTTGAGTGCTGGTGATGACTTCCTTGATAATGGCTTTTAACGCTTCCAATTGCTCGGGCGTAAAGGCACCTTCATCAGTGGTTTGCTTCTCTTTGTTTTCTTCTTCGTTCATGCGAATAAGTTCCTTTGTGTCTATGGTAATAACGGAATGGTCTTGCACAGCAACATCAGCGCCAGTGCGACCTTCATCAACTAACGCAAGATGGTTGGCTCTAATATGCCGTTGTATGGCGTCATAACGTTCACCGTTAAATTCGCCTGGTGTGAAATCGTAAACACAGCGATAACCCGGAGATAATTCAATTTTTCCTCCTTCAATTTGGTTAAGCGCTGAATTAGACAGGATTTTGATATTGCCTCTGAGGTAGGGATATTCAAAATAGACTCGCTCCCCGATGACCCCTTGTATCCCCTTTGTCTCCGCGGGTGTACCGTCTTTCCCTAACATTTCATGCTCATCAACAAAGGGCATTAATTTGAAAGAGTTAATTGTCTCTGTGCTGGCCAATTCTTCTTGTGGGCGATACACCTTGTAAATTTTTTCGGGTATCGGTGCGCCAATTTCAAACCCTAAATAATCAAAAACCCCAACTTTAGAGATGGGGTTATCTTTCACTTCTAGCCAGCCATTTAAATCATATTGTCGCTTTGTCATGTCTCCTCACCGAAATCTATTACTGGTGTCCAGAAGCACTTACAACCCGGCTCCTCACCCGGCAAACCTCTCCTTCCTGTTTTTTTGTTAATTATAGGAGGATTGTCTAAATCAAACTCCTTACCATCTAACTCAAGATGTAGCTCCCTAGGTTCTGCACTACCGTTTGAATGATGCCAAACTGCTTTACGAATACCCGCAGATTTCATACGAGCGTAATTACATGCAGTTGTAATCTTTCGTGTTTGGTCAACAGCAATAAAGTTTGCTCTACTTTCTGTAACGCTACCCGTATCCCTAATTTCCTCTAATAGCGTCTTTGCGCCCTCACCACCTTGGCTAATAGAACGTAATGCAACACTTTCAATACGTTGATGAAATTGCAGTGGAATAGATTTAATTAACGATACGTTTTCAGCTGTAGAGGCAATAATTTTATCTTTCAGGGCTTCGGGCATGGCTGGGGTTTTGATGGTGATCCCCCCTGACAACTGTTTGAGAGAATCATCTAAATTACGCTTTGCGCCTATATCGACTTGGGAAACAAATTTATCCGCAATCTCTGTGGATTTTTGTTTAAAAATCTTATCCCATTTGCGTTTTAGCCGGTTAAGCCAGATGCGTGTTTGACTGGCAAAACTGGCATCCATCGTAAAACCGTCAAAGTCGTCATTTAATTCGCTAAACACTTTTTCATAGTCTTTAATCATTGCATTAATGAGTCGTGACATGTCACCTTGATAACGACTAGCTGGGGCGACTGAATACTGCAGAGGTTTCCCCTTCATTACTGCTCGACGAGAGGTTGCCCATTGCGCTCGCTTCGTTCGTACTCGTATTCGCCTCGACATAATCTGCCTCGTTCACTTCAATGCCGTAATAGCTGGACTCTTTATTGCTGGCCAGTTTTTTACGGATATCTAACCCATCTATCGCACCCGTCGAAGCCAGTGCTACATCGGTCTGCGCTTCTTTCAGTTCAATATCCGCACTCTCAACAGCCGTCGGGCTATCAAGTGGCGCCCATGTGATAGAGATTTCTGTCACAGGTAAACCATCGCTACGCATTAACATGTCGTAATGACGCTGTAATAGCTCTTCAAGGTCGTTTGATTGAATGCTCTCAAGCTCTTCGCGGTAATTAGCTTCTTCGTATTCTCCCGTTGAGTTAAAGCCTTTCGGTGTGGTGCCTAATAGCTTTGTTGCTGGTACATTGGAAGCCGATGCCACCAGCTGATATTGCGTCATAATCGTGGCGTCTAAATCTGCTAATGACGTATCGAACTGCTGAACAGTGTCACCACTGCCCGTCATTTGCACACCGTAGTTATCGCGCATCTCCATAAAATAGAGCATGTTTTCATTGATGATGCTCTTATCTGCCGACTCAAGGTCTGCAATCCCCATCGTGAGTAAACGCTTAGTCATTGCCAATTGTGGCGCTTCATTGGCGGTACGTTCTGAAGCATAGACACGCTCATAAATGCGCTCAGGAACAGAAACACCAAAGTAGTTGTACATTGGCTTAAGCACGTTAGGCACAGGAAACGGTACAAACTTAATAAAGTGAGACTTGTGATACTTACGCCCACCAATCACATAATAGGTCGGCTCGTAGAAATCCATGCTGGCAGGATCTTGAACATTGGAATCCGTTAAATCGGCCGTTACCCATTGTGGATCAATCTGTTTAATACCTTTATACATCCCTTTAGTCACACCATCGATATTAAACGGGTTTTCGTACCACTCTTTCGGGTTTGATGTCTCCACAACGAATAATGCTAAACGACCACCGTATACACGTCCAAAGTGAACCAGTTCTTTTAGCTGATGTGTAATGCGGTATTTTTTATCTCGTTTGCGAAGCTTTTTACTGATAGCACGATCATCGTCGTTATCACAATCAATATCGTAACCCTGACGTATCGCATCACGCGCGGGCATATTACAGGCTTTATCCACCAGCCAGTGTTTAGCGATAACCGCACACATATTGTTGCCGATAAACATTTGTGAGGCATACCAAGAAGCCTGTGACTCTGGCACACCGTAAACTTGTTCACCTTTAAATGAGGGCACGTAGCTATCAATGCTATCCATCGCAACACCTGCAATTGTGGGTTGGGGTAAATTAATCCCATCAAAGCCTCGTTCTCGCGCCAGCGCAGGATATAAGTCAGTTGTGAATGCTGACCGTTTAACCGGTGCGAGTGGTTCTGTTTTTCGCCTCTTAAACGGCCACCACATAGTTCATCTCCTAGTTGTGAAGAAACTACCTTTTTTCTTCTGATATAAATCGCGTAATGCTTGCGTCATGGCATCTACTGTGTCGTCATTGCTAGAGAACGGAAATGTAGTGATCTCTTCTACTGTTTCAACAATCCAAGGTGCAATGCTTTTGTGTGGTAGCCACACGTTGCCAGCTTCCCACTCAGCAGTACACGCATGAGCACGAGCAACCTTGCTACCATCTGGCTCAACAGGTGTTAGCCCTGATACGGTTGATTTGAGAGAATCAATAACAGCAGGGCCATTGGCTTTGTCTTCCACCAGCTTACGTCGTCCTTTAGGGAATTTTTCGGCTAACCATTTCACTGACTTTAAGGTTTCAGTAAAACTCATGCGTTTTCGAATTTGATACAGTAGATAAGCGTTTGCGTCTTTCTTGCCCCATACCTGCCCCACCACATAGTCAGTACCGTCACTGTCTTTAAAGGTCATATCCCAACTATGGATAACCTTATCGAATTTTTCAGGTAGGTCTTTCGGTAGATAGTACTGAGCAAATTCTTCGTGGAAGATTTGACCATCACCGGGCTTAGGTGATTGTTGGTACATGGCAGACCAAAAGTAATCACCGAGGATTGCTTTTGTCTCAAGGAGTTTGTCGATTGGGTGTAACTCTGGTACCAACGCTTCTCCTTTCTCATTAATGGCAGGGAATGCAAGCACCTTGGTTTCAGGCGCTTTTTCTTTTAATTGACCAGACAAATCATCAGTTGCCCATCGAGTGGCCATGATAATTTCACCGCTATTTTTTGATAAACGGGTCTTAAAGGTCGAAACGTACCAGTTCCAAATTGATTTTTTAACAGTTGGGCTAAGTGCCTCTTTCGAGTTCTTTATCGGGTCATCAATAATGCCGAGGTCAACTTTCTTACCCGTTAATGGGCCACCTACCCCGGCACAAACATAACTGCCTTTGTGATTAGCGATACCGAACTCGTCAGAATTACGTTTAACTGCAATGCCGTTTTCAGGCTTATTGCCTAACCAACTTTTAGGAAATAGCACGCGATATTCATCGGACATCATAATGCGCTGAACATCGGTATTCATATCACCGGCTAAATCTGAGGAATAAGACAGCGCACCCACACGCATGTTAGGGTATTTTCCAAAGAAATAAGCGGGAAGATAGCGAGAAACAATATCAGACTTACCGTGTTGTGGCGGTGCCCCTAATATTAATTTAGGGCGCTTACCTGCCATCATATCAATCAAGAACTGGTCGAGCGCATCACATACCGTCTGAGAAAAATGGCTTGTGATGTATTCAGGGTTTATATACTGAATAAATTCGTGCAAACTACGTCTAGCTATCTCTCTCCTGACTTCTTCATCAAACAAGTCGAAATTGACATCCATAGAGATACCTAAAGTGACAAAAATAACCCTTTCATGCCGTAATTGGCACGAAATGATCTTCATGTTTTTGATAACAATTGATTAACAATAAAACAGCATTAAAACAGAAAGAAGATTGTTACTTTTAGCGGTTTTGGTTGTGTTTTTAGTTGAGTGCAAAAGTGAAAGGGCGCATTAGAACCATTATGTTAAATAACACCTTTTTTAATAATACTGCCTTGTAAACGGCTATTTAAATTACTTAAATAGCCGTATTAAATACATTTAATTTAAAAAATAATATTAGAGATCATTTGCATCTAAAGATGAAATTATGCTTTGAACATGATTCAAATCTTCACCATATAAAACAACGATTCCTTTAATTTCATCGAGGTATAATGTATTTCCGCTATTTGTCCAAATATGTACTTTAGGACGCCCACCTCTCGCTGGAGGGCCAAATTTCTTTGCCATAGCATTCAGTACGCCTGTTTGGCTAAAACCCGTTACTTGAGATAATGATAATCGAACAATAGCTACTTTTTCATTCAATAATGTAACTGTACTTGATTGAACCTCTACTCCGCCATAGCTCTTAATATCAAGATGACATACTCTTACATTTCCAAATATTTCACCCTTTAAACTATTACATGCAATGCTATCCCCAATACTTATATCTTTTATCTCCAATGGATGATCTGTATGACTTGTTAACCCAGGTACAGTACAACCCGAAATAAATAAAGATAAAAATAAAACTTTAATTTTATTCATTATATACACCTAATATACACCTAAAAACAATTAATAATGCAGGTATATGATAATTTATGATTTAATTCTCAATAGATTGAGGAAGTGACTTATATTGTGTATTTAGGTCGAATAGATATATTTATTTAGTTTTATGGATCTTTCTCAATTTAATAAGCTGTTCAAAACTCAAATGACTAAGGTCAATCCCAGTTGATTGAATAGGCCCACCATCGGCACCCGTTAATTCCGTCTTGTTCTTCAGCATGCCTAAATGCTGTGCAACCATCTTAAGCGCTTCATCTTGATTACGAGTAATAACCTCAACACCAAACTTCCCTTCTTTCACGCCAGCAAATACTCGACGCGCTGGCCCTGTTAAATCACGCGTATCATGAAAATACGCACGACCAATACCGGCACCGTTACAACGAGGGCAATCAGGATTTGGATCTAATGTTTCATCGTAACCGTAGCCACCCACATCTTGTGGTGGGGGTTTCTTTGCTACAACTGCTTTTTTAATCGCATCTTCAAACTCTATTGAATCACGCCACTGGTAATTGAAACCAAAGCCCCAGCAATGACGGCAACATAATCGACGGTATTCAGTCAGTTCGTTAACGTCTGCCGTTGCGATATCCCACCATATTTTTAATACAGCATCTTGGGTTATCTCTGTTCTGCGTTCCCGTTCGGCTAATGCGTCAGTGATTGCTCGTGAAACCTTAGCATTTCTTAGCATGCGAGTAGCATTTACATAAGCTGTATTTCCTTCGCCTTTATAACCGGCTCGCTTATATGCTCCTGTTCGATTTAAGTCGATAAGGTATTCACTAACAAATTTAATCTGTTGTTCAGTTAGCCCGTAATTGCGCAGACTAAAGGTGTTTTCATCATCATGCGCATTACTGGATTTATTACTCTGCGCAGTGGGTATATCACTATTGCGCATTGGCTCTTTTGCGCATTCTTTTTTCTGCGCAGTGCGCAATTTCTTGTGCGCAGTTTTTTGCGCATTCTGCGCACTGGATATTTTGATATATCGTCGGGCTGTTGCGTAGTTTAGTTCCTTTAGTTCGCACCACTCTTTAGGGGATATTCCTGTTATAGCATGTTCGGCGAGGAACTGTTGTTGTAGCATCCCCCAATCCGGTTTTGCCATTGTGTTTATCTCCTTAGCCTATTAAAAAGCCCATTCGTTAAAATAGGCTTTGTGATTGACTCTTATGAATTGTACTCGTCTCTCCGGTTGTCACGCCCTTTCTTCTACCTACAGCTGACGTTGCTGATAATGACCGAAAAATAACAAAATGGCGGTATTCATTGTTTTTGACTCTCACTATGCGCTATCTGCTGAGAATAAAACAGGTCATGGCTAACATAAGAGACGGCGACAACGCTACGCCTTCTTCTATTGGCACGAAATAAAAATAGCAGTATGATTA
>ENA-ORUR01000588-ORUR01000588.1-human-gut-metagenome-genome-assembly--contig:-NODE-588-length-13405-cov-29.294_pt1 | contig 13405 bp, 15 predicted proteins | sample MGYA00242086_ERZ509223 | MGnify/ENA primary metagenome ERZ509223 (study PRJEB26280, sample SAMEA2338820) | human gut metagenome | biome: human gut; feature: human-associated habitat; material: faeces... | reverse complement strand
TCGATCTTTTTATTTAGCTTCTTTAGTCGCTTTAGCCTGTTCTTGTTGATACAACATATTGTCATATCTCTTAATAAATGGTAAATATACAAAGAAACTAATTACCAATACTATTGCTTGCCAAATGGCAACTTTCCAACCACCAATAATTGCTGCAATCGTTCCTTGACCACCTAACCAAGTACGGTCAATATAATTAGCTGACAATAAAACTGGAGCTTGCTTAGCAGAAATAACAGTCTTTGTTCCCTGCATAACTGCCGTGGTTGGACTCATAATAATCAAAAAACCAACAAATGAAGTAATACCAGCTGGAATTGGATCTATCCCATCTTTCTTTGCCCAAGTGTAGGCAATACCGATAACACTAAAAACAGAACCGATACCAAAAGTACAGTTGTATGCTTGACTCCCAAACTAAGTTAAGCCATTTTCATTCATCCAGTTGGCAACAGCTGATAATGGAAATGAAGCTAATAACACGAATACTGACCCAATCATAATAAATGGCAATGATAATACCATCCCATCTCTTAATGAGAGCATTGGTTTAGTATTAACAAACTTCATTACTGGGGGCAATATATATTTATTGAAGAATTTCCCCATGATAACTCCTCTCTCTTCTTATTCCTTACACTTCTGTAGTGTATGCAATCATTTTCTTCAACTCAATAGTTATCACGGTATTGACATGCATTTTATATCTGGAACACCTTGTTTCAAAAATAAATTATTATTCCAAAATCTTCGAACCATACCAAAACTCCCATCTTCTCTTACTTACTTGCAAATGATTTCATATAATGCAAGTAAGCAATGAATCAAAGGAGTTTTTTATGACTAGAACTTTAGATAAGAATTTTTTATGGGGTGGCGCCGTTGCTGCCCACCAACTTGAAGGCGCATATCAAGAAGGCGGAAAAGGAATCTCTATCGCCGATATTATGACCTTAGGAGATCGTGAGCATCCCCGTGAAATTACAAAGACTATCGAAAAAGACAAATACTATCCTAACCATGTCGGAATCGATTTTTATCACCACTACAAGGAAGATATTAAACTGATGGCAGAGATGGGTTTTAAAGCCTTTCGTACTTCAATTGCATGGACGCGAATTTTTCCAAATGGCGATGAAGATGCACCTAACGAAGCAGGACTTAAATTCTACGATAATCTTTTTGATGAATTGTTAAAATATGGTATCCAACCCGTCGTCACTCTTTCTCACTTCGAGATGCCATATCACTTGGTAACCGAATACGGTGGCTGGTCTAACCGCAACTTAATTGATTTCTTCACTCGCTTTGCTCATGTATGCTTTGAAAGATATCACAACAAAGTTAAGTACTGGATGACCTTTAACGAAATTAACAACCAAGCTAATTACGAAGATATCAGCAATGTGTTAAAAAATTCTGGTCTGCTTTTCAAAAAAGGTGACGACAAAGAAAAGATGATGTATCAAGCAGCCCACTATGAATTAGTTGCTAGTGCCGAAGCCGTTCAAATCGGACACGCTATTGATCCATCATTACAAATTGGCTGTATGCTGGCCTTCTGCCCTATCTATCCTGCATCATCTAAACCTGAAGATATTCTTTTTGCCCAACGTGCAATGGACACGCGTCTCTACTTTGGCGATGTCCACGTTAATGGTGAATATCCAAATTGGTTAAAAGTTTACTTTGATCGAAAAGAGTATCACTTGGATATTACTAAAAAAGATTTGCAAATACTAAAGAATGGTACGGTTGATTATATTGCATTCTCCTATTACATGTCTTTCACTGCCAAATACACTGATCATATGGACTATCGTGAATACCAGGATTTAGTTTCTAATCCATATATCAAGACCAACGATTGGGGTTGGGCAATTGATCCAGTTGGTTTGCGCTATGCAATGAACTGGATGACTACCCGCTGGCATAAACCATTGTTTATCGTAGAAAACGGACTTGGTGCTTACGATAAAATGACCGCTGATCATCAAATTCACGATGATTACCGTGTTCAGTACTTCCGTGACCATATTAAGCAGATGGAAAAAGCAGTCATTGATGATGGTGTTGACTTAATCGGCTATTTGCCATGGGGATGCATTGATTTGGTTAGTGCAAGTACCGGTGAAATGAAGAAACGCTATGGCTTTATCTACGTTGATGAAGATGATTATGGTAAAGGCAGCTTCAAGCGCTACCCTAAGGATTCTTTTTACTGGTATAAAAAAGTAATTGCCTCAAATGGTGCGGATTTAGATTAATGAAAAATAAAAGATCGATGATCTTCGTTAAAAAACGTTGATCATCGATCTTTTTTGATATTATTTTAAAATTCAAACAAGCGGTGGTTAATGATAATTCTAAATTCACGATCTTCTTCATCAGCTAAACAACTAGCGACTAATGGTTCATAGCCTCTCTTTTCCTCATCAAACTGATTTCTTTCGGCATCTAGATCTTTAAAGACTTCATCGGGTAACTTATCAACTGGAATTTTGGCTGCTTTTGCTAATTCATCAAAGCTAACTACTACTCCATCTTGTAAAACATCATCATCTTTGCTTTCATTGTATTTCTTTACCAAGAGCTTCATGATGGCCAAAGTTTCTGGTCTTAAGTAATTCAAGGAATCAAAATCAATTACATAATCGTCCATTGCATTTCCCATCCTTTCGTGAAAAATCATTTTTCTCACTTTCAGTATGGTGTCCTTTTTGAAAATAACCAAGCAATATGACTTTCAATTTATATTATTCCGCGCTGCAATCCCATAAAAATAGTAATAATCAGTAAATCTGCACTGCCGCCAAGACTATAATTTTTCTCTTTAAAAATCCGATTTAATTCTAACATGAATTGTTTACCAGCTTGGCTGCCGTAGCCACCCAATGCCAAATATTTCTGCGCCTGCTTATGCGCCCAATCAATTACTTCAACATTGCCAGCTCTTTTAATCAAATTAGAATCTTCAATCTCACTAGCAATCTTCATCAAAGTATCAAGTAAACGTACATTTAAATTGCCTTGAGTTTGAGAGAGAAATGGCAAAGCTACATCCCTTACCAATGGATAACCTGCCTCAGCTTCCGCTCTAACGCCGCCTTTGCCATATTGCAAAAATTGTCTTTCTCCAGCAGTCTCGCTTTTCTTTCCCAAATCATGCTTAATCAAGCCTTGGGTCATCGCTTGAATAACTTCAAATTCATTACTACCTTTTTTTTGACAATAACTACTTGCACAAACAAACAAGCCTAAAGAAAAAACTGCACCTTTATGTGTATTTACATTATTTGTAGCTGTAAACATTGCTTTTTCTGCATGAATTCCTGCCTGTCGCAACAATTTAAACATTTGCCTTAAATCTTGTCCATCAAAATTAAAACCAATTTTAGCAGCCTGCTTAAAATATTCTTCCAAGCTTAGGCTACTATCAATGAACATATAGACATTCATATCAGGATGAGAACTCACATCGACTGGATCTACCAACCCCGGCTTGGGATTGGTAACTACTTCATAAAGCAATGCTTTTAGCGCATTTTGCGCAATTTCTTCTACTGACATTTTGTTCTTTCTAATTACTTAAATAATGATTAACCAACAAAAAATGACGCAAAATCTGATTAAACCGATCTGGTACCTCTGCCATAATATCATGACCGCAATTATCGACCAAGGCAGCCTTAATGGAACTATTCGCCTCGATCATCCATTTAGTAAAATCCGAATTATAATATGGACTTTGTACGGCCGCAATTACATCGACAGGCACGTTGCTATTCTTTACAACTTCGCGCCAATCATAAGTAATATGCTCACACAGCAAATCAAAATTATCAGCTCTACTGAAGGGATGCTCGATCCTTGCTTTGTTTAGAGCAAAAGCAACTTTATCGCTTAATCCATTAAGTGTCTCATGTACTTGTGGCTCTTTTTTTGCCTCTTCTACATAATTATTCGGCGTATAATTCATGAAACCATATTGCCAATTAGCTGTGTTTAACATATATGGCGTTTGATCAACAACTACTACCAGTTTAGCCAATTCAGGTGCTGTTTTGATTAAATCATAAAGCAAACTACTACCCATTGAGTGTCCGATGAAAGCTACCTCATTAATATCTAAATAATGAACCAATTCAATCAAATCATCAGTCAGACGCTGCAAAGTATGGCCTTTTTCAGTTCTTTGACTCTGACCAAAATTACGATGATCATATGTGATCACCTGATAGCCCATCTTAGCAAAATAGTCTACTTGTTCTGTCCATACTTCTTTGTAACCACCAAAACCGGTCACAAAAATAATTGGTTTGCCTGTACCTTTTATCTGATAATTAATTCTAATTCCATCACTAGTTACAAAATCCATTTCATTCCTCTTTAATTGCCTGCCATGGATTATCACTTAAAATAGGACCAGTTGCAGTTTTTATTAAAATCTCTTGAGCACGACCTAAAGAATACTCTTCTAATGAAAAACAATTTTCACCATGAACTACTTGCACATCCGCATGTGTACCAAATTGATTTAATTTAGCCAAGAAATTTTTAGCTTCATCTACGCTCAATTCAGGTAAATCCAGCATAATTAAATCCAAATCACTAACATGTTCTGGACTTTCTTTAACCATCTTTATGCCAGTTGCCATTTCATAAGCAAGTGAACCGCTGATGCCCCACTGATAATCAGCTAAAAGCGGCGCAATTTTGATCAATGCCTGAAAAGCAATTAATTTCTGTCTTTCAATTGGTAAATCTCGCCAAGACTCATGCTTAATAAAATAGTCTGGATGATACTGCTTTTCTATACTAGATTTTTTTAAAAAGCCTGCCAAACGCTGATTACGCTCGTAACCGCGCAAGCCTACCGGAATTAAATTATTTTTTATTATGCCGCGTCTAACTACAACAATTTTAGCTTTAGACAAAGAATCCTTTGCCCATTCAGGTAAAGGATTCTTTTCTAGTATTAGGTCATCGTTATTAGCAAAAGTTAATAAATCATGCGGCCAAATATTAGTTATTTTTCCCATTGATCATCAACCATTTCGCGCATCTTAATCGTAGCCTTACGTCCACTTTCAATTGCAATTGGAGTTTCATAGCGGAAATGCAAGTCAGTTGGTTGATCCTTAGTACTTTCAATTGCTTCATCAATTAAATCATGAATTTCCTTAACTGCAGCATCGTTAGCATCCCAAGATGAAACATCATGTACTAATTTGTATAAAGCACCCAATTTTTCATAATTGAAGATGTCGTAAGCCATTGCAGGAACATGCTTAGTAGCTTCTTCAAGTTCAGCAATAGTTCTTTGGGTAATTCTAGCAGCAGATACTTTAGACATAGCTTGAATAGTAATTGATTTATCAGCCAAAGCAATCATTCTGTTAGACTGCAAACCGTGAGCTAAGAAACCACCTGAAACGGCATCCCCAGGAATAAAGTCAATTACTGGATGACCAGCTTGACGAGCCTTAGCATATGCAGCAGCACTAGAAGCCAAACCAATGTGAATACCAATTAATTCTTCCTTGTAGCCATAAGCCTGACTTGGCACATCAACAATTAAAATAATTGGACGTTTAACTTCTTTATCCTTGTCTTCTTCAACAATCTTATTAACAATCTTAGAGATGACAAATCCTTCTTGTAAACCAACTTCACCGTTGCATACACGTGGGAAACGGTTATTCTTATCAGGCACAATAGCAATATATTCTTTACCATCAACTTCAGCTGCTAAAACTGTTGGATATTCTGACTTAGCATTCTTAATGCCAGTTAATTTTTCGAACCATAATCGACCGCGGCTCTTGTCACCTGGTGTATCGCTAGCAACAGTTTCAGGAATTTCATGCTTTTCAGCCTTAGTTTCATTAAAGATCTTGCGATATTCCTCAGTAGTCAAAGGCTTAGAGAAATCAATTTTATCAAGCAAAGTCAAATAGAAATCAGCCTTATCAGTTCTGTGAGCATCTTTCTTTTGATCGATAGCTTCTGAAATTGAAGTTCTAATAGTCTCAACATCATCTTCAACTAATTCATCGGCAATACCAGTCTTTACTCTTTGACGAGTACCTAAAGTATCCCAGATTAAATCTTTATCGCTAGAATCAAATTCACGTACACCGGCTTCTTGTTCGATAACTTCTGGACCGTTTAAAGCAATTCTAGCTTTTTGAGTAGTAATAAGATATGACAAAACAGCACTGGTAATTGACATACCACCAAAACTACCTACTCTCCCTGGAACCAAACCAATAACAGGCACGTACTTCTTTAAAGCAATGACAGCATTTTGAATTTCAGAAATTGATAAAAGTCCGTAATTTGCTTCTTGCAAACGTACACCACCAGTATCTAAAACAATGATTGGATAAATAGTTTTCCCATTCTTATTGTCATCTAGTGCTTCTTCTAAAGCGGCAACGATCTTGGCACCGGACACTTCACCGATACCACCACCTTGGAATTTACCTTCAATTGAAATAACGACAACATTTTTACCGTTCAAAGTACCTTTAACTAAGATGACACCATCATCACTTTCAGGCACGATATTTTGTGGCTCAAGGTGAGGTGAAATCATATCATATTCTGGACCAACTAATTCGCGACCAGAATTTTCATCAACCAATGCAAATGCACGCTGACGACCATTTAATTCAACAAAACTATTTTTCATCTTTTAATGCCTCCATTGCTTGAGTCAAACGTAAGTTAACAACACCAGGGGTTGCACCAAAGTCGTGCACAATAAATTTACCGTTTAATGGATAGCGAGCAAAGAAACGATCCAAGACATTTTGCCAAACTTTGCCGAAGCCATCGCTACCAGTAGTAATATCCAACGTTGTCTTATCTCCATCTGCTGGATAAACCAAGATTTCTAAGTCACCGGAGGCTACTACCCCAACATGTGCGAAGCTTTTTACAGGTGTAGAATTTTGATATTCAAAGTGTAATTTTTCCATTCTCTTGTACCTCCTAAATTATGACCAAGATCTAAATTTTGCAGGTGGATTGTAAAGACCATGTGACCATTCAACAATATCATCCATGGTTTGAGCTGCAAGAAGTGAACGCTTAGCATCTTCACGACGTACGCCTAAATCTTCTGGTAAAGCTACAATGCCCTTTTCACGCAGCTTATTTACTTCTTCTGGATTTGAACGTAAACCAACAGGTGTTACACCGGCAATTGCTTCAACAGCAGCCTTTCTTTCTTCCATGCTGTCGGTCTTGTAAAAATATGCAATACCTTCTTCAGTTACGATATGGGTGGTATCTTCTGAGTAAATCATAATTGGTACATTAGCCAACTTAGCTTCTTTTCTAACTTCTTCAGCATCCAAATGATCAACAAAGACAGGCTTTTTATTTGAACCAAAAGTTTCTACCATTTGTACAACCAACTTTTGTCCCTTAGCCAATGGATCATCATCAGGCTTTAAACTTTGCCAAGCTTGAGTTGAGTGACGACGACCTGTTGGGTTTGAACCCATGTTAGGTGCACCACCAAAACCAGACAGACGACCATTAGTAACAGTTGAAGAATTACCCCATTGATCAATTTGTAAAGTAGAACCAACAAACATATCAAGGGCATATTGACCAGCAACCTGGCCTAAAGCACGGTTAGAACGCATGGTGCCATCCTTACCAACAAAGAAAATATCAGGACGTGCAGCAATGTATTTTTCCATCCCGACTTCGCCACCAAATGAGTGGATTGATTGTACCCAGCCACTTTCAATTGCTGGAATCAAAGTTGGAGTTGGATTTAATTCCCAATTGCGACAAATCTTACCCTTAAGTCCTAATTGTTCACCGTAAGTAGGTAAAAGAAGTTCAATTGCGGAAGTGTTAAAACCAACACCGTGATTTAACGTTTGAACGTGGTGTTTAGCATAAATTCCCTTAATTGCCATCATACCCATCAAAATTTGCAATTCAGTAATTGCTTGTGGATCACGAGTAAATAATGGTTCCAATTGATATGGTTTGTCAGCTGGAATGATAACATCAACCCAGTCGCTAGGAATATCAACACGTGGCAACTTATCAACCACTTCATTTGCTTGAACGATGACAATACCATCGTGGAAAGCTGCAGCTTCAACAATCGTTGGCGTTTCTTCTGTATTAAAACCAGTGTAAAGATTACCTTCACGGTCAACCTTATCTGCAGCTACTAAAACAACGTTTGGAATTAAGTCAATGAACAAACGACCAAACAACTCAAGGTAAGTATGAATGTCACCAACAGTCATCGTACCATCAGCAATCATTTGTGATACACGAGTACTTTGTGGGCCAGCAAACGAGAAGTCCATCTTTGAAGCAATGCCTAAGTCAAAGATATCAAGATGTTCAGGACGTGAAATACTAGACATAATCATATGTAGATCATGAACACGTTCTGGATCAACCTTGGTTAAGGCATCTGACAAGAATGATGCTTGCTTTTGGTTATCTCCCTCAAGCACTACCTTGTCGCCTGGTTTAATCAAAGTATTCAACACTTCAACAACATCTTCAGTTTTAGCAAATTTGCCGTTCAATAATGAACTGGCACTTGCTAAACGTGTATTTTTCGCATCCCGATGAGTATGCCAATTCTTTTCTTCTACCATTATTTCTTCTCCCATTTATTAAATAAATAATCTGCATCATCAACCGACATTGTCGATAACGTAACCATATGCAATTGATCCGTCTTAGCTTTTAATAGTTTGGTAAAAGCTGTCCCAGGTGAAAATTCACAACTAGTATCTGGTTGATATTCAAGCGCAACCTGCATCATTGTTTCCCAGAGCACTGGATGAATCACATTGTTACCCAAATCGTAAGTAATATCCTGCAAATTCTTGACTGCATGGCCATTGTAGTTGGCTAGATATATGCAACTTGGTTTATGCAAAGCTAATTGAGTGATAAAAGCATTCAATTGATCTGCCGCCTTTTGCATCAACGGTGAATGAGACGGATTAGGGACATGAAGCAATTTTGCTTTCGATGCACCGTTTTCTTCAGCTAACTCTAAAACTTGCTTAATCGCACTAAGTTTTCCAGAAATGGTATTCTGCAGTTCTGAATTTTGATTAGAAATATAAACTGGATTAGTATCTGAGTGAATCTGGGCTACTAACTTTTCCACCTCTGAGCGGCTAAGGCCAACCACGACTCCCATACCGTAGCCTTTTGGATAACATTCTCGCATCAATTTAGCCCTAAGAGCTACTAACTTAAAAACATCCTCTTTACTAATGACGCCAGCTGCATAAGCTGCCGCAAATATTCCTAAAGAATGTCCAGCAACTAAAGTCGGTTGCCAACTCAACTTTTTTAATTGATCAACTTGGTCAATTTGCAAAAGTAAAATACTTAGCTGAATTTGCACAGAATCTTGATAGCCTTCAGCAGTATCTAACAATTTAACATTGGTCCATTTTTCCACTTGCTCTTTTAATCGAGGGTCAACTTGATCAAGCATCCCCGCATGTTGACCACCTTGACCTGGAAATAACCATAAGTTTCGCAAAATAATCACCTCTTTGGATCTCACATTTTTAGTTTAAAACGTTTGAATGCCAATTTATAATATATAAATAGAATAATACTTAACCAAATAGTTATGAATCGAGTGAACATAATGAATTTAACTACATTAAAATACTTTATTTCGGTTGCTTCTCTTGGATCAATTACCGAGGCAGCCCAAGAAGCTTATGTCAGTCAATCTGCCGTTAGCAAAACCATCAAACAGTTAGAGGAAGAAATCGGTGTAAAATTGTTTGATCGCGAAGGCAGAACAATTAAATTAAACCAACAAGGCAAACTATTTTATTCGTATGTTTCGGACAGCTTAAATTTGCTTGATCGCGGTATTAAAGCAGTTCAGGGGTCCAAAAATATTGATCAGAGCCCACTAAATGTTTTGTTTACTGTGGCTTCACCTTTAATTTCTAAAATAATTTTACGGATGCAAGAAGTCTTGCCTAATATCAGTTTAAATATTCATCAGAAAAATAATTTTGCCAAAGATCTAGAACAATTTGACTTTATTATTTCTACTGCCAAGATCCCTAACTTTAATAGCATCCCCATCACCACCGAAGAATTACTAATCGGCGCTAAAAAAGGCATCCTTCCTAACAAGGATTTTATTGAATTAAAAGATTTAGAAAAATATATCTTTGTTGGCCTTGATAAAGAAACCGAACTACAACAAACTATCGATCAATTTTTAATGGCTCACAAAATCAAACTAAATTATCAATATCAATCCGATGAACCAGCAACGGTGCGGCAATTAATTGCAAGCGGAATTGGAATCGGTTTTATCCCAGCCATTAGTTGGCAGGATTTTGAAACTAAAAATATCACTAAGGCTCATATTTATCCTGAAGCTCCTCGACGCACGATTTATTTAAATTCGCCTCATCATAATTTGACTGATACACAGCGTCTTTTTAGCAATGAAATTGCCAATGTTTTCTTGCAAGAAAGAGATGCCGCAACAAAATATTTATTAATTTAAGCCGTTGCTTTTTTCAAAAAATACCGTTAAATTAAACTTGAACTTCTTTTGGATCTCACAATTCAAAAGAAAAGAGAGATTTTTATGAAAAAATATCAGTTTGACAGCTCTAGTGCAGCTGATATTGGCGATTATTTGAAGGTTTTCGCCTGTACGGCTGTGATATCGCAGCCAATTATGTCGATGATCATGGGTGCCGGACAGCCCACTCATGTGCAAGATATTTTTGGTGTTTTCTATAATTTAGTTAAATATACGGCGCCAGCCTTTATCTTTGGTATTTTGTACACTACCATTCGAACTAATGATGAAAAAGGCAGCTTCTCATATGCCAAGCATATGCGGGCTAATTGGTCTAACCTTTTTTTTGCCGACTATTTGGTGGACATTGATTTACCTTTTTGGGATGCCATGGGTGCAACAAGTTAATCATTTTAATAGCATCGGTTCATTTTGCTGGCAATTTATTAACGGTAATGCGGCACCGCACCTTTGGTACAACACGATGATGCTGCAATTCATTATCCTAATGCCGCTATTTTGGGTGCTAAGCCGCTTCGTCGGCCATAACTTGACGCGCGGAATCTGGATTGCAATCATTACTTTTTTCCTCTACTTCGGCTGGCTATGGTTCTACGACTACTACATTTTCCACGGCGTGCATGAACATGATTGGTATCTGCTTGATCGCGTGTTCATTTCATTCTTTATCTACGGTGTTTATGGTGTACTAGCTTGGCAATTGCGAAGTTATTATAATCAATTAGTTACTAAGTTATGGTGGCTGATTTCAATTTTATTCATTGGATGCTTCATTTGGACTAATATTGAATTACAAAAATTTGGTCATCCTATCAACTTTAACAATGCTCCATATTACAAGCCATCAATGACCTTGTACTGTTTGACAGTTATTGCACTAATCTCCGCATTTTGCTTGCACCAAGTTAGAAAAAATTCACAGACTAGCTTAAATGTCTTTCACTTTTTAGCTACCTATGCTTATCGAGCATATTTATCCAATGTCTTTTGGAATCAACTAGTTTGGCGCGGCCTCAACATGCAATATCACGCAATCTATCATCCAGTCTTGACTTTGTTTGATACATGGATTTTAACGTGGATCTTATCTTTCACTTCCGCATATTGCTTGCATGTTTGGTGGATGAAAGCTAAAAGTTTAATTTTAAGATAAAAAAGAAGTTACTCACACCGAGTAACTTTCTTTATTTTAATCTTGGATTTTGTATGATTTTATTTAAAGTTTACGATAATTAAGCTTTTTTAGCATTCTTTTGCTCTTCAGCAACAGCCTTATTATCAGCAATTTTGAAGAATGGGAACCAAATCAAAGTACTTAAGACTACTACTACCATAGCGATGATAAAGAATGGAATACCACCTGAGAAGAATGCTTGAACAACACCAGGCATAGTCCATGGCAATTGAATAAATGGATTTACTGTAGCATGGAATAAATCAATTAATCCCCAACTTACCAGACCATTAATGATAGGTTCAAATAGCATTGGCAAGAAGAAAACAGGGTTCAACATAATTGGCATTCCGAATACCAATGGTTCATTAATATTGAACAATGCTGGTACCCCAGCCAATTTTAACATTTGTTTATATCGATCAGATTTTGCTCTAAACATAGAAATAATTAAACCTATTGTGGCACCTTGACCACCGAAAGCACTGTTTAAAATCACAGAAAGCATTGACATCGTGACGTATGGCATTGGCTGTCCTGCCTTAAAGGCATTCTGATTAACAATACCGTTAGCAATGATAATTGGCATTACAATACCATAAACCATATTTGGGTGAATACCAAAGAACCATAAAACATTAGCTAAGGTGTAAATAGCAATAATGCTAATTGGAGAAGCAGTAAATGTTTGCAGTGGTGCTTGAACCAATTTAGTAATACAATCAAAGATGTTACCAAATGCAGTATAACTAAATGCTCCTCTAATTAAAGTCATTAATACCAAAATAATTCCGGCAATTAATGATGGCTGAAGTGAAGCTGCAACATTAGGTGGAACACTGTCAGGTAATTTAATTACAATATTCTTTTTGTTAAGGAATACGTAGAGCATCCCAACAACCCAGCCAACAAGGATAGCAACAACCATACCAGATGAACCAAGGTAATTAGTACCAAAGGCTGTTACCTGAGTCAACTTAGCATGTGTACCAAATGCTCTAGCCATATAATCTTGTGGAGCTAAAATCATAAAACTTGATGCAGCAAGTAATCCTGCTGGCAATGGATTATATTTACACTTTTCTGCATAAACATAAGCAAAGTTAAATACAACAAAGAGTGACAATACATTCATAGTTGCATTTTGTGCAGCGTTAAATTGAGTTGCCCAACCTATCTTTTGTAAAAAGTTAGTCCAAGCTGGAATTGGAAAATTACCAATTAAAAGAACGAAGGCACCACCTAAAGTAATTGGAGTTACTTTCATAAAGGCATCAGCTAATGATGAGAAAAATAGATTGTTCCCCATCCATTTAGCTATTGGTGCTAAAAACTTATCTAGAAACTTCTGTAGATTATTCACAATCTTTCCCCCTTTTTCATCACATCTCGCCTTCTATTCTATGTAAGCGCTTGTAATAGTGCAATAGTTTTAGCCTTATCTGGTAAAAAGCTATACTTTTAGGTCTTTGTTCTTTTATTCGAACGCTGTGTTCTTTATAATTGAGTTATAAATTTATTCGTTGGGAGAAAAAGAATGGCTATTTTTGATTTTAATAATCTTCCTGAATTGTCAAATTAAGTGCAACAGTTAGGCTATGAAGAAATGTATTGCTTGAAGAGTTCTTCTGCTG
>ENA-ORUR01000580-ORUR01000580.1-human-gut-metagenome-genome-assembly--contig:-NODE-580-length-13799-cov-23.1525_pt1 | contig 13799 bp, 13 predicted proteins | sample MGYA00242086_ERZ509223 | MGnify/ENA primary metagenome ERZ509223 (study PRJEB26280, sample SAMEA2338820) | human gut metagenome | biome: human gut; feature: human-associated habitat; material: faeces... | reverse complement strand
AGAATGTGTTTAATGCTATTCACCTGAATAGCATTGGATATGTTTTTGAATTCGGTAACAAGGTCAACACCTGGACTACTTACGGGGCCGGCAAGAAATTGGTTGGCCAGGTTAAGTCCGGCTACAAGTTCACGGCCACGGGTCAAGCCCAGTACAAGGGGCGGACCTGGTACCGGATCAAGGACAACAAGTGGATTCTGGGGACTAACACAGTCACGACTAAGAAGTACGCTTCAATTAAGGCTAAGGCTGCTAAGACGGCTAAGCAAAAGAAGGTAGTTGCTTTGGCAAACGCGCAAGTCGGCAAGGCTTATGTCTGGGGGGCAACTGGTCCTTACAGTTTTGACTGCTCTGGCTTGACCATGTACGCGTACAAGAAGGCAACAGGCTTGACATTGCCGCACTACTCAGTCAGCCAGCTCTACTACGGCAAGGCGGTATCAACTAAGAAGCTGGTCAAGGGGGACCTGCTCTTCTTTGGTTCTAAGTCAGCTCCAAGCCACGTGGGGATTTACGTGGGCGGCGGCAAGTTCGTCCACGCTTCCAGCCCAACGGTTGGGGTGATCAAGTCTAAGGTCAGCACGAACCGCTCCAGTGCTTTCTACCCATCCAGCGCGCGGAGAGTAATTTAAGCCGCGTTCTTATCTTGCATTTTTCCGCTAGTCTAAGTAGAATGAACTTGAGCCGGTGACGGCCAATTAAAAGTTTACACGTTTGAATTAGCCGCCGTTACGACGGTTTTTTTGTTCCAACGGGACAAACTACAGCGATTATTCAACACTTGCATATTTCCAGCGGGGAGGGCATCAGCGCCTTCCCCGTTTTTGTAATCATTTTGTAATCATCAGGGGGCTTGCGGGCCAGGGGGGCGAACGCTTATCATTAACATTAGGTATAAGTTTTGCTTCCGCTGGAGGAAAAAATATGGGTAATGCAAGATGGATTAAATTCATGGGCGTGGCGGCGCTCTTTTTCGGAGGACTGGGCCTAGGCGGCCAGCCAGCAAACGCGCAAGTCAAGGGTCACCTTTCCAAGGTCCAGGTAGTCAAGAAGGCTCCGGTTTGGACCAACTACAAGAAGGGCAAGAAGACCCACAAGTACCTTAAGAAGGGTACGGTCAAGAAGGTCAAGGCCTCAGCTACTGACAAGAAGCACAAGGTTTGGCTGAAGATTGGGAATAAAAAGTGGATTGCTAGCAAGTACACGGTTGTCTTAACAACGACCAAACAGACTGCAGCCAAGAAACCGACCAACCCGGTCTTAAACACCAATCAATTGACGCAAGCTGCTTCGTCCCAGGCTCCCGTTGGTTCATCTTGGCGGCAAAATGCCGTGGTAGCCTTAGCCAAGGCGCAAGTCGGCAAGGCTTACGTCTGGGGCGCGACCGGTCCAAGCAGCTTTGACTGCTCCGGCTTAGTCCAATGGGTTTACAAGACCGCGATTGGGCAAACCGTTTCCCGGACTACCTATACCCAGGTTGAGGAAGGCGTAGCTGTGCCGGTATCAACGGCCAGCCTACAGCCGGGGGACCTCCTCTTCTGGGGGGATGTGGCAGTGCCATATCACGTTGCAATTTATGTCGGTAATGGTCAATATGTTTCCGCCGCTGATGAGCAGCAAGGGGTTATCTTGGCAACCATTAGCAGTTACTTCTGGCCATCAACGGCCCGGCGGATTCTCTAGTTTCCGTGTTAAAATAGAGTTAGCGGTGTAAGGGAGGAAATGAGCATGAAGAAGTCTAATATGATCAAGTTTTCTGCTGCAGCGCTGACTTTCTTAGGGATCTCAGCTACAGGGGTCAAGCCGGTCAAGCAGCCGGCCCAGGCCGCTAGCAAGCGGATCAAAGTTATCAGTAAGCAATATGTCACTGTCTGGGCCAACTACCAGAAAGGGCGGCATGTTGCGACTCATTTAAAGAAGGGCAGCAGTCACTTTGTCTACCAGACGGCAACTGACTCCATGGGCAATCTGTGGTACCGGATTGGCAAGAAGGAATGGGTCATGGCCAAGTACTTTAACCAGGTCAAGTCTGCCAAGAAGGCCGTGAAGGCCAAGAAGACCAAGGCTAAATCTAAGAAGACGGTTAAGAAGGCCCGCAGTGCTGCCAGTTTGGCAGCCTCTTGGTTTGCCCCGATGGGGTCTAAGGCCCGGGCTAAGGCAGTCGTGTCTTTGGCTAAGCAGCAGGTCGGCAAGGCCTATGTCAAGGGTTCCAAGGGCCCGAAGGCCTTTGACAATGCCAGTTTGGTTGCCTATGTCTACAAGCAGGCAGCTGGCGTCAATACAGGTTCCAGCACCAAGAGCCAGGTCAAGAAGGGGATCGCGGTTGATCCAAGCTCTGGCTTCGCGGAAGGAGACCTGCTCTTTTGGGGTTCCAAGAATAAACCATATAATGTAGCCATTTACGTGGGGGACGGGAAGTACGTTACCGCTGCTGGAGACCAGCAGGGGGTTGTACAAGCGAGCCTGTCCACCTACTTCTGGCCTAGTCAGGCAAGAAGAGTTCTATAGCAATAGGAAAGCCAGGCTCTAGAGATAGAGTCTGGCTTTTTATGCGGTCTAAATTTGGTAGGCGCTAAAACGTGCCCGGTCTTGGGGCGACAGGCGGGCGGAAACTTCGATTCCGTCAGCTTGGTAGTCTTCCTTTAAGACCCGGGAGTGCTGGTGCAGGTAGGCCAGGTCTTTGCCGGCTGTTAGCGGCAGGCGGAGGTCAGTGATCTGATAATTGCTGAAAAGGCGAGTCGTGATCAGCTTGGCCAGGGCCTGGATGGAAGCTGGGTCAACTGCGCTGTAAAGAAGGTCGCCCCCTTCAATCTGCGGGTAGTTACGGTCTGTCAAGTCAGCCTTGTTGTAGGCCGTGATCATTGGCAGGTCCTTGACACCGATTTCGTCCAAGACTTCCAGAGTGGTCTTGATCATCTGATTCATATTCGGGTCAGCAGCGTCAACGACATTGATCAAGAGGTCAGCGTCTTTGGCTTCCTTCAGGGTCGCCTTGAAAGAGTCGACCAGCTTGTGGGGGAGCTTGGAGACAAAGCCGACGGTGTCGGACAGGATAAAGGAGAAGCCATCCAGGTCGATCCGTCGGACTGAGGTGTCCAGGGTTGCAAAGAGCATGTCTTTGGCCATAACCTGTTTATCTTCATTGCCAGCCCCAAAGGCCTCAAGCAGGCCGTTCATGGTGGTAGACTTGCCGGCGTTGGTGTAGCCGACCAGGGCGACCTTAGGCAGCTGGCTCTGGTTGCGGCGGGCAGCCTTGATTTCTTCCTGACCCGAGATTTCCTTTAATTCATGTTTGATAGCGGAGATCTGCTTGCCGATGGTCCGCCGGTTCATTTCCAGTTTGGATTCCCCGGCCCCGCGGTTGGCGAAGCCCCCGCCGGTGGAACCGCCGCTGCCGTGCTGCTGGTCGAGATTGTTTTCAGACGGGTGCAGGCGGGGCAGTTCATACTGGAGGCGCGCTAATTGGACCTGCAGCTTGGCTTGCTTGGTCCGGGCCCGGGAAGAGAAGATTTCCAGGATGAGTTCGGTCCGGTCGATGACGCGGAGTTTTGTCATGTGTTCCAGGTTACGGATTTGGACTGGGGTCAGTTCATCGTTGACGATGAGAACGGAGGCCCCGAGTCCTTGTGCCAGGTCTTTGATTTCAGCTACCTTACCCTTGCCCAGGTAGCTGGAGGCGACGATGTTTTCCGCCTTCTGCTGACTGGAGCCGACAACGGTGAAATTATTGGCTTCTGCTAAATTGGCCAGTTCGGTCATGGAGTAGTCAAAGTTGGGATCATCAAGATTGACGCCGGCTAAGTAGGCCTTGACTGAGTGAGTTTGATTGTCGATCATCTATAACTTTCTTTCTATATTGCTAGATAACGAATTTGTACATCTATTTATTATCTATTGTAAAGAAGCGGAGAAAAAAAGCACTGAATTTGCCTAAATTTAGGTGGAAATTGCTAAAACAGATAAATGTTAAGGAGATTTGATCCATGGAAATAGATTGGAAACGATTTAAACCTTTTTTGGGAAGGTCGTATGTTGTATAATGAAGTAATATCATGGATTGTGTATGTGATAGTAGCAATGCTTATCCAACAATAACAGTTATGTTCTAGGAAAAATAGAGATAAAAAATTGGTATGTAATATAAGGAGAGTAAGAAAAGATAATTATGAATGAACCTGATCAAAGTCGTGTTCATCACCACCACCATCACCGCCGCCGTAAGCGCCATATCGGCCGCTGGATCGCGGGAATTGTTGGGGTCTTGCTGCTGGCAGCGTTATTAGTAATCGGTCATGCTTATAAGAATGCCAGGGATGCAGCGACGACGATGTACACGCCGGTCTCAAAGTCTACCAAGTCAAACAAGAACCGGTCCAGCTTAGACAAGATCCTGGATGCCAAGAAGCCAGTCAACCTCTTGATTCTGGGGACTGACACCGGGGCTGAAGGACGGAGCGTAAAGAACTACCACGGCTTGACTGACTTAATGATGTTCGTCACGGTCAACCCAAGTAAGAAGCAGACGCGGGTAACCACGATCGCCCGGGACTCCAAGGTTAACCTGCCGGATTACCCGGAGGTTTCACCGATCAAGCTGAACAGCGCCTACTCTTTGGGCGGGGTTAGCGAGACGATCAAGACTTTGGATAAGTACTACAGCGTGCCGATTGATGGTTATGTCCTGGTTAACTGGGCAAGTACCATGAAGATTATCACCAAGATGGGCGGGGTGGATGTCATCTCTCCATTGACCTTTGACAATATGGGCTACTCCTTCAAGAAGGGGCAGATGTACCACATTTCTGGTAAGAAGGCTTTGGCTTTCGTCCAGCTCCGCCACGGTGATCCGCGGCAAGACTACGGCCGCCAGGAGCGTGAACGGCTGGTGATGATGGCTGCGATTAAGAAGAGCGTGTCATACAAGACCATCTTAAACAGCTCATTCATGCAATCTTTGGGTGACAGCATGCAGACTGATCTAAGTTTGAATGACATGATCAAGTTGGCCATGAATTACCAAGGGGCAACTGACAATGTCAAGTCAGACTACCCGCAAGGGACGAGCAGCAGCGTCAACAACCAAAGATTTGGCAACATGGAAGTTGAAATCATGTCTACTAAGGAAAGACAGCGGATTTCCAACAATATCCGGCAAACTTTAGGAATTAAGAATGTCAACGTTTATAAGGAGGATAACTAGTGAGCGCTGAACAACAGAATAATGAAGAAGTAACCATTGACCTGCGCAGGCTCTTCATCTTAATCAGAAAGCACATTATTAGCATTTTGATTTGGATGATCGGCCTGGGCTTGATCGCTTATGGGGTTTCAGAATATGTTCTGGTGCCCAAGTACACTGCTAGCACACAACTCTTGGTCAACCGTAAGTCAACAGACGCTAACCAAGCTTATGCCAACCAGCAAGCTGACATTAACGCTGTTACTACTTACAAGGATATTATCACTAGTAACGTTATTTTAAAGGGTGCATCCAAGTACCTGGCAAACCCGGTAACTCTGGTTAAGAAGGCAACTCCAGCTAAGAAGGCCGTTTACCGGACTAATGATGATGGTACCAGAACCTTGGTCAAGAAGGCGGTTAAGGCTAAGCCAGCGGTTTACAAGCGGGAAAGCAAGAGTTACTCAGTCTCAGCCAGTGAATTGGCTAGCGCGGTTTCAGTAACCACTACGACTTCTTCCCAGGTCTTAACCTTGTCAGCTACAGCTGAAACTCCAGCCAAGGCCCAAGCAATTGCTAACGCGGTTGCCAAGGAATTTAAGGAACAGATTCCTAAGATCATGGACGTTAACAACGTGACGATCGTGGCGGAAGCGCCTAAGGGAACTAAGTCTTTCCCAAAGGTAAGTCTGATTACGGCTATCGGTGTCTTGGCTGGTTTGGTTATCAGCTTGTTGATCATCATCATCAAGGACTTGTCAGATACGACTGTTCGTGAAGATTCATTCATGACTAACGAACTTGGTTTGACCAACTTGGGTGAAATTGCAAGCATCACGATGCCAAAGGACTGGACCTTTACAGCTAAGACAGCTGAAAAGCGCGGCAGTTCCAGAAGACGGGTTTAGGAGGTTAGCATGGCTTTATTCGGTAGAAAAAATCACTTAGACAACGAAACGATGAAGAACGGGGCCAAGCTGATTACTTTGGCCAACCCGCAAAGCGTTATTTCAGAACAGTTCAGAAACATCCGGACCAACATCAATTTTATGAACGTTGATAAGGAAGTAAAGACGATTGCCTTTACTTCAGCCATGGCCAGCGCCGGCAAGTCAACGGTCAGCGCTAATGTAGCTATTACTATGGCACAAGCTGGTAAGAAGACGATCTTGATCGACGCGGACTTGCGTCGGCCAACCTTGCACTCCACTTTCAATGTATCCAATAGTAACGGCTTGACCACTTTGTTGACTAGCCGGGCAAAGGAAATGGGCGCAAACAGTGTGATCCGGGAAAGCGGAGTTGAGAACCTGTCAATCCTTACTGCAGGTCCGATTCCGCCAAACCCGTCAGAACTTCTGTCTTCCAAGCATATGTTGGACTTGATTGAAGACTTGAAGCAAGAATACGACATGGTAGTTATCGACTTAGCACCGGTCTTGGACGCGGCTGAAACCCAGCAACTGACTAGTTCTTTGGATGGGACGATCTTAGTTGTGCGGCGGGCGCATTCACAGAAGTCAGCAGTTAAGCGGGCAGTTGAGCTACTTAAGCTGACTAACTCACCAATCTTGGGTTATGTTATGAACGATGTTGATGCCGATGGGGATGACGGCTATGGATATGGTTATGGATACGGCTACGGTTATGGCGAAGAAAAGGAGAAGAAGGGTCTCTTTGGGAGAAAGAAGTAGCTCATGCCGGTAGTTGATTTACACTGTCACATCTTACCAGGGATAGACGATGGTTCAAAGTCTTGGCAGGCTTCAATTAAGCTTACCAGAGCCGCGGTTGCGGATGGCGTAACCCATGCCTTGTGTACTCCACACACATTAAATGGCCGCTACACCAACCATAAGCAAGATGTGATCAAGTTGACGGAAGAGTTTCAAAACCGGATTGACCAAGCGGGGATTCCGCTGACGGTCTTTCCAGGCCAGGAGGTCAGACTATCAGGTGGTTTAACTGAAGCCCTTGATAATGATGACATCCTCTTCTGCGATGAAGATGGCCACTACATGCTCTTGGAATTGCCAAGCAATGAAGTGCCACATTACACCAAGAACATGGTGTACGAACTGACCAGAAGAGGGATTACGCCAATCGTTGTTCACCCAGAACGGAATAAAGAAATTCTGGCAAATCCGCAGAAGTTGCAGGAATTCCTGGAAATGGGAGTTTTGGTGCAGATCACTGCTAGCTCATACACCGGCTTGTTTGGTAAAGAAATTGAAGAATGTAGCCGGGAGTTTATCAAGGCTGGACAATGTGCTTTCTTTGCCAGTGATGCTCATGATTTGCCAAGACGACAATACCAACTGGGTGAAGCACTAGACAAGTTGGCAAAGGAATTTGGTGAAGAAAAGAAACAGAAGTACTTGGGCAATGCGCAAGCGGTAATCAATGGCGATCCGGTTTACTTGAACTGGCAACCTTTACCGAAGAAGCGCAAGAAGTTCTTAGGTCTGTTTTAAAGTAGAAATTTGGATGAAGGAGAGGAAAAAATGGATATGGGATATAGCAGCAGTCCAGCATATGTTAAACAGTCCAAAGTCAAGGGCCGCCCTCTCTACCATGGGATCAAGCGTCTCTTTGACTTTCTGGCTTCTTTAGTTGCTTTGATTCTGTTGTCGCCGCTCTTCTTGTGGCTGGCAATCAAGATTCATGGTGAAGATGGCGGTCCGGTCTTTTATTCACAGATCAGAATTGGCAAGAATGAGAAGCCGTTTCGGATCTACAAATTCCGGTCAATGGTAGTCAATGCTGATAAAATAAAGAAGGAACTCTTGGATCAAAATGAAGTTGAAGGTGCCATGTTCAAGATGCATGATGATCCACGGGTTACCAAGGTTGGCAAATTCATTCGGGCCCACAGCTTAGACGAATTGCCCCAGCTATGGAATGTGCTGATTGGCGACATGTCGCTGGTAGGACCCCGGCCACCTTTGCCGAATGAGGTTGACCAGTACACTGATTATGACAAACAAAGACTGCTGGTTAAGCCAGGCTGCAGTGGCCTCTGGCAGGCAACTAGCCGGAACGCGGCAGACTTTGCGGAAATGGTGCAGCTTGACATCGAGTACATTAATCGGAGCAGTGTCCTCTTTGATTTGTGGATCATTATTAAGACAATCGGTGTTATCTTTCACCCGAACGGGATGTACGAGGAGTAAAGAGCTAGTTGAAAAAACTAGCTTTTATTTTAAGCAAGATAAAATAAGGAAACAATGGATAATCAGCAAAATAAGGTTCAACATATCTTCATTATTGGCTCCAAGGGCCTAGGAAATTACGGTGGCTATGAGACTTTTGTCGACAAGTTGACAGAGTACCACGAAGATAATCCGAATATTAAGTATCACATTGCCTGCAAGGGGAATGGTAAAGGCTTTATGGATGAAAGTAAGCTCATCGGTGCAAAGACGATCGACAAGTATCACTTTGAGTATCACAATGCTGATTGCTTTAAAGTTTACGTTCCAGAAAAACTGGGCTCTGCGCAAGCGATTTATTACGACATTGAGGCTTTGAAGCAAAGTATCTCATATTGCAAAGCTAACAATATCGAAAATCCTATTGTTTATATTCTGGCATGTCGAATTGGGCCTTTCGTTGGAAAATACCAAAGACAGATCCACAAATTGGGCGGTAAGCTGCTAGTAAATCCAGATGGGCATGAGTGGATGCGTGCTAAGTGGTCTAAGCCAGTACGGCATTACTGGAAGACCTCTGAAAAAGGTATGGTTAAGCATGCGGATTTACTAGTTTGTGACTCAGTGAATATCGAGAAGTATATTCAAGAGGAATACAGTCAGTTTAAGCCGAAGACAACTTTTGTTGCTTATGGTGCTGATATTAAGAGATCTAGTCTTGAGGATGACGATCCTAAGTTCACCAATTGGTTGGTTGAAAAAGGTCTCAAGCCATTTGAATATTATTTGGTTGTTGGCCGCTTCGTTCCAGAAAACAATTTTGAAACTATGATTCGTGAGTTTATGAAGAGTCACAGCAAGAAAGATTTAGCAATTATCACTACTAAAGATAATGCCTTCTTGAAAGAACTTGATGAGAGATTACACTTCAAGAACGACTTACGAATCAAGTTCGTTGGTACGGTATACGATCAAGAATTGCTTAAGAAGATTCGAGAGAATGCCTATGGTTATTTCCATGGTCACTCTGTTGGCGGGACAAACCCAAGTTTATTGGAAGCGCTAAGTTCAACTAGACTAAACTTACTCCTGGATGTTGGCTTTAATAAGGAAGTTGGCCAAGATTCTGCTTTATACTGGAGCAAGCGTGACGGTGATTTAGCTGCTTTGATTGATAAGGCTGATCAAATGAGTGATGAAGAGATTAAAAAGTACGATTTGCAGAGTACTGATCGGATTAGAGATGCGTACAGTTGGCAGTTCATTGCTGATGAATACGAAAAAGTTTGGATGTAGTGCAAAGCTCTAGCGGGGAAATTGCCGATGAAAATTATTGAGTATACTTTGGGATTACCACCATATCGTAGAGGTGGCCTACCTAGGTACAGTACAGATCTATCTACTGAACTAGCCAAAAATAACAAAGTATATTTGCTTTATCCTGGACAGATTAATCCCTTTTCTAAGAAAATCGTTTTAAAAAAGAAAAAAGTAAAATATGCTTTTTCGGTTATTGAGATGCAGAACCCGTTACCTGTTTCTTTGGGGCTAGGCACAATAGACGAAGAAAAGTATATGGAAGAGCGGGATATTACCGCATTAAAGAGATTTGTCGAAAAGGTCAATCCAGATGTTGTTCACTTCCATACTTTTATGGGGGTTCCCAAAGTTTTTTTTGATTATCTCAATCAAGCAAAAATCAGAGTGGTTTATACAACCCACGATTTTTATGGATTGTGTCCAAAAATGTTGGCAACTAGTCCAAAGGAGTTGCTGAGAAGTTCAAGGTGTTCGTATGACTGCATGCTTTGTAATATAGGGCCGTCTTTTAAAAAGATTGTGATTATGCAATCTCATGCCTATGAGCATTTAAAAGACAGTACTGTAGTAAAAAAGCTACGTTCTAATGGTAAAGTAAAAGTATCGCTATTAGACGAAGAGAGTGATCCTGAAGTACTTGATAAGAAAGAAATTGAAAAAAGGTACCGGCTGAGAAAGTATTATTTGGAAATGTACCAAAAGATTGACTTTTTCCACTTTAATAGTTCTGTTTCAGAGAAATACGTAAAGAAATTTATTCCAACTGCTAAGGGACAGGTAATTCCGATTACTCATAGCGGATTGAGTGATAATCGAAATAAGTCAGAGTATTTGCCTAATACTCCAGTACGCTTGGGATACGTTGGGCCATACGATAAGAAAAAAGGCTTTTTCGTGTATACACGAGTTCTGCAGAGACTAGAAAAGACAGATAATTTTCGAGCAGAATTCTATGGTGACGTGGTAGAAAGGCCTGTGTTTGTAGATAAACATTTTGTAAATAGGGGAGTTGTACCAAGCGAGAAACTGACTGGCGCATATGGAAATTTCGATATTCTTATTGTTCCAAGTTTATGGCACGAAACCTTTGGTTTTGTAGTGTTAGAAGCCTTGCTGCAGGGGACGCCATGCTTAGTTTCCAAAAATGTAGGATCTCAAGATTTGGTTCCTAGTGAGTGGGTTTTTGATGATGAGGATGAGCTTGGAGAAAAGCTATCATATCTTTTAGCTAACCCGAAAAAAATAGTACCTATGCATGAGGAAGTAAGGAAGTTGAGGTTAGAGTTCTCAATGGAGAATCATGCTGATACAATTGAGCGAGTAGTTTATTAACAAAACGGGGGAAGAAATATGCCCAAAATTAGTTCAGATGCTAGTAGCACAGATAAAATCAAAATATATGCTAAGACGCTGACCAAAATAGCGCGTGGTTGTGTAAAAGGCTTAACTATAAAGAACAAAAAATTCCCCATTTTTATAGGTAAAAAAGCTGAAATAACCCATAAAAATCATATACATTGCGGAAAAAATGTTAAGTTTGAAGCTTATTCAGAAATTCATGGCTTGTCAACACATGGATTGTACTTTGGAAATAATGTTACCATTGGTAGATATACCACAATTAGGCCATCAAGTTATTACGGTGTAGGTAATATTGGTTATGGTTTGACGATGGGTGACAATTCGTCAATCGGGCCGTTTGGTTTTGTTGGCTGTTCTGGAAAAATTACCATCGGAAAAAACGTCATGATCGGTCCAAGAGTATCGTTGTTTGCTGAAAATCATAATTTTGGGGACACAACGAGAAACATTAAGAGTCAAGGTGTAAACAATAAAGGAATTACTATTGAAGATGATTGTTGGATTGGCAGTGGTGTAATTATTCTTGATGGTGTTACTATTGGGCGTGGCTCGGTTATTGGGGCTGGAACGTTGGTTTTAAAAGATATTCCGCCAAAATCGATAGTCGTAGATAAAAGAGAAAGAGTATTGCGTTCTAGGTAAAGAGGTAAGATTGTTGAAGAAAAAAATGGCGTTTATTGATCTGTCCAATTTTCATGATTGGCCTATGGGCGGTATGCTTGAATATGAATTGGCCATTCTTGAAGGACTGGTTAAAAGGTTTGAAATTGATATATGGGGTGTATCTGTTGACGGCATCAAACCAGCTCCGATAAAAATAAACGGTAAAGAATATAATGTTAACGTTTTCGCTAATGTAAAGACGAAAAATAAAATAATCCCTAATTATCTACGTGGGATGTTTATTTATGGCCAGAAAAAAATAATGAAGGGTCATTACGACTACTATTACGCTCATACGGCTAGCTGCTTGGTCGGGATTGGCTTTTTTGAAAAAAACGCGAAATTGATATATCACCAACATGGACTGAATTATCTCCAAGACCATTCTCTCATGCAATCAATTCAACGACCTTTTTACACAAAGGCACAAAAAGATGCAGATTTAGTATTTGTCGTATCAGATACCAAGTCAGTAAAAAAATATGAATCCATGATGAAACACAAGCATCATATTAGTGCAAAATATGTTTCAGTAAGAAGCCCTATTAGAATTAACAATTTCGATGCATTAAGGGTGCAGAAACGTATAGATAGCTCAAAAAATGTTGATTTAAAGAACTTTATCTACACAGGTAGACTGTCGAAGTTCAAAAACGCTAAGCTTTTGGTTGAAGTATTCAAAGAGTACGTAAAAGATATTAATCCTAAAGCTAAATTAACGATCGTAGGCTCTGGTGAAGAGGCAGAAGATATTGAGCAAAAGATTAATAATTATGACCTAAAAGGTAAAGTAAAAATGCTAGGGGCAGTTAAACACGACAAAATTTATGACCTGCTGATGACATCGGATGCTTTTTTAACTGCATCCGGTGGTGAAGGGGTTTCTGTTTCTGTTGCAGAGGCTTACGCTGCAGGATTGCCCGTAGTTTGTTTTAATGTACCGGGCTTATCTGGTCAAGTTGTTGATGGGGTGACTGGTAAAATCGCCTTTTCTCAGACAGAAGCAGGTTTCTTCGATGCAATGAAATACGTGAATGACAATCACACTGAACTGGCATTAAATTGTATGGAAGCAGCGAAGAAGTATGATTCAGAAAAAATATCGAATCTTATAACTGAGAAGATATTAAGTTTATAGAAGGATCTGGGAATGTCTAATAAAGTGTTAGTACTAATGTCAACATATAATGGTGAAAGATATCTTCAGACGCAGATTGAGAGTATTCTCAATCAAGAAGGAGTGGATGTTCATTTGATAGTACGTGATGATGGTTCCAATGACAATACAATTAATATCTTGAGGTCTTTTGTTGGCGAAAAATTAGACTTTTATACAGGGGCAAATTTGAAATCTGCTAAATCATTTATTGATTTGTTGATCAAGTGTCCTAAGACATACGACTACTATGCTTTTTCTGATCAAGATGATTATTGGTGTCCAGATAAACTAATTTCTGCAATAAAAAGTTTAGAAAAAATTTCTAAGCCTGCTGTATATTGTAGTAACGCACTTCTGGTTGATAAAGATCTAAACAGTTTGGGGCGTATGGAGTATAATCATGTTCCTAATTTTACCTTCCAGAGGGTCTTAATAGCTGGTGAAGTGCAAGGTGCTACAATGGTTATGAATAGAGAATTGACCAAGTACTTCAATGGTATTGAAATGCCCGATTATGTGCCTATGCATGATTATTTTGTTTCCTTGGTATGTGTTGCTATTGGAGGTAAAATTGTCTTTGACCCAGAATCTCACATTAAGTACAGACAGCACGGCGGTAATGTATTGGGTGTGGATAGTTCGCTTTTCGGGAAAGTAAGAAGAAATTTGTCACGGGTCGTTAAGAAAAATGACTTTTTAGATCTTCAAAGAATGTGTCAACAACTTATTGAACAGAATAATTTTCCTATAAAAGAGAATTATTTACAAGTGCTTGAATTAGGTGCAACTTATAAAAAATCTTTGAAATCGAGGTGGAGAATGACAACGTTGGAAAATATGGATTTTGGAAAAGCTAATCAAAATATAGGTTACAGATTAGCCTTACTTTTTGGGAAAATTTAGGTTCAATATAAAAACTTGTGTAAATGACTGAGAGACTTAGGAAGCTTTCCGCGATAGTTCC
>ENA-ORUR01000578-ORUR01000578.1-human-gut-metagenome-genome-assembly--contig:-NODE-578-length-13936-cov-25.52_pt1 | contig 13936 bp, 7 predicted proteins | sample MGYA00242086_ERZ509223 | MGnify/ENA primary metagenome ERZ509223 (study PRJEB26280, sample SAMEA2338820) | human gut metagenome | biome: human gut; feature: human-associated habitat; material: faeces... | reverse complement strand
TCGCGACCACAGACGTCGGGTTAGCCAGCCCTCGCTCCCCTTTCCACCAGCGGGAAGTCTCTATCTGTCCAGGCAGGCCTACTTCTTCTGTTCATCGCGTGAAATATAACCGACTCTAAGTCTGTTTTTAGTAATATTAAGCCAATATTAAAAAAACGTCAAGCTTTTCTTTTACTTTTTTACAAAAGTTGCTTCATTAGTTGGCAAAAGCGGACTCTTTTCACCAGCGTAAACCAGATCCAGCTTGTACATGGCCCGGGAAGCGATCGTGTAGACCAGCTGGGTCTCGTCTTCTTCGTGGTAGGTCGCTTTAGAGGCATCCCACATGATTACGGCGTCAAATTCCAGCCCCTTGGCCAGGTAGGACGGCAAGACCAGGTTCCCTTCCACCAGGCGCTGGTTGGCGCTGGAGATAAGGTGGACCCCCTCAAGCTGGTCAGCCAGCTTTTTAGCCGCCTCCAGGTCCTTAGTGATGATGGCAGTCGTCAGCTTTTGGGCGTCATTTTCCGCTAAAGCTGCTTTCAAAGCCGCTAAAGCTTCTGCTTCATCACTTCTGCCCCAGACTTGCGGCAAAGGCCCCTGCCGGTTGAAGCTTTCGATTTTTTCACCATGGCGGAGGATCTGCTTGGTGTAGTCAGTCAGCTGCTTGGTTGACCGGTAGGACTTGGTCAACTGAACCAGCTTGGTCTTTTCCGGGTCAAAGAGGCCGGAGATCTGCTTTAAGAGGCTGCTGCTCTCGTCCTTGGTAAAAATCGCCTGGTTCAAGTCGCCCAGCATGGTGAACTTGGCCCGGGGGAAGTTGTAGCGCAGATAGGCCAGCTGGAAGGCTGAGTAGTCCTGGATTTCGTCGATAAAGCAGTAGCGCATCTCCAGGTTGGTCTGGCGGGCAATGATCTGGTCGTAAAGGTAAAGATAGGCTGAAGCATCCCGGAGGTCAATTTCCTGCTCTTTAAACTTAGCCTTAACTTCTTCAACATGGGCCAGCCATTCTTCTTCGCTGATCCCGTACTTGGCCAGGTCCGTCATCTTCGGCACGGCCCGCAAAAAGGCCAGGTACTGACCCCGCAGGTTCAAGAAGCCGTTGTGGTTGATCCGGCGGGCAACTTTAGCCAGGTGCTTGATAACGATCTTTTTGCCCAGGAAGGCCCGTTCAGCCTTTTCTGAAGAGAATTCCTGGTCCGGCCGGTCGTACATGTCCAGCATCTGCTCGTGGCTGAGCCCTTCGATTTCCCGGCTGACCCAGACCTTGCGGGCTTCACTGGCCACCCGTTTGTTCAAGCGGCGGATCAGTTCCTCGCGGGTAGCGTCAATCCGGTTGCCCAGCTTGTAGTTTTCATTGAAGGAGTAGTAGAGCTCCTTAATTTCTTCCTTGCTGAAAAACGGCTTCTTTTTGGTCCGGAAATAGATATTGCGGAAGATCATGCCGGACTGGTTCAGGTGCTGGCCGTAGCGGGTAGCCAGCTTGTAGAAGGCCAGCGAATCCTTGAAGCGGCCGATTGCCGTGTCAGCCTGCCGGTCTTCAAACTGGTCAAAGAGGTTCTGCACCTTCATCTTCGGCAAGCGGCGGGCGATAAACTGCCAGTAGGTCATCTGGACCATGTTCTGCTCGCCCATTTCCGGCAGGACGTTTTCGATGTAGTCGTTAAAAAGCTGGTTAGGACTGAACATGATCACGTTCCCGCTCTTGAGGTTGCCCCGGTAGCGGTACAAGAGGAAGGCGATCCGCTGCAGGATGGCACTGGTCTTGCCAGACCCGGCCGCCCCCTGGACAAAAAGCAGGTCGCTGGTCGTATCTCGGATAATCTTGTTTTGCTCCTTTTGGATGGTCTTGACGATGGACTTCATCTGGATGGAGGACTTTTCTGACAGAACTTCCATCAGCATCTGGTCGCCGATGGTTTCGTCAGTGTCGAACATGTTGATGATGGTTCCGTCTTCGATCATGAACTGCCGCTTCTTGCTCATGTCGACTTCAACCGGCCCTTCTGGTGAGTAGTAGGTTACCTTGCCGATCTTGCCATCGTAGTAGATTGAGGAGATCGGGGCCCGCCAGTCATAGATCAAAAGCTCATTGTTCTCGTCCATGAAGGAGGCCAGGCCGATGTAGATACTTTCCGGCTCTTCACCAGCCTCCTCAAAGTCGACCCGGGCGAAGTAAGGATGGACATGCAGCCGCTTTAAAGTAGCCAGTTCGCGGGCGTTGACCTGCCAGGCAGTGTCGCGTTCTTTGAGCATTTGCTGCTGCTGCTGAATCGACAGGGCCGTGTCCATTGAGGTCGAGTAGTCGTCATAGTCCAGGCGAATATCATCATAGAAGTGGGCGCTGATGTTGCGGGCTTCGGCCTTGTCTTTAGCGATAGCCTGCTGCAGCTTGTCCCTCTTTTGATCAATCTTTTGCAGGACCTGGTCCAGGTGGGCTTGTTCTGCTTTGCGGTCTGAGTTTTCTACCATGTAATATATGCACCTTTTCTAAAAAAATAAACTCCAACAGCTTTTCTTTGAAAAAACTTGCCTAATATTCTACCATTTTTCAGCTTAAAACTAAAGCCAGACCGCCTTAGAAAAAGCTTAAGCAGTTTCAGCAGCCTTTTTGCTAGGAAAAAGAGCTGGCAAATCTTATAATAATTAGCGCAAAGGAGAAAATTGATGCGACGATTTTTTAATTTCATCAAGAACCTGCTCATCTTAGCGATCATGGCCGCGGCCGTGGTCAACTACCATGAGCAAATACAGACTTTCCTGCTGGAAGCAGCGGGCACGGCCAGCACTTATCTGGAGCAGAAAGGCTTAAAGAGCAAGACTCTGGATTTAAGCGGCGGCATCGTTGCTGAAAGCAATAAGAAGGTCACTAAGAACACGACCGGCTACCGCTGGCCAAAGGCGACGGCCAAGGTCTACATCGGGGTCAAGCAAACCGACCTCTACAACGCCACGGTCAATGCCATGGCAGCCTGGAACCAAACGGGAGCTTTTACCTTTAAGCAGACTAAAAACAAGAAGAACGCCCAGATCGTGGTCGTGGCCAGCTCCAAGAACAACGGGGCAGCGGGCCTGACTACCTACAAGTATCTCAGCCACACCAACCGGCTCTACTCAGCCCAGGTGGCTCTGAACACCTACTATCTGGAAAACGACTATTACAACTACACGCAGGCCAGAATCGTCAACACAGTTGAACACGAATTAGGCCACGCGATCGGCTTAGACCACCGGACCGGGGTTACTGTCATGTACCCGACCGGATCCATCTACACGATCCAGCCAAAGGACATCAAGCTGGTTAAGAAAATTTACAAGAGCAAGTCATAAGGCAAGTTAGAAAAATGAAACGGATTTATCTGGTTAGACACGGGAAAACTTTTATCAACAAGTACAACAAGATGCAGGGCTGGTGCGACACCCCCTTGACTGACGAAGGCCGGGAAGGCGCAGAAAAGGCCGCTGAGGCCTTGCAGGAGCTGCCCTTGGACATTGCCCTGTCTAGCAACACTTTACGGGCCAGCGAGACCTGTGAAATCATCATGGAGAAGAATTGCAACAGGGACCTGCTCCAGCACCTGGCCTACCCTTACTTCAGAGAGCATTTCTACGGCTACTTTGAGGGGATGGACAATGACGTGGCCTGGCGGATGGTCGGCGCGGCCCACGGCTTTACTAACGCTGCTGATTTGGCTGAACACGCGACTTGCGACCAGATAGCTGACTGGACCAAGGAGGCTGACCCCTACCACGATGCTGAAGACAGCAAGGAATTTTGGGCCCGCTGGCAGAAAGGTTTTGACTTGATCCAGCAATTGGACGGGGCAGAAAATGTCCTGCTGGTCAGCCACGGTTTTGCTATCAAGACCCTGGCCCAGAAATTTGCGGTGGACGGGATCGACACGACCGTTCACCCGAGAAATTCATCAATTTCGACTTTAGTGATGGATGAAGCTGGCAATTTGCAGATGACCAGTTACAACAAATTGCAGCTGTAATTTTTACCAGATTTTTACGGACAAAAGGCTTGCAAGTTAGCATAGAGCTACTATAATATGAGCCGGCAAGAGACAAGATTCCAGTTTAAGGATGGAGCGCAATTAAATATATGAGAACGAAGATTTTTGGTCACCGCGGTTATCCAGCCAAGTTCCCGGAGAATTCCCTGGAGGGCTTTGACTACTGCATGCATCACGGAGCTGAGGGGATCGAATTCGATGTCCACTTAACCCGTGACGGGGTGCCAGTGATCATGCATGATGAGAACATCAAGCGGACCACTAATGGCAAGGGCCTGATCAAGGATTTCAGCTTGGCGGAATTGGACCAGTTCCACCTGGCCAATGGCGAGCGGATCCCCCGTTTGAAGGACCTCTTCCAGCTGACTGAAGAATCTGGCTATGAAGGCCAGCTGAATCTGGAGATGAAGACCAATAAGTTCGATTATCCAGGCTTGCCGGAGAATATTTTTGCCCTGGCGGACCAGTTCAAGTTCAAGCAGGAGATCATCTACTCCTCCTTTAATTTGCAGACCTTGATCCACGCGCAGAAGATCCGGCCGGAGGAAAACTACAATTTCTTGACCGACAAGCGGATCAAGGACCCGGCAGCTTTTGTCAAGGAGCACGGCTTTAAGGGGGTCCACCCCAAGCGCTTGCTCGACACGGACACGCCGGAGCGGATCTGGACGGTGGACAGTCCCCTGCGGGCCAAGAAGATTATTAAGTACGGCGCGGCCGGCTTTTTCACCAACAAGTTCGAAGATATGATGGACCTGCGCAAGCGGGTAGCAAATTACTAACGCGAATATATGAGGAGAGTTGCCTTAGCGGGCAACTCTTTTTTGCGTGGTGTAACATAAGTTAAACACTATATCAAGTGTTGTATCCGGTTCCAGTGAGTGCTAAAATTGACTTGTCCAATATGTGTTAATGAATTAAGGAATGTGTGATTATGAAGAAAATTTCGAAAAATGTTCTGCTCGTGTCATCCGTTGGTTTAGCTGGGTCTGCATTCGCGGTTACTAATACCCACCCGGTATTTGCGGCAAGCAATGCTAGCAAGAAAACTACTGTGGCTAACGACCAAGCCAAGGTTAAGAGTGCGCAAAAGAGCGTTAACCAAACGCAAAGCAAGTTAACCCAAGTACAAAATGATTTGAATACTGCTAACAGGGATCTGGCTCAAAAAGAGACTGAATTGGCAAACGCTAAAAGCACTGCCGAAGCTGCTAATAGTAAGGTGGCAGCTACGAATAAGAGCAACGATGAGGCTCAGTCTGCCCTCAAACAAGCCCAAGCGGCTACTGATTCTGCAAATAGCGACTACCAAAACGCTGTTAAGGACAGTACCGATAAGCAAAAAGACTTGACTGATTCACAAAACAAAGTAACCAATATTGAAAAGCAACTTACTGATGGCGAAAAAAATAATAACGACATCAAGCAAAAAGTTACTGAAACGAACAATAAGATCAGCGACAACCAGAAAACTTTATCTGGCTTGCAACAAGAAAAAAGCAAATCTGACGCTAAGCTTGCATCCGCGCAAAGCGATCTTGCCGAAATGAAGCAAAAGGCTGATAGTGCCTCACAAGCTTTGCAAACAGCCAAAAAAGATTTAAGTTCCGCAACCAGCACTAATGAAAGCTTAACTCTTCCGCAAAGCTACATTGATTACGTTACTGGCAAGTCAACTGACTGGGATACTGCCAAGAAAGACCTGCAAGATGTAGTAAACAACCACACTTATCCATTTACTGATGGAGACGAAAATGATACTGTTTACGACGATCCTGCCGCCTTATCCGAAAGTGATCAAAAGCGTTTAGATTTCTACGTGAAGAGCTTGATTGATTCCGTCAAGTCTCAAGTTGGATCAACCAGCAAGCTGACCATTACTGACGGTTCACTTGAGTTCGCTAAGCGTTACACGCAAGAGTACCAAAACAGCAACTATGTCTTCAGAAAATACAACGCAATCAAGTCAGCTTCAAGCATCATGGGGCTTGATGAGTATGCTGTTACTGGATATGACATTGCTGCCAACAGACAGGTTACTAGCCGGTCCATTTCGATTATCAATGGGTACATCTACAACTCATATGAATTCGGAACAACAAAGATGAGTGAAATTGCCAAGGCTGCTTTTGACTTGGTAACACAAGAACTGGCTAATCCAACTGATTACAACAACATCATTAACAACAATGGTTACTTCTCAGTTGCCGTAACCACTCAAGACGACAAATTCTACGTCTGCCTTTTGACGATCAACCCGGATAACGTTCCAAGCCACTTTAACACTAACGAAGTTGTCAAGCCGAGCCAAGATGAGCTTGCTACTGCTGTTCAAAAGTCTCAAGCTGATTCAGATCAGGCCAACGAGGATATAGAAAGTGCACAAAGCACTTTTGATCAAGCCCAAGCTGAAAATCAAAAGCTTAGCCAAGAAATCAGCGACTTGCAAAAGAAGATTAGTGACGGTCAAAGTTCTGTCGCATCCTTGCAGAAACAGCTTACTGATACGGCAAAGCTTCAATCACAGATCAAAGAAACTAAGGACTCGTTGCCAGCAAAGCAAGCGGCTCTGCAAGCTGCGAATGAGAAAGTTCAAACTACTCAAAGCAAGCTGAATGACTGCAAGACTGCATTAGCCGCTGCTCAGAAAGAAGCAGCAAATACCCAAAGCAACTTGGATAAGGTAAAGGCTGACGCAAGCAGCGCACAACAAAAACTCCAAACTGCTCAAAAGGCCTACGATGAAGCAAAGAAGAAACAAGAAAAGCTGACTTCGTCGGTTGCATCCCTCACCAAGAAGCTGGCCTATGAAAAGAAACAATTAGCACATGCCAAGGCAGTCTTAGCCCTTGCCCAAAGCAAGAATGCTACTACTAAGAAGAAGTCAACAAAGAAATCAACGAAGAAAGCTACTACTAAGAAGACTACCAAGAAGGCCACTAAGAAGAAGGTTGCCAAGAAGGTAAAGAAGTCCAAGAAAGTAGTTGTCGCAAGCAGCAAGTTTACTAGCTTGAAGGGCAGCAAGAAGGCTTTTGTCGGCAAATGGAAGAAGGCTAAGTCCGTTTCCGGCTACCAAGTTCGCTACAGCACGGCTTCCTCAATGAAGAAGGCCAAGACTAAGAGCACCAAGGCAACCAAGCTCAAGGTTTCCGGCTTGAAGAGCAAGAAGAAGTACTACGTACAACTCCGCTCCTACCGCAAGCTCTCCGGTAAGACCTACTACTCTGCCTGGACAAAGGCCAAGACTGTAAAAAATCGTTAATCTAAAAATCCAACCTGATTCCAAACAAAAACTATCCCTTGCGGGATAGTTTTTTACTTTATCGTATACTTTATTCTTAAAAATCAGCGATAACCTCGCCTAATGTCCAAAGTGAGATAATTCCAGCCACGGCTTCCTGACCGTCTCTGTAGATGTATCCTTCCATGACTGTTATCGTCATGTTGTAAGTGTCCGTGATAATCTCAAATTCAGCATCCGGGTACTTCTCCAAATACTCTTGCAAGTTATATCTTACGCCCGAAAATTTCCCATTTTCCATCCCCTTGTCAAAAACTAAGGCATGGCATTCTTCCAAGTCGATATCGATTCAAACGAAATGTTGCTGACCGTCTTCTTTATCAGTTTGATAGCTTCTCCTATAATCTATCTCCAGCTCTTAAGCAAAAACAGCTATCTCACTTTAACATGAGACAGCTGCTTTTTGGCTATTACTTATTTGTATTGTTCACTGCTTAGGTAACCCTTGCTGTTCAAGCTATAAGTGTACCGCCCAGCCTTCACTTTCTTACTCTTGATCAATTGACCGTTATAAGCCATGTAGTAAGTGTGCTTGCCATCGTTCAAAAGGCCCTTTCTAAATGATTGACCGTTAGCCGCAAAGAAGTAAGTGCCAGCATCTTTATCCGTCTTAACGGCCGTCAGCTTGCTGGACTTAACCATGTTGCCGTTCTTGTCAAAGTAGTACCACTTGCCGGAGTCATCCTTGACAAAAGCATTCTTGACTTGCTTGCCTTGGTCGTCGTAGTAAACGTAGTTCTTGCCCTTCTTGGCCAAGCTGCTGCCAGTCAGCTGTTCTGGCAAGTATTGGCTGATTTCGTAGCTTTGCTTGCCGTCCTTCTTGCTGTAACCAACATTGTAGTAAGTTCCGGCAGCATTCTTAAGCACGTAGCCAGCACCGCGGCCCAGGATGTTGGTCCCGTTCATGTACTTAGCTGACCATTCAGTGATCTTTACGCTTGGATCCATTGGCTTGCCAGTGGACATTTGGTTGATCTTAAAGAGCTGCGGATACTTCTTTTGCAGAGTTGCCAGGAAAGCACCACCGTACTTCTTTTGGTAAGTACCACCACCAACTGAGTTAGTGATGTAGACAAACTTCTTCAAGTCAGCTGAACCCCGGTCACGGCCAAAGTCGTTGCTCCGTGAAACCGTCGTAGCTTCCTTGCCAGACAGGTTGTAGATCTGGTTTGGCACCCAGTCAGCCATAACTTGCATCCCCTGCTTGTGCAAAGCCTTCAAAGCATTGCGCAGATCTTGAGCTGACCCATACTTGTTGTTACCGCTCAAAGCCACGTCGTAACGGTCATCAAAAGCATAACCGTTGTCGATCGTTGAGTCCAGGAAGGTCTTGTCCTTGCTGGAGACATATTGTGGAGCCATTTCAAATGATGTGATCCCCAGTTCCTTAAACAAGGACGCGTTTTGCACGATCTGAACGTTGGCAGCTTCGCTTGCCTTAGTTGGGTAGTAAACGAAGTTGGAGAAGCCTTCAAAGATGACATTTGAGTCAAAGGCAGCGTTTGATTCGTATACTGACTTTGCGTCCTTGCTAGTGCTTGAAGCCTTAGTCCGGGCATCTTGGCCGTCCTTGGCACCAACCGGTACCCAAACAGCTACATAGCCCTTCATGTCCGGGTTTGAGTAGCCCTTGATGGCAGTACCGTCCTGCCCCTTCAAGTCCTGGTTGGTAAAGGTCAGATCACCCTTGTCATCAGTCTTGGCTCTTGGAGCGTCAGCATCACTGCTGTAGCTGTGCAGGTAGCTGTTAGTAACCGCACCATTGTCAAGGGCCTTGCTACTTGGCAAGATAACTGCCCGGTATTCTTGATTCTTGTGAGCAGCACCCATGTGCAAAACGACCTTGTCCTTGTCAGACAGAGACAGGCTAGAGTTATTGCTGATAATTACCCCGATCCCTTCATTCCGGGTCTCATCAGTCCCCTTATCGTCAGCAGTAGCCGCGCCCTTACCGTAACGGACACTCGTCAAAATGCCGTTATCATCAACGTTCATGCTTTGGCCACCAGCAACATACTTAATCCGGGACTTCATCAAGTTGCTGATTGCTTGGTAGTAACGGGTCTTCTTAGACATGTATTGACTGCCGTCAACGTACATATCCCCGTAGTATACCCGTGGAATAGTGTCCTTGTTGGTCAAAAGCAAAGCGTAAGATGCTGGCATGTTGTAAAGGTTGTAGGTCTTATCCGTTGAGTTTTGGTCCTTAACGTATAATTCCATCCCCTTTTCTTCTTCAGCCTGGGTAAACTTGCCGTAAGGCTGGCCAGTAGCAGCTTGAATTGCCTGCCGGATCTGGTCCTGGGAGTTGGAGTCATGTGCCCGGATGAAGGAGTAGTTTGGCATTGCCTTGCCTTCACTGGAGTCATTAGTCCGGTCAACCAAAGAATTGTTAATGAGTTTCTTTAACTGATCTGCCTTTTCTGAGCTTGATGAGCTGTCAGAAACGAAGTTAAGGGCCCCGTTAAATGACTGCCGCATCTTGTCGTCCATGTTCAAGCCAGGGTTGCCAAGCTTGTTGATTGCGGCTGGAATTGCTGAATTCCAGCCTTCCAAAATGTTCAAGTGGGCATTAGATTTGGCATCTGAATTCATTCCGTAAGCAGCCTTGAAGTACTGGCCCATGATGTTGATCAAGTCAGCATCAGTAAAGTCAACCGCGTCAACTCTGATTGAGTCAAAGTGGGCGTCACTGTCTTGGCTGCCCCCGGTAATTTCATCAAAGTTCAACAGGTAGTACATCCAGTTCAGCTGTTCAGCCTGCACCACTGGGTTGGAGTTGTCGATATCATTAGCCAGCAGGTATTCAGTCAATGTATTCTTGTCATCGCCAGTCAAGTAGGCTGGATAACGGCCCATCAGCCGGTAGCTTGACTTGGTCCATGGAGTCAAGTCAGAGTTGTCATAACGGAAGAAGCCACCTTGCAGCTGCATCCCTTCGTAGTTTTCATCTTCACTGGCCTTAGTCCAAATGCTCTCAGTATTCTTGAACTCAGTCATCAAAGTCTTCAACCAGGAAGTACTCTTCTTGCTGGAGATCTTCTTTTCAACATTTACTTGAATCTGGTTGGCCGCGTTGAACAAGTCGCTGTTGCTGTCACTGCTCTTGAAATCAGCATTGGCAGTAACAAAGCCATTCTTCTTCATGAAGTTCAAGTAATCAATGAAAATCTCCCGGCTTGGCCAATAGACCATCAAAAGCGGCCGCTTGTCGCTGGCCGTTGACTTGGTCCAGGTCTTGCCATCCTTCAAGATCTTCTTTGGCCGGTACCAGCTGTCCGCTGTCAAGTAGCCGTCAACATTGTCGATACTTGAACTGGTCAAGCTGTAAGCTTGGTTGTTTTGCGCAAAAAGCTTGTTAGTGTTGACCAGGCTGCCCTGCTTCTTGAAGCTGACCTTGAAGCTCTTGCTGCCTAAGCCCTTTGAGTTAAAGTAGTACCACTTGGAACCAGACTTGTACATGAAATTGGTCCGTGGCTTAGCACTGACCGCGTCAATGTAGTAAGTCTTGCCCTTCAAGCTGGACAAGCCGGATTGCAACTTACCGCTCTTTGAGTAGTGGTAGACATACTTGCTGCCCTTGACGGTCTTGTTTCTAACCATCTTGCCGCTCTTAGTGAAGTAGTACCAAGAGCTGTTGATCTTGGTCTTGCCTCTGAAGCTGGTTACGTGACCCTTCTTGTTGAACTTGACCTTCTTGCCCTTGATCTTGCTGGTCTTGTTCTTAATCATTACCCCGTTCTTCTTGAGGTAGTAAACATAGCCGCCGCTGACCAGGAAAGAGCTCTTGACCTTCTTGCCGCTCTTATAGTATACCCGGCCAGCCTTGGTATTCTGCCAGCCGCTCTTCTTAGCGGCAGAAACTGATTGGCCAAATGGCAGGCTGGCCAAAGTTGCCAGAACGGCTGCCCCGGTCATCAACCAAGTAAATTTTCCCTTCTTTGAATAATTCATTTTTTCTTTTCCTCTTTAATAAATCTTAGATCGACACAAATTACTTTTGAGCAGCGCCCAAAGTATTCTTCGTGGTTGCTTGGTTCTTAGAAGCCGCGGTGTACTTCTCTGAAGTCAAGTAGCCGCTCTTGTTCAGAGTATACGTGTATTCGCCACTCTTCACCTGCTTGCCCTTGACCATCTTACCGTTCTTATCGAAGTAGTAAGTCTTTGAACCCTTGGTCAGCAAACCAGCTCTGAATGAAACCCCATTGCTCATGAAGAAGTAGGTGCTGCCGCCAATATTCGCGAAATTGCTGCTCTTAATCATATTGCCGGACTTGTCGAAGTAGTACCAGTTGCCGACACTGTCTTGAACAAATGAGCTGGTCTTCTTGTTGCCACTTTCATCGTAGTAGATGTAGTTCTTGCCGCTTGAAACCAGGCCCAGTTTTTCCCGGGTCTTGCCACTAGCTAACTGAGCTGGCAGGTATTGGGCAATCTTGCTGCCGTCCTTGCTGTAGCCAACGTTGTAATAGCTGCTGCTTGAACGAAGCACGTAACCAGAGCCGCGGTGCAAGATGTTGGTCCCATTCATGTACTTGGCTGACCACTCAGTGATCTTCACGCTTGGGTCCATTGGCTTGCCAGTTGAAGCTTGAGCCTTGCTGAAGAGGTCAGGGTACTTCTGCTTCAATTCATCCAGGAACTTGCCGCCGTATTCCTTCTGGTACTTGCCGCCGCCAATTGTATTGGCAATGTAGACCACCTTGCTCAAACTGCTGCTTGGCCAGTCGTTGCCGTAGTCATCAACTCTGGTGGCAGTTACGGCTTCTTGACCAGGCAGGCTGTAGATCTGGTCTGGAACCCAGTCAGCCATTACCTGCATACCTTCCTTATGCAAGGCTTTGATTGCATTACGCAAATCTTCAGCTGAACCGTACTTGTTGTTCTTGCTTAAAGCCAAGTCATAGCGGTCAGTAAAGGCGTAGCCGTTGTAAATAGTTGAGTCAAGGAAAGTCCGGTCAGTGCTTGAAACATATTGCGGTGCCATTTCAAAGGAAGTAATACCTAACTTCTTGAAGAAGGACGCGTTCTTGGCAATCTGCACATTGGTTCGCTGCTCAGTCGTCGTTGGCTCATAGATGAAGTTTGAGAAGCCTTCAAAGATCACGTTTGAGTCAAAGGCGTCGTTAACCCGGTAGTGAGAGGCGCTTGAAACAGTACTGCTGCTTGCCTTGGTCCGGGCATCTTGGTCATCCTTGGCGCCAACTGGTACCCACACAGCCAGGTAACCAGTTACGCAAGGGTTCTTCGTGCCCTTTACAGCGGTATTTTCTTCACTCTTGCCATCAACAGTCAGGTTCTTGTTGGTAAATACCAAGTCCCCGTTTTCGTCAGTAGTAGCAGTTGGTGCCTTGCTGTCGCTATCATAGCTGATAACACCAGTAGAAGCCTGATTAGTACCGTCGTTCTTGGAGTCATAGCTATTGTTGGTCAAAAGCAAAGCCCGGTACTTTTGGTTCTTGTGGGCCGCGCCCATGTGCAGGACAACCTTATCGCTGTCGCCTAAAGTCAAATCTGACTTGTTGCTTGCGATAACACCGATGCCTTCAGTCCGGCTTTCATCAGTCCCCTTGTCACTGGCAGACTTAATGCCCTTGCCGTAGCGAACGCTGGTCAGCACGCCATTATTGTCAACTGCCATACTCTGGCCACCAGCCACGTACTTAACCCGGGCTTGCAGCAGATTGGTCATTGCATCATAGTAGATGCCCTTTTCAGCCATGTACTGGCTGCCGTCGAAGTAAAGGTCACCATAGTATACCCGGGGAATGGTGTCCTTGTTAGTTAACAGCAAAGCATAAGATGCTGGAATATTGCGCAAGTTGTACTTCTTGTCAGTTGACTGCTGGTCCTTCCGGTATGCATCCAGACCTTGCTTTTCTTCAGCCTCAGTGAAGCTGGTGTAGTCTTTACCATTTGGATACTGGCTGCTCTTAGTCACATCCTTGATGGCCTGCTGGATATTTTCCTGGGACATGTTGTCATGAGCCCGGATGAAGGTATAGTTTGGCGTTACTTTTTCTGACCCATCCAGCTTAGCCCGGTTGACCATGGAGCTTTCACCATTGCTGCCAATGATGTCTTCCATCTTTCTGCCTTCACTCATGGCAGAAATGATTGAACTCTTCCAGCGGTCATCCATGGTAATTTCAGGGTTACCCATCCGGTTGACGTAGTCCTGGTCAGAGTAGTCCCAGTCTTCCAAAATGTTCAAGTGGGCGTTGGACTTGGCATCCGTGTCAACTCCGTAGACATCCTTGAAGTAATCACCTGCAATCTTCAGCAAGTCCGCATCAACGTTGTCCACCGCGTCAAGCCGGATAGAGTCAAAGTTGGCATCCTTGTCATTGGCAGTGATCGTCCCGTAGTTGAGCAAGTAGTGCATCCAGTTCAGCTGCTCAGCTTGAACTACTGGGTTAGAGTTGTCAATGTCGTTAGCCAGCAGGAATTCCTTTTGCTTATCCGTATCACCCTTGATGTTCTTAGGATAGCGGCCCAAGAAACGGTAGCTGGAGTTGGCCCATGGGGTCATGCTGGAGTTGTCATAACGCAAGAAGCCGCCTTGGAACTGCAGGCCGCTAAAGTTTTCACTTTCACTGGCCTTGGTCCAAATGCTTTCAGTGTTCTTAAACTCAGT
>ENA-ORUR01000572-ORUR01000572.1-human-gut-metagenome-genome-assembly--contig:-NODE-572-length-14299-cov-2.01285_pt1 | contig 14299 bp, 15 predicted proteins | sample MGYA00242086_ERZ509223 | MGnify/ENA primary metagenome ERZ509223 (study PRJEB26280, sample SAMEA2338820) | human gut metagenome | biome: human gut; feature: human-associated habitat; material: faeces... | reverse complement strand
TTAACGTTGTGAAAACAAAGGCTTGGATACTTCCGATGAAGACTGAGAAACCTTGCCAGATTAATTCCAACACGGAAGCTGGAATAAAGACAAACGCATTAATCTTTGCTAACTTATAAATCAAGGTTAGCAAAATTTCACCGGCGAAAATATTACCATAAAGACGTAACGCTAAGGTAATAAAGTTAGTAAACTGCTCGAGAATGTTAATAGGTAACAAAGCTTTCATTGGACTCATGAACGTATTCACAAAGTAACCTTTAAAGCCGAACTTCTTAACACCCATGTAATGAGCTAGCAAGAATACGATAAATGCTAGCGTCATTGTCGTCATTGGCATTGAGGTCGGACTTTTCATAAAGTTATAATCATTGTAAGAAACTTCAATTGCCAAGCCCAACTGGTTTGCAACAAAGATAAACACAAATAGAGTAAATGCTAGCAAGCCATAGCTTTTTCCCGCTTCATCCGGAATCGCACTTTTTACAATGCCATTTGTAAAATCGATAATCCATTCTAAGAGATTCTGTCTCCCACTTGGCTTCATTTGAATATTACGTGAAAGCCAAAAAACCAAACAAAAGACAAGGATAGCCGCAACAGTTCCTGAAATAATGTTGGACAAGTTAAACGGAATCCCTAGAAAAGTCACGATTTGAGTCTTTTCATCCACCGGGGTTTCACCTCTTTTCCTAAATTGTCAAAAATGGTTAAACATCAACCAAAATAAGATAGAAAGATTCAAGTTTGAAAAGCTTGAATACAAATGAAATAATACCACCATTTCAATGAAAATACAAAGGCAAAATTAGCTTTCTGTCGCTGTAAATCGGTTATTTATTGGGATTTATTTAGAATTAATTAAAAAACTAAACTTGTATATCCCAGTCATAAAAAGCCATCATTCGGCTTCTTATAGCCAATTACTCCAGTAAGCATAATCTATTTTTATATCCTAACATAAGTAAATATTTTATTTAATTTACATATTATAGTTAGCATATGCTTTAGCTTTATAAAAATAGTATTCTAGCCGTCATCGCCCCGCATAATAGTTAATAACTAATAGAAACTATTACCACATTCTTAAATAAGAACTTGGTTGCGTTTTCAAAAAATTTCATTTTTTAGTAAATAAAAAAGCTACAAACCTAGTACGGTTTGTAGCTTTAAACCTCAACTTAGATACTTACTTAGTCCCGAATAAACGGTCACCAGCATCCCCTAAGCCAGGGATAATGTAACTATTTTCATTTAGCTTTTCATCCAAAGCGGCTGCAAAGATATCAATATCTGGATGAGCTGCTCGTAAAGCTTCGACCCCTTCTGGAGCGGCCACTAAACAAACAAACTTAATTGAACGTGCGCCCCGCTTCTTCAAGGCATCTACGGCCATGATAGCTGAGCCCCCTGTTGCAAGCATTGGATCGACGATAAACATTTCACGATTTTCTAAGTCATCTGGCATCTTGACAAAGTATTCGTGTGGTTTCATTGTTTCTTCATCACGATACATTCCGATGTGACCAACCTTAGCGGCAGGAATTAATTCTAAGATGCCATCAACCATCCCTAAACCAGCCCGTAAAATGGGAACAATTACCACTTTTTTACCAGCTAACCGCTTTTGCACAGTCTTACCCATTGGGGTTTCGATTTCAACATCTTCTAAAGCCATGTCCCGCGAAACTTCATAAGCCATTAATTCAGCAATTTCATTTACACATTGACGAAATTCACGCGTCCCACAGTTCTTGTCCCGAATGATTGTCAACTTATGTTGGATTAAAGGATGATCCAAAACTTCAAATTTTCCCACGTTCAACACTCCTCAAAAAAATTTTAAACCATAACTATTTTAGCCGATAGCGCTAAACATTACCAGTTAAAAATCCCTAATTATGCCTCAAAAAATTGATTACCCGCTGCCTTTTTCAACCGGTTCATGTACGCTTCACCCAGGCCTTCTTCTGGATAGGCTGGTGCTAAAATCCATTTAACCTCGGCCTGGTCATCAAAGTAACGCAAACCAGCGAATAAATGCTGACTGGCAGTAACTACATCGGCTCCTAAATCATACGTATTCAAACCAGGCGCCCGGCTAATAACTTGCGGGCTAGCCATTATCCCAACTGAATTTGCGTGGTCTTTTGCCCAAGCCAAGGCGGCATCCCACTTGTCTTGAGCCACAATCAACACTTGGGCTGCCGGTGCATAATGCTTATACTTCATCCCTGGAGCCTTAGGCACCTCATTTTGACCTACATGGTGTTTATCAGAAATAACTTCCTGACCCAAAACAGCCGCGATTTCTTGCGGACTGACTGCTCCCGGCCGTAAAATTGTAGGTTGCTTGCTAGACATATCTAAAATAGTCGATTCGACCCCTACACTAGTCGGACCATCATCTAAGACCCCGGCAATTCTTCCTTCTAAGTCATGGTAGACATGTTGAGCGGTTGTCGGGCTTGGCTTACCAGACGAATTAGCAGATGGCCCTACTAACGGCACCCCGGCCTCAGCGATTAAAGTCCGCGTCAACTGATTAGCTGGACACCGAAAGGCAGCCGTCTTTAAGCCCCCAGTAACCGCTTTGGGTAAACTGCCGTCTTTAATTGGAAAAACCATCGTCAGCGGTCCCGGCCAAAATTTATCCATTAATTTAACCGCAGCTTCGGGAAGTTCACCGGTATACTGCTTAACCATTTCGCGTGATGCAACCGTCACAATCAAGGGATTATCGGAAGGACGGCCCTTAGCTAAATAAACCCTTTTTACCGCTTGTTCATTAGTTGCATCAGCTCCTAACCCATAAACCGTTTCAGTTGGAAAGGCAATTAGTTCTCCTAAGGTTAATTCTTTTGCAGCTTGTTTGACCTCACTTGGTTGGTATATTTTTGTAATTAACATGTTGATCCCTTCTTTTAAAATTCTACTTTAATCATCCGATCATGCCCGGTTAAATCCTGCTTAACCGTAACTTGTGCCCGCGGAAATTCCTGTAAAAATAGTGCCTGTACTTGCTTAGCCTGGCTAAAACCTATTTCTAAGTACAAACGCGCCTTAGGCTGCAAGTAAGGCCGGATTTCTTTAGCCAAACGTTCATAAATTGCTAGACCATCTTTAGCCGCAAATAAAGCCAACGCGGGTTCATACCGTTTAACACTTTCGTCCATTAAATCCGCTTCGCGTTTAGGAATGTAAGGGGGGTTAGACACAATCACATCGTAGCGTCCAACTAACGGTGTTAATAAATCACCTTGTTTCAGTTCAACGTCTAACCCCAAGGCATGGGCATTATTTCTAGCAACCGCCAAGGCAGCTTCGGAAATATCAGTTAAACTTACATCCCAACTTGGTTTGTTTGACTTCAAAGCTAGTCCAATCGCCCCTGTGCCGGTTCCAATGTCAGCTACCCGTAAGTCTTTTTTAGCTCGCAAATCCGTTAGGATGAAATCAACTAGTTCTTCTGTGTCCGGACGGGGAATTAACGTCGCCGGAGTTACTTGCAATTTAAGCCCATAAAAACTGGTACTACCTAGCAAATATTGGGGTGGGTAGCCTTGACACATCTTTTTAACGTTAGTCTGAAACTTTTTCCAAGCGGCAGCTGGCATCTCACGTTGATAATTACTCAGTAACTGGGCTAAGGTCCAATTCAGTTGCCCTAGTAACAAGAAGTCGACATCCTCTTTTAAGTACCCATGCTCCGCACTAAAAGAAAAAGCCCATTGCTGAGCTTTAAAATAGGTCATCTTAGGCATCTTGTAATTTCTCCAAGGCCTTAGTTTGGTCAAAGAGGATTAAGGCATCAATAACGTCCTCTAACTCACCGTTCATAATCCGGTCTAACTTGTTTAGCGAAAGACCAATCCGGTGATCAGTCACCCGGTTTTGAGGGTAGTTATAGGTCCTAATTCGTTCGGACCGATCCCCAGTCCCAACGGCTGACTTTCTGTTTTCATCATAGGCATCTTGTTCTTGAGAAGCATAGTAGTCATAAACCCGGGCCTTTAAGATTTTCATTGCCTTTTCACGGTTCTGTTGTTGTGATCGTTGGTCTTGCATAGCCACCACAATCCCAGTTGGTAAGTGGGTCATCCGGACGGCTGAAGACGTCTTGTTGATGTGCTGTCCACCGGCACCGGATGAACGGTAAACGTCGACCCGAATATCCTTTGGATCTAATTCAATCTCAACGTCTTCTGCTTCAGGCATAACTACCACTGTTGCCGTTGACGTGTGGACCCGTCCAGCTGATTCAGTCACAGGCACCCGTTGGACCCGGTGAGCGCCACTTTCATATTTCAACTTAGAGTAAACATTCTTACCGTTAATCAACATGGCTACTTCTTTAAAACCACCAACTTCGGTCATATTGCGATCGATAACTTCGATTGACCAGCCCTGGCGTTCTGCATACTTAGAATACATATTAAACAAATCACCAGCAAATAAGGAGGCTTCGTCACCACCAGCAGCCCCCCTAATTTCCATGATGATGTTTTTATCATCATTAGGGTCCTTAGGAATCAACAAAATCTTGATTTCTTCTTCTAAAGCTTGCTTTTCGTCCTTAGAGTCAGCCAATTCAGCCTTGACCATTTCTGTCATTTCATCGTCGTCAAGTCCTTCGTTAAGCATTTCTTCGTCGTCGCTAATTCGTTGGCTAACTTCTTTATATTGGTTATACTTTTCAACCGTCTCACGTAAATCGGCCATTTCCTTAGATAGTTCTGTAAACCGCTTAGTATCAGCGATTACTTCTGGATCCGACAATAATTCACCTAATTCTTCATAGCGGTCTTCTAGCATTTGTAACCGATCAAATAATTTATCCATTTTATTCTCCTTTACTCATCATTTCTAAATCAGGGTTAAAATAATGCCGACGGCAAACTGGATAATAGGCCTCATTTCCCCCAATTTGAATTTGTTCCCCAGCATAGACTGGCTGATTGTTATGCACCCGTAAATTCATCGTTGCCTTCTTCTGGCAGAACCAACAAATCGTTTTCATTTCTTCTATTTTATCGGCATACAACAGCAAATATTTTGACCCCTCAAATAATTCATTACGGAAATCATTTTTCAAGCCAAAGGTCATAACAGGAATTCCCAATTCATCCACGATTTTAGTCAATTCTAGCACATGATGCTTTTGTAAAAATTGCGCCTCATCAATTAGAATACAATCTGCAGCGGCATTGTGTTTAATTACTTCGTCATAAATGTTAGTTTGACTAAAGACCGGCAAGGCTTTGCGCTTCATTCCAATCCTACTTGAAACATAGCCAACCTCGTCACGATCATCCAGGCCACTTGTTAATATAATTACCTGTTTGTCCTGTTCTTCATAGTTATGGGCAACCTTTAAAATCTCAATCGTTTTACCACTATTCATCGCACCATAACGAAAAAAAAGCTGTGCCACTTTTTTCACATCCCAAATTTAGTCTTTCCTTTTTAGTATAGCTTAACCTTTCTGTGAATACAAATAGAAAAAATCCCCTAAGAAACACCGCTTTTTTAAAAATAGCTAATAATCAAAACTTTTTGCTAGCTTATTAATTAAGATGTGCTAACATTTAGATATTAAGTTAAAACAAGATGAGGAATGTTTATGTCTATCAAAAGTTCACTAGCAATTAGTGCTGGTAAAAGTTCATATTGGTTTTTACACAAATTTTTGCACGGCGGAACTGCCTTACCCGGAAAAATTACCCTGCAACTTGATCCGGACGTACTAAAAAGTTTAGCCAAAGATTATGAAATCGTCATTATCACCGGAACCAATGGAAAGACTTTGACAACCGCTTTAACCGTTAAGGTACTAAGACAAAAATACCCTAACCTATTGACTAATCCCAGCGGTTCTAATATGAAACAGGGAATCGTAACTGCCTTTTTGACCCATAAGAAAGCCAAAAGTGGCAAAAATTTAGCCGTCCTAGAAACAGATGAGGCTAACGTTCCCCTTATTTCTCAATACATTAAACCAAGCGCCTTTGTGCTGACTAACTTATTTAGGGACCAAATGGACCGTTATGGTGAAATCTACACGACCTACGAAAAAATCTTAACTGGGGTGAGGATGCATCCCAAAGCCACCATCATTGCCAATGGGGATGCTCCTATTTTCAATAGCGTTGAGTTACCTAACCCAGTTATCTACTATGGTTTTGACCACCGTGCTGATTACGACCAAAAGGCCCCTGCCAATACGGATGGCTTACTGTGTCCCAAATGTCAACGCATCTTGGCCTATAAAAATTTGACTTACAGCAACCTAGGTAAGTACTACTGCCCTAACTGTGGTTTTAAACGGCCCGAGTTAACCTATAAAGTTACTAAGCTAATCAGCCAAAGCCCACAAGCTTCCAAGTTTGAAGTAAACGGCCAGCCGCTTACGCTTCATATCGGCGGGACCTATAATATCTATAATGCCTTAGCCGCCTTTGCGGTTGGAGCTCACCTAGGTGTTAGCCCTGATTTAATTCAAGCCGCCCTAGACGATCCTGACGAAAAGGTTTTTGGACGCCAAGAAGTTATTAAGCTTGCTGATAAGGAACTGACTTTAATCCTAGTTAAAAACCCCGTCGGGCTTGATCAAGTCTTGGAAATGATAAAAACCGACCCCGAACCATTTTCTTTAGCGGTCTTATTAAATGCTAACTATGCAGACGGAATTGACACCTCCTGGATTTGGGATGGTCGCTTCGAAGACCTACCGTTTGAGCGGATTCCCGCCGTTTTAACTGGGGGTGAGCGGTATAAAGATATTACTTTTAGAATGCGCGTGGCCGGTGTGCCTGAGGCAAACTTTGACCAAGAGCCTAAATTAGAGGCCGTTTTAGCCAAGGTTAAACAGATGCCTACTAAACACGTCTATGTACTTGCAACCTATACCGCCGTCTTACAGTTACGTAAACTACTAGCAAGCGAAGGTTATATTAAGGGAGGGATGGAATAATGACTTACTCATTACACATTGCCCACCTATACGGTGATTTAATGAACACTTACGGAGACATCGGGAATATTTTAGTTTTAAATTATTACGCTAAAAAAACGTCACCCTAACTTCAGAAGTGGTCTCCCTAGACCAAACTTTTGACCCCACTAAATTTGATTTAGCCTTGTTTGGTGGCGGTCAAGACTACGAGCAAGTGATTGTTTCTAAGGACATTCAGAGTAAAAAAGCTGCCCTAACCTCTTTTATTGAAGATAACGGACCCGTTTTAGCAATTTGTGGTGGTTATCAGCTTTTAGGCCAGTATTATATTGGCGCTAATGGTCAGAGAATCGAAGGTATCTCAGCCTTACCTCACTATACAAAGAGCCAAGACCATAACCGCTTTATCGGTGATATTGATATCAAAAATGAAGAGACTGGTGAAGTTTACGTTGGCTTTGAAAACCATAACGGGGTCACTTACCTCGGTGCTGGCGAACGGCCTTTAGGTAAAGTCTTAACCGGCCACGGTAATAATGGCCAGGATCAAACTGAAGGTGCAATCTATAAGAACACCTTTTGTTCATACTTCCACGGGCCAATTTTAGCTAGAAATCATAATCTAGCCAAACGAATTTTGTTACTAGCATTAAAACGTAAATACCCTCAAGCTGATTTTAATCAAGCGGAAGCTACGCTAGCGCAAATTGACTAAGGCATTCCCCTAGGTTAACTCGCTAACCTAGGGGATTTTTAGTGCTTAAACCCTAGCCAAACCGTAAAAGATGTGCGATAATTTATGGACTTACCACTTATAATTACGCGGGGGAAAGCGCATGGAAAATAGGTTAATCGCACATAGTCTCATCAAAGCTCATGGGAAATACTTAGTAATTAGGCGAAATAAGATTAAACGCGGACAAAAAAATGTTTACCCTGCTCATTGGGACATTCCTGGTGGCCGGGTCGAGGTTGGTGAATTACCAAGAATGGCCGCCATTAGAGAATGTCGTGAAGAAGTTGGATTAGAGATTGAACTCGAAAACATTCTCCATGAAGATAGCAACTTAGACGGCCAACTAGTGTTTACTAGACTGGTTTATGCCGCCCACCTACTGGTAGATTCAAAAACTGATGTCAATCTAGACTTTGAAGAGCATGACCAGTACAGATGGATTACCGGGTTAGACGACTTAGCCGGTGAAAATGTTGTTCCTTATTTACAAAGTCTGCTCAAATAAAAAACAAAGCAACCTCTGACGCAAGCTAGAGGTTGCTTTGTTGTGCTTACTGGGCACGCTTAGCTAATTCCATAATCGTTTCAAAAAAGCTATCATGATCAACATCGTATACTAATTTAGCCTCACGCCCATTTTCGCTTAAGTAGGTCCGACCATCACTAGGTGCTTGGGTCATAACGTCACACTTAATTTCTTTTTCCTTAACCAAATCAGGCTTATATAGACTGCAAGTCGTCAAAACATCCCAAAGGTAATAGGTTGAGTTAGTAGGAAAATCGCGTAACTCCGGTACAAAGGCGTAACTATTTCCAATAAAGTCAAGGCCAATGTAGCGCCGGTTTTTAGCCCAGCTAAGGCGAATATCATTAGTCAAGGGTACATTATTAGTGCTTTCTAGTGCCACCATCGTTAGGGGAATCTTGGAATCAAAAACGGTTTTAACAGCCTCTGGATCCCAGAAAGCATTCCATTCCTGGGTACCATCACAATCGGGTTCGGCCACATTGCCTTCCTTCAAAAATGAGCCTCCCATCCAACGCAATTCTTCAATCTTATCGGCAATTGCCGGCTTTAGTTCTAAAGCCATAGCTAAATCTGTTAAGGGGCCGGTAAATAGTAAGGTTACCTTTTCTGAACTAGCCTCTAGTTTGTCAATTAAATCCAAGTGAGCCGGCTTAGCTGCTACCGGAGTTACTATCTTACCGCTCTCGTTTAAAATTGGCAATGCATTCTCCGAGTAAGCATCTAATCGCCATTCCTTTGGAAAAGGATGAACTGCCCGGGCATTTGAGTTAGCTACTGCTAATTTCTTAGTTGGTGCAAAGCGATCAATTACTTTGCGACTAGCTTCACTAGCTGGTTGCAAGTAAGAATCAGCTCCCATAACACCAACCCCGATTAGGTCAACTGATTCCATCTGTAAGAGTAAAAAGAGAGAAATAATATCGTCAACGCCACCATCATGACTAAAATATACTTTTTTCATCTATAATTCTATCCTTTCCTAAGCTAGGCCTTCTTACCTGGAACGGAAGCAATTAGCGTTAGTGTTCCTTCTAGCTGCCACTCTTTGACATCATTTGGCAAGATAAAGTGTTGCCCCTTTTGTAACTCATAGTCTATACCGGCTACGGTTAGCTTGCCACTACCAGCAATCACAGAAACCAAGGTATAAGGTTCATCACTATTGCGGATTAGACTTCCGGCTTGGCCAGCTAATTGCCAACGCTGAACCTTAAAGAAGTCAGTATCTACAAAGGTCGTTACCTCAATTCCAGCCACCTGTTTCACTTCACGGTTTAGCTTAGGGTCAACGTGGGGAACGTTGATAACGTCAATTGATTGTTGTAAGTGCAATTCACGCTTTTGGCCCGTCTTTTTATCAACCCGATCAAAGTCGTACAGGCGATAAGTTGTATCAGAACTTTGTTGGGTTTCTAATACCATAATCCCCTTACCGATTGCATGCACGGTTCCACTAGGAACGTAAAGAAAGTCACCAGCTTTGACTGGGACCCGTCTTAATAAGTGTTGCCAGTCGCCAGCTTCAATCAGTTGCTTTAACTCTGCTTTAGTTTGGGCGTGGTGACCATAAATCATTTCCGCTCCCTCATCAGCAGCTAAAACATACCAACACTCCGTTTTGCCCAACTCACCTTCATGTTTTAATGCGTAAGCATCATCTGGGTGGACTTGCACAGATAAGTCATCACGTGCATCTAAAATTTTAGTTAATAAGGGAAAAACATCACCCTTGGCGTTTCCAAAAACTTCCCGGTGTTGTTGCCAAAGCTCAGCTAGATTCAAGCCTTGGTAGGGGCCATTTTCAATTACAGCCGGTCCGTGGGGGTGAGCCGAAATTGCCCAGCATTCCCCGGTAGTATCACTAGGAATTTCATAGCCAAATTCCGTTTTGAGGCGCTTACCACCCCACATTTTTTCTTGAAAATAAGGTTTTAAAAATAGTGGTGCTGTCATTTGCTTCCATCCTTTTCATAAAAATATTTTTCACGTAAATATTGTCCCAAAAGTAATTCACGCTGGGCTAAAAAAGCTTGGTTGTTACCAGCGGGGTGTACCCGGTTAGTTAGTAAAATTAGTGCATCTTGATTGGCCTGGTCTATTAATAGCATCGTCCCGGTATAACCAGTGTGATAAAGGCAAGCTTGGTTTTGCCAAGTGTACCGTAAATCCCAACCGAGTGAACGACCATCGTGCCCACTGGGAGTCCAATCCTTAAAAAGAGCGCTTACCATTTTAGAATCAAGTGGCCCTGGCGTAGAGTCTGGTTGTAAGAGCCACTGGCTAAACTTAACCATATCATGTAAGGTCATGAACAAGCCAGCAGAACCACAATGCTCTTTTAGGGTGTAGGCCTTAGGGTCGTGCACCTGCCCTCTAATTAAACCGCGTTTAGCCGTCAATTCAGTTGGAACCGCTAAGCTTAGGGGTGGATTAAAGGTACTTTGACTCAATCCTAACCTAGCTAGAACTTCTTTTTCAATCACCCTTTGGACAGGTTGCTGATAAAAGCTCTCTATGATTTCTCCTAAAAAAATCAACCCGATGTCTGTATAAACAACCTTTTTTCCTAAATCGCTACCAACTTTAAGTTGATGTAGTGCAGCTAACAAGGCAGCAGGACTCAGTTCATCACGATTTTTTATGTAACCACTAATGGCCGAAGTGTGCGTTAATAAATGCCTAATGGTAACCCGGGAGTCCTTAAAGGCCGGTAAATATTTGGTAACCGCATCATCGACTCCCAGCCGACCACTGGCTATTAACTTTAAAATTACGGTAGTAGTACCTATGACCTTAGTCAAAGATGCTAAGTCGTAATACATGCCCGGTCTTAACTTTTCTTTGGTTGGTTTTAACTGGGCTAAACCAAATACCCCGGTTTGAAGTTGGCCTTGGTGTAAATAGGCATAGCTTACCCCAGGAACTACCTGCTTTGTGACTAGCTCGTGAATTAATGCAGTGGTTTTAGGATATAGCATCCTTAGCCATCCCCTTATCATCTAACTTCATTCTGTTAACGTATATAACCTTAAACTTGCCATTTTCATAGTCGACCCGACTAGCCCGTGAATTATCTAATAAAAAGAGGGGCACCTCACCTTCCAAACTCTCAATAAAGTTGGACAAAATTAACCCGTGGGTAACAATTAAGATGTTTCCTCCCTTATCTTGGTACTGATTTCCAATATTGGTTAGTGCACGGGTCATCCTCAAAGTAAGGTGATCAGCATCTTCAATCACTTCATTCCCATCTAGGGAACGGAAAAGCTCTGTCAATTCAGCCACATGTTCTTCATTAAGTAGCGCTTGCAAAATTCGCCGTAACCCCAAAGCTTTTAAGGCCTTTGGAATCATCTTAGTATTCTTAGCCTCTTCAAACTTACCAAAGCTAATTTCACGTAAATCAGGATCTTGATAAACGGGCGGGTAATAGGCCTCGTTTTCATCGATAATATACTGAGCCGTTTTTTGTGTTCGCTTCAAATCACTCGTATACACCGCTTCAAACTTAATCTGCTTTAACTCTTGACCTAACCTTTTGGCCATCCTAATCCCCTTTTTGGTTAACGGCGAGTTGGTCACTCCTTGGAGTCGTCTCTTCTTATTTAGCTTGGTCTGTCCGTGCCTTACTAGGTAAAAGTGTACTACCGCCACTAAAAGCCCCCCTTTCTTCTTACACATAATAATTATATACTTTGCCTTAGATGGTTTCAAAATTTATTTCTTTAGGTTAACCGTTTTCAATTTTAGCTTTACCTAAAAAAATGTTACAATTAAGAAAAACTAAGCACGTATAAGGGGGAGCAACCCGTGGCAAGTAACTCTGATTCTATTTTTTATGTCCTCTCTTATTTGAGACGACACCCTGAGGCTTTCTACTTTGCTAAAAATAAATACGATAACGTCGTTCAAATTTTTATTAAGGATGATTTACAGATAGCAGACGCTGACATCTATTTTCCACAAAACCGCTTGATGGTTAACCGCCTGCAAGACGACTTTTTAGCCCAACACGGTAATTTATTAGATTATTTTTGGGAGCAAAGTGGTCACCGACCAAGTGGCTACCATGAAGTTTGGGCAACAAGCAGCCACTTAATCGACAGTAACGTTTTCTTAATCGAATTATCCTACGAATAAAGCTTAAACTAATAGCGCTGAAGGTGACATCAATATCACACCTTCAGCGCTTATTTTCTTCACTAACTCACTTACAAACAATCACATTCCCCACTTACCGCCGTGAACCTTGGTTACCTGCGAGGTTACTATAAAGGCCTGCGGATCGATTTCGTGGATACTAGTAATCAACCGCCCGTAATCCTGACAATCTACAATTAACAATAGCTGTTGGCGTGGGGTTTGGCTGTAACCGCCAACCACATCGTAAACAGTCAAGCTACTATTTTCTGCTAACAACGCTTCCTTAATTTGAGGAAGCAAGTCGTTACTTAGAATCTGAACTTGATATTTCAAGTCCAAACCAGCTTCCGTATAGCGCATCACTAAGGCAGTCACCACTTGGGAAAAAGCAGCCAAGAAAAAAGCATTCAAGCCGGCTACAAAAACGTTCATTAAAATGACGGTTAGATCAATTAACATTAAGCTAAAAGCCATATCTAAGTAAAAATATTTTTTTAAGATTAATGGTGGGACCGTCGTTCCCCCACTAGAAGCGTTTACTCGATACAGCAGCGCGACCGCAAAGCCCATTAACTTCCCACCGATAATAACGGCTAACAACTCATTATCGGTCACCTTAAAACTCGGGGTTATTTTCATTAGTAACGGTAATAATAAACTCCCTACCGCAATATTTTTAACCACTTTCCGCTCTAAGAACACCCCCGCCAAGACAATCATGGCCAGGTTACAAACTAAGACTGTTAACGACCTGTCAATTTGCCAGACTGCTTCCACCAAGATGGCAATCCCAGTCGTTCCCCCCGCGGCAATGTCTATAGGAGCGTAAAAAAGTTAATACTTAAAGCAATAATCTCTAAGGCAACTAAAAATACTAACTAGCGTCCCCAGCGGTATTTCCGTATTCTATTTGTCATTCAAACATCCTTTCAGTCTGTCCTTTTAGAAACATTTCTTATAAGAAGCATAACAAAAAACTGACCTTGTGTAAAATTTAGCAAAGTCAGTTTGGAAAGATTTTATTTAGTTTTAATTTGTTGAACCTTAGCTCCAACTACCAACAGTAAGTTAACAAACACCAAGCTGGCAGTCACTAAGAAAACATATTGATAATCTAGCGCACTGGATACGAGCGAACCCATCAAAGGTCCAATCACCCCACCCGCAGCTTGAAAGGACTGGTTATAACTAAAAATTCGGCCAAATGATTTGGCAGGAACATTAATAGTCAAAGCAGTTTGAACAGCCGGTAGCAAGGCTGCATTAGCTACCCCTAGTAAAAAGCGCCAAAAGGCCAATAACCAAGGGGAATCCGTCATAAACATTGGAATAAATAGCAGAGTAGCAGCTAATAAACCGACCATCAACACCTTCAAAGGACCAACTGCATCCATCTTATGTCCTAACCAAGAAGCCACTAATAAGGTTCCAAACCCTGGGGTGGCCGCAACAATCCCACTCACAAATGAAACGTTACCGTGATTATGCATTAATTCTTTCACCAATAAACTAATAATTGGCGAAATTGACATCAGTGACGACTGTACAATCAGTGTCGTCAAGAACATGATAATAATTAAGCCCGGTTTTTCTAGGTCCGCAAACATTTGTCTCATTGGTTGCATTTCCTTTTTAGAAATAGGCTTAAAATGCTCCGTCGTATTAAATAGTGTCATCAAAAAGGCCAAGGCCATGCAAACTCCGGTAATATAAAAGGAAACCCGGTAGCCAAAGGTATCGGCTAATGCCCCTCCAAATAAAGGGCCTAACAGGTTACCGGTCACGCCCGCTGTCATAATCATGGTCATCACAGACCCGGACTTACTCCGCGGTGTTTCTCCCGCGATAAAAGCAGTCGCATTATTGATATAGCCAGAAAACAGGCCCTGGGTTAGCCGCAGTGCGATTATCATCCACACATTAACTGCCATCCCCG
>ENA-ORUR01000571-ORUR01000571.1-human-gut-metagenome-genome-assembly--contig:-NODE-571-length-14315-cov-3.47672_pt1 | contig 14315 bp, 11 predicted proteins | sample MGYA00242086_ERZ509223 | MGnify/ENA primary metagenome ERZ509223 (study PRJEB26280, sample SAMEA2338820) | human gut metagenome | biome: human gut; feature: human-associated habitat; material: faeces... | reverse complement strand
TTAAATCTTTTGGAGAAATCAATGGAGATAAGGAATTTTTGATAAATATAGCTACAATCTCAATTATCTTTATATTGGTAGTTCTCACTATCAAGTTAATTACTATCCCAATTTTGCGACTAATATGTAAAGCAGTTTTTATAGGCGGAACAGCAGTAGCTTTCATGTTTCTTGTGGATTCTGAATCTTAACTATCATTTGTGTGCTTTTTTATAACTAAATTCATACTTATTTTGACAAAATAATTTTTTTTTAACAAATTTGATTGCAAAAAATTACAAAAAGGGGTATATTATTGGTGTAAAGAAAACAAGGTAGCTTTTACAGCTTACTTTCAGGGAGGAAATCAATATGGAAAAGAAGCAGATTATTGTTGCTGGAGCTGTTGCTAGCGCTATGTTAGTAGGGGTTAACACAGTTAAAGCAGATAATGTAAGTACAACACCAACTACAGGTACAAATAATGTTGGAACAGTTACCCAAGACACTACTAAAGCTGACGCACAAAAAGCAGTTGACCAAGCACAAGTTGCTAAGGACTCCGCTCAAGTCCAAGCTATTAGTGCCAAAGATTCATTAGATAGCGCTAAGGCTCAAGAAGAAGCTGCCCAAGCAACAGTTGATACAGCTCAAGATAAAATGGCTGATGCTGAAAAGGTTAAAGCTGAAGCAACACCGGAAGCAATTGATCAAACTAAAGAAGATATTACTACAGCAGAAAGCGTTGTTACTGATGCACAAGCAAACCAAACTACCCAAGAACAAACTGTTGCTGATAAGCAAGCTGATGTTACTAAGGCACAAGACGCAGTGAACCAAGCTCAGGCAGACGTAAATCAAGCCCAAGCTGGGGTAAACCAGGCTCAAGATGCGGTAAATCAAGCCCAAGCTAACTTAGACGGAACTAACATTGAACAGGTTACAAATGACGCTAAGCAAGCCCAAGCAACCGTTGACCAAGATAAACAAGATTTAGCTCAAGCCAACAATGAAGTGACCGACGCGACTAATAAAGTAGCTGATGCTAATAACGAAGTTAGCCAAGCTCAAACTAATGTAAACACGGCTCAAAAGGCGGTTAATGACGCTCAAGCCGATGTTAACACTGCTACTAATAAGTTAAATGACGCTAAAACACAAGCTGCTAACCAAGCTCAAGTTGTAAATCAAGCTCAAAATGCTTATGATAGCGCTAAGCAAGCGGTAGATAACTTTAATACAATTGTTTTGCCGGAAGGATATTCTATTACATATACTGACGATCAAGCTACTGAAGCTGCTAAGATTAATGCTAAAGGTGGAGAAATTAACAAATATAAGCATAATGATGCTGATAAGTTAGTTAAAGTGGATCCAGGTCATTTAACAGATGAACAACAAAAAGAATTAACCTTATGGGTAGCTAGTTTGTTGAACCCATTGAGAAAGCAATATGTTGCTAAATACAGTGATGGTACGACTGAAACTGTTTCTAATTTAAATACAGTAACAGACAATTCATTATTATATGCAAGAAACGTTGCTAAGTATTATGATGAAAATGCGGTTGATGGCTACATTAAATGGGATCATGATACGGCAGCTATTGATAAAGCAGAGACATTGCCTTCTAGTCTTGGGGCAAATAATTTTTCTGAATCCATTGCTGTAATTTGGGCCGGAATTACTGATATGGATTCCCTAAAAGAGAGTATCTATAACTCATTATTAGGAATGTTATTCTATGACCAACATTCCGGAGAAGGTCACGCAGCGCAATTGTTAGGTAATGACGGTGTAGCTGTATATGGTCCTAATGATGCTGGGCAAGCTGATAAGAATTACTTCGGGTTATCAATTTCCGCAAGTAAAGTGGCTGGGTATAGTAATGCGCTTATGTTGCATCTAGAAAATTATTATGGTGTTAAAGGATACGAGTATTTAGATAAGGATACATCAACGTTGTATACTGTTCCAACTGTAGATGCGCTAAAGACGACTGCTGATAAGAAGCAACAAGAATTGCTTGCTGCTCAAAAGACACAAACTCAACTTAATTCAGTTGTTGACACTAATCAAGCAGAGCTTAATACAAAAAATACCACTTTGACTAGTGCTAAGAATGACTTAACTGCCACTCAAGCTAACTTGAGTACAAAACAAGCCAGCTTAGCAACCGCTCAAACTAACTTACAGGCAGCTAAGAAAAAGGTTAGTGATTTAGAAACTAAGTTAGCTAATGATACTAAGGCTAACGAAGCAGCACAACAAGCTCTTGCTGACTTAAATGCGAGTGTAGCTGATAAGCAAGCTAAGTTAGCTAGTGCTAAACAAGATTTAAGTGCAAAACAAGCTGTACTTACTGCTAAAAATGAAGTCTTGGCTCAAAAACAAGCTGATCTAGCTAAAGCACAACAAGCATATGATTTAGCTGTTAAGAACTTAGCTGATGCTAAGAATGAAGTAAATCAAGCGCAAGCTAAAGTTAAAGAATTACAAGCTAAGTTGGCCGCTTATGAAAATGCTGATACAATCTTGTTATCTGCTCGGACTGAGTTGAAGAAAGCCCAAGAAGAACTAGCAAGCGCTCAGGCTAAAGTGGCTAGTGCTCAAGCAGAATACGATGTAGCTAGTGATAATTTATCTAAGGCTAATGATGAATTACAATTAGCTAAGGACAAACTACAAGTAATCTTAAATCGTGAAGAATTACAAAAACAACTTGATGAATTAGCGAAACAAAAACAAGATAAGCAAGGTCAAGGAAACGTAAATCAAACTGATAACGGAGTAGTTACTGATACTAAAGGTAATATCGTTGACAATGCTGGTAAGGTGGTTGCTACTAAAGTTGTTAAGTCAAATGTAGTTGCGCCAAAATCAGTAACGTTAGGTAATGCACGTCAACTTCCACAAACGGGTGAAAGTCAAAAAGCTAATGTAACTCTAGCTGGTGCAATCTTAACCGCAATTGGTTCCTTCTTCGGTTTAGTTGCATTAGGTCGGCGTAAGAATTATTAATAATTAGTAATATAAAATGTCTTAAAGTCAAGATGCTAAGTAAGTTAGCGCCTTGGCTTTTTGGCATGACCTAATTAAATTTAACGTCCCAAATGAATGACAGTCGTAAAATTAGCTATAATTAGATTGATGAAGTGGTTATACTGAAGAATAAAAAATATATCTAAGGACGTGAATTAATATGGTTAGTATGACAGTCATTTTCTTTGTAACAGCTATGATACTTGTAGCTATCTTATTTTACCTGGTTATTTATGCCTTTGTGATGGATTTAAATTTGGCTAAAGAAGTTATTGTTAACGCAATAAAGTTATCTATGTCTAGAAAGAATAGAAATGAGTTCATAAAAGAGTACCATAAGTTACTAAATACGTTTCTAAAAAATACAGCAACGGAAATAATTCAAACTAAAGACAAAGTGTTAGCTGGGAATTTAGGAATAGCAGATATTGACGAGGTAAAGACCTTTAAAAAGTTATTAATCAAGGCAATAACTGATAAAAATAACGAATTTATGAGCTATGAAGATGTGAAAGATTACTTAAATGAAGAAAGGGTGTTTAGCTTCATGAGTCAAATATATTTAAACACTAGATTGTACTCTAATTCGCAAACGATGGGAAAAGTTAATGATAAATCATTATCAGTCTTGGCTAACTTAGTCTTTGCTGAGGATATTGAGGGGAATAGGATAGACAATTTTCAAAAAATGTATAATGCAATAGCGTAAATTTGTGGTCCTAATAAAAGAGAAAGATCCAGCTAGTTGATTTTCATGTATCAGTTAGCTGGACCTTTTTTGATGTCCCAAATAAACGAGTTTTCTTAAATAAGATATACTACAGAGTAACAAAATTTAGTTTGTTAAGGAGACAAGTATCAATGAAACAAGAAACGAAAATAATAATTAGACAGATAGTTTTAAGCTTCGTTTTTTTAGCACTATACTTTGTGACCGATCCTTTCTTGAATATCATATTCTTTTTTCTTTGGTTCCAAACTCTTGGAGAGCTTTTGTTGGGAATAAGGTTTAAAAAAAGAAAGTATACGTCAATTGTTACTTATAATATATCACGATTTCTAGCTTGTTTATTAATAGTGTTAACTTGCTACAGTATAGTAAGAAGAATTTTTCAAGGAATAATTGTTTCTCACATTATAATTGATTGGTTAATTTCACGGTTATGGGTTGCGTTTGTAATAAATTATCTACTTGATGATACTTTAAGATTAGGTAAGTGGTTAGATAGAAGATTAAAAAGCAACAAAGCTAGTAAAAGCTAGTATTTATTTTCTGAGCACTAAAAAAATCCAGATAATTGAATTTTAACGGAATCAGTTAGCTGGACCTTTTAGTGTCTCAAATAAATGAACTTTTTTAATTGAGATATGCTATAAGGTAATAAAATTCTAATATTAGTAAGGAAAAATAAATTGCAGGCCAAAAAATTTTAAGGATCTATTGAATAAATTTATAAAGAAATTTCTAGTTGGAGAGTTTAGTGTAGCAAAGCAAATTAATTGAAATATAACTATAAATAAGTATTGGTAACCAACTATTTGTCTTTTTCTGCATAAATTATAAGACAATCTAATAACATTTTTGCATATTGGGAGGAACAGTGCTATAAAAGTGATTGATGCTATTACGTATGCTTTGTCAATATTACTTCCGTGTAAAAGAGTATTAATTATTAAATTTACATTGTCACTAATACAAGAATATATTTGTGGAAGATTTGTATAATCCTTCCAGTCTAAGGGGTTAAGATGAAATTTGTCAGTATAGGCAGTAATAAGAATTTGTAACGTAATACACAACCAACTGGAAATTATGGAAGATATTACCTGGAATTTCCTTTTTTTGCCGCCTGTTTTAAAAAAGTCTATTAGATACCTTTTTTCATGTAAGAAGATAATACAAAAATATAATAATGTAACCAAAGCCACTAAAATGATAGCTCTTATATAGAGCGCTTAATAGTGCCGATAAAATAATAGTGACAATTAAAAAGAGTAAAGTACTCTCAAAGTCTGAATTAAAGTTTGAATGAGAGCTGTACGTATTAAACTTGTAATTTTTGATAATGGTATAATTAACACTGTTATTAACTTGTCTAACAGCAAGTCTTTGAGTTTGAGCATCATCTTTAAAATACTCACCAATAAAGCTAATGATAGTTACTAGATTCGCTAGAATACTTATTATGACATCAAATTTCATAAAAATTCCTCCTCATAGCCCACAAGCTAGAGAAGACGATTAAAGATACTAGAAAAAGCACTTGAATTTTCTATACTAATCACCTACAATTAGTATAGAAATTGGTTATTTATTTCTAGCTCTCAGTGATCGTCCAAATCTGACTGTGAGCTTTTTTATTTTACGTATAATAATATAGCACATATAGATTTTGATTTCAGAATAACCATGTGTAAAAAAATATTTTTTCAAACGAATTATTAGCGCTTGAAAAGATTTATATAAGCCGTTATACTTTAGTTGTAAGAAAAAAGGAAGGTGCGACAACACCTTCCTGGTAGCGACCGTTGCAAAGACGGTGGCGAGCTTCTATAGTTAAATTAAGAATTTAACCGTCGTACTCTCCAAAGTTACCGACGGTTTTTCTTTTTCAAATTCTTGTACTTGTTACGTTCAATCCCAAGACACTTAAGCGCTTGATGAACTTTGACTAGCTCAAAGAGCGTATGGGCAATGCTTGCTAAAAAGCTATTTAAGGCTTTTATTACCCAAGTCAACAGCACAAGAATCACACCTACTCCGCTCAAGAATGAAACCATGAGCCCCATAGGCGGGTGAAACCTCCTTTCGATTAGGATAAGTTTTAAGTAGTGCATGGGCACCACTCCCTTTCGTAAGGTATTTCACCACCGTCCTTATAACTTTCGCTACTATTATTTTACCAAGAATTACTTCCAATGCCTATAAGAAGTTGAGAGTTTTAGCAGATGCTGATACTTTTAACTTCTTTATTTTCGGCGATTTCGATTTCTCTTGTTCAATTTTTCTTTGAGTTCTCTCACTGTCTGTCGAAGCTCATCTAATTCCCCCAACATACGCGTAACAGCTGAAATAAGTTCATTTAATGTTTGAAGAAACTGTGTGATTGAATTAATCACTTGTATTATTACAAAAAACACATATATCACCTCGCTTTCAAATAATCTTCTACATGAGAAGTGTAGCAACTATTCGATTAAAATTCAGAAAACATAGAGGCAAAACTAAAAAAATAATAGAAGAATTTTTTGTGAATTAAAAAGGTCCAGTTAATAGATTTTTATAAATCTATCGGCTGGTCTTTTTTAGTGTCCCAAATAAATGAGATTTTTATTTTGTGCTACAGTATCGGTATCACAGAAAGGTGAAATCTAGGAAGGGAGTAAAACGAAAGTTTGTAAATTTTAAAAGGAGGAATTAGATGTGTTTTTGAAAAAATGGCATCGAAAACGAACTAAGCTACTAATGTTAGCAGGGGCCGGTTTTATATTAGGTAGTGGCCTAGCTTGCTTTAACCAACATGTTAGTGCTGATGATGTTCCGCAAACAATTAACATAGGTCCTACAACATATGCCGTTTCCTATGGATTAGGATATCGTGAAGTTAATAGGGGACCACACAATGTTGATGTCCTTAGAGAGGCGGGGAGTAATGAGTATATCTTCTGTATTCAATGGGCTAAAAACTCTCCTTCTAATATGCAGCTTCAACGTAAATGGGACGCAGATCCACGAGTCCAATGGTTAATCACTAATTTTTTCTCCGGTAATCGGTATCGGAGTTTAGGTATGGGTGATGAAGCAGACTATTGGCTCTATCAAGTTGCCGTGCATATCATTGCTTCACCTAATGATCGTCAAAGTGATGGTAGTCGTCCTGCTGATGCTTTGCCAAGATTTAGAGCTGATATTCGGCAGAAAGCTCAGGATTTAGTTGATGAAGCTAACCGGCACAACAGTCAAAACGATTCGCAAGTAGTTTTAAATTCGGCTTCAACTAGCTTTAACCCAGGTGAAATCTCTGTTGGTCGTGATGATATTCGCGATGGTCAATACAAGAAGAACTTTAGTTTTAATACGCAAAACGTATCTAACGCTCACGTTTGGTTAGAGGGTGCGCCTGGTGGTGTGTCGCTCTCAGGTAAAGATGGGGCCGGGGTTAATTTCAATGATGTTTGGAACGGAACCGCCTTACAGGTCAATATTCCGCTGAGTGCCCGGGCAACTGATAATGAGTATTCATTTAAAGTAAAAGCTAATGGTACTTGGAATAAGCAAGTGCGAGTAGCAGTAATTTATGGTAATAGTGACAACTCCGTACAAAATGTGGCTAAGAACCAAATTAAGGCCATTGATGTAGCTGACTCTGCTTATTCAGAAATGAATGTTAAAGTTTATCCAGCTAAAGGTGAGTTGCAATTTGATAAGCGTGGGACCGGTAATGATGGTAAAACAGTTTTAGGAAGAACCGTCTTTAGATTGACTGGGGACGGTGGTTATACGGCTGAACAGTCTTCAAATGGCGATACTGGTCACGTGTATTTTGGTAATATTCCACTTGGCCAAAAGTATCACATTCAAGAAATTACACAACCTAACCCATTGTATAAGCCTGATTTTCAAGCAGATATAAATGACTTTACAGGAAGTAATCCTAAATTCTCTGTGACACTTGGGAACAACGGAATTATTTATAATGAAAGAAAATTCTTTAACCAAGAGGTTCTTAAAAAATCTAGTAGTGGTACTCCAATAGAAGGTGCTCAGTTTGTAGCTGTACGCAAATCTGATTTTAAAGATGGAAAGATAGACATAGAAGCAGCTAAAAAGAAAGCCCTTCGATTAGTTGATGGGCATTTAGTATCCGGACATTCAGACCAAGAACCTTATATTGCTACTGCTGGCAAAGATGGAATAGCCCATTTTAATTCTATTGAATTTGTAAAGGGAGTGCCTAAAGCTAACTTGATTATTCCAGTTGAAATAAAGGCACCAGCTGGGTATGCACTACCACAGACAGCAGGTAACGATGTTGTAGAAGCCACACTTAATACGCCTGATACACTTAGAGCAACAGTTGTAGATGATACCACACCACTACCTTCTACAGGTTCTAACCGCTTAGTTAGTGTTGTTGGCGTTGGTGGCGTGCTAGTCCTAATTACTGCCGGCTCATTGGTTTACCTAAGAAGAAAGCAGGGGTAATTATGCAGTGGTTTAAAAATCCTAAACGACGTTGGCTAGTAGCTTTAACAGTGCTAGCTGCTGTTATGGTTGCGCTAGCTGGTTTTAAGCTGTATCAAGATTACAAAGCGACTGAATTACTTAACTTTAAGGTGACCGCTAAAGCTTCTGATACGACCACGGCCAGCACGCTTAAAACCCAAGCAATCCACCAGTTTACTGATGATGACTTGGTAAAATATCGGCGCCTGGCTTTACAGAAGCACGTTGACCGTTATCCTAATGGGTACTTAGAAATCCCTAGCGCTAGCATTAAGTTGCCAATTTACAATCGGGCTAATAATTATACGCTCGCTCTAGGTGTTGGTAAATCATACTACTTAGATAGTAAGTTTGGCCAAGGTAACGTAGTTTTAGCTGGGCACAATATGGAGCGAAACGGCGTGCTCTTAAGCAATCTTGGCCAAACCAAAGTTGGTAGTGAGGTTGGCTTGGTTGACGCTAAGCAGCATCGTTATCAGTATCGGGTTGTGACTAAGAAAGTGATGTCGCCTTACGTTAAGCTAATTAATGGCCACCCGGTTAAAGGTTCAGCTTACTACCTACCTAATGCTGATGAAAAACCGTTGGTAACCATTTATACCTGCGCTAACCACGGTCGCACTCGCTTAGTAGTACAAGCTCAGTTACAAGATTAAAAAAAGAGGAGAAATGTTATATGGAAAATAAAGTAATGAAACGTAGTTTTGCTATTGGGGGAATTGCGCTCTCTTTATCAAGCGCATTCTTTTCTAGCATTTTAGCAATTAAAGATGCAAATAATGGTGATAAGCAACATAGCATCAAGGCTGATCAAGTAGCGCCTTCGACAACGAGTGTGGAAATCCATAAAACCATGTACGACAAAAAGGACGCTGAGTTCTTTAAACAAGAGGCTAACAAGATTAAAAATGATGGGACTAAAAAAGAGTCAACCTTTTCTGACAAGCTCTTTCACTACAACCCAGAAACCATGGGGAAGATTGAATTTACCCTGTATGATATTACCGACGCCGTTAATAAGCATTATACTGATGGAAAGGGTTTAACTGGTTGGACCACGTCCCAAAGTAAAGAAGCTCAAGGGCGGGTGGAAGAAATTACCCAAGACCTAGAGAAAAATGGTGACAAGTCCCAATATATTACTGGTGCGACGAAAGTAGGTACTAAAGCTATCAATAACTTGGGTAACGTCCGCTTTGATAACGTCAAGGCTTATGATGCAACTAAGCCTCAAAAGTATCATTACTATGCCGCAGTTGAAACTAAAACCCCGAAAGGTTTTGTGGTAGCCAAGGCTCGGCCGTTAGTCTTTGTCAATCCGTTTACTAACCCTGAAGGCACTGGCTACTTAGATACCACTTACCTTTATCCTAAAAATAATACCCAAAAGCTTGAGTTTAACTTAACCAAGTACGCTATTTATAACGAAGCTGATGGAAAATATAGTGCTGACGGTGCTAAAGAATTAGCCGGAGCTAAGTTCCAACTTTACCGTGGCCAACCAGGTAGTGGCACTAAAGTTGGTGATGTGTTGACTACAGATAAAAATGGTAAAGTAACGGCCAATAACTTGATTATGGGTGATTACTACTTTGTTGAAGTTCCAAGTGACGTGGCTAATGACTCGCCGGATAATCAAGGTAAGTTAGCAGTGTCAACGATTGCTAGAAATGACAAACGGAATAAACTTACTTTTTCAATCGGTGAAGACGGAATTGAACCAACTAAGTTACAAGGTTCATTGGTTGATTATGGGACGCCAACAATCACTAAGAAGTTAACCAATGGTGTTGGTTCTCATCAATCCTTACACATTGGCGACTTGGCCAACTTTGAATCTAAGGTGACGGTCCCACAAAATATCATGGGCTCTAACTACCAAATTGATGCTACTGGTACTAAATCTAAGAGTGAACCTTATCATGTCTTCTATACCCGTGATGAACCTCAAGTGCACCTAAAAGATGTTGATAGTCAACGCCATCTAAAAATTACCACTCAAGATGGCAAGACTACGCTCAAAGAAGGAACCGACTATCGAGTTATCGTTGGCAAGAACAAATGGTGGGTCCAATACACAATTCAAGGGATTTCAGCATCGGATAAAGCCAAGATTGACCAAGCAGCAGCGGCTAAGGACAATAATGCTATTCAAGCTGCTCTCCAAGCGCAGACTACGGGTCAAGTCAGTGATACCGTTGCTAAGCAGACCGGTAAGAAGTTAATTTATAACTACAACCAGGTTGTAATGGCTGACTCGCCAATGGACACCAACATTGTAAATGACATTTATTTAGACTGGAATGACGGTTCAGGTCCACGTGAATTGAAAGAATCTGATCACACTATCACTTACGGCGTACACTTCGTTAAGGAGTCTTCAGGCTTTATGGGTAGTGGTATTGGAGCACAGAAGCTTCAAGGCGCTCAATTTGTTGTGCAAGATGAACGGACTGGCAAGTGGTTTAACGGTTGGAAAGATGCTAAGAGTACTGAGACTGGTGAAAAGCAAGCCCAATGGGTTGATAATTATCAAGATGTTAAAGCCGGGATTTTAACTTCTGATAAAGATGGTAAGTTTGCTTTACAAGGTTTCACTGAAGGTTCATATAAACTCCGTGAAATCAAAGCTCCGGCCGGTTACCAACTCATGGAAGAAACACAAAGTTTCAAGATTGGCCCAAGTACTGATGCGGAAACCTTACGTAACCCAATTGTAGTTAAGAATAACGAAAAAACCTCTATGCCATTAACCGGTAGTCAACGACTTTTAGTTGAAGTAGTAGCTGGTACGGTAATTGTGACGCTAACAGCGGGGACCGGTTACTATCTTTACCAAAAGAAACGGGTATAAATAAGGGAATGTGATGAGATTGAGAAAACTAAGATCAACCGGACGTTTAGCGCCAAGTAAGAGGAAGCACCGCAAATCGCACTTAGTCTATGTTCTTTGGACGGTAATTTGCTTAGTAACGATTATAACGTCAACTTACCCTTTCATTAGTGATTATCAGCTAGAGCGCAAACAAGCCCAGGCGATTGCTAAATATGACCATAGCCAAAAGTATCGGACAACCAAAGATTATTTAGCGGCTTTTTATCGTAAAAGTAGCCGGCAGGTTGTAAGTGATCCTTTTAGTAAGCAGCCTAAGAAAAAAGCGAGTAATCAAGTTGACGTAGCTCAAAGTGAACTTGAAACAATCGGGTTACTTTCAATTCCGAAGCTAAAAGAAACGTTGCCAATTTATAATGGGACGTCTGCAACTGCTTTGGACAATGGGATTGGGTTACTGGAAGGTAGTAGTGATATAGCTGGTGGTAAGGGAAAACATGCGGTTCTAACCGGGCACCGGGGCTTGTCGTTGCACCGCTTATTTACAGACTTGCCTAAACTTAAAAAGGGCGATAAGTTTTTTCTCAAGGTTAACGGCCAAGTACATGCTTATCAAGTAGATCAAATCAAAACAGTTTTGCCAACTAACTTACGTTATTTACAGAAAGTAGCTGGTAAGGATTATGTAACGCTGGTAACATGTACCCCGCTATTTACTAATACTCATCGACTCTTAGTACGTGGCCATCGAATAAATTATCACCCGCAAAATTTCTATCAACACGCCGGCTTAACTTCGTTAGGTAAAGCCGTCATCATTGCGATAAGTGTGATTTTGGTAGTGATTGCGATTAATATCGGCGGTCATTTGTACTACAAAAAGAAAGGAAGAAATCGGAGGTTGAGGCCAAGATGAAACAAAGTAGAATAATTACCGGGTTAATGCTCAGTACGACCGTATTGACATTAGCTAGTCCGGTAGCTGCTGCAACTAATACGCCGGCCAACAATTCAGAAGCGGTATCAACTAAGCAGGTTGATAAGTCAGCAGCAACGTTAACTACCGCTGATGAAACAGGGGCTACTAGTTCGACAACTAATGATAAAATTCAAACTTTGACAGAGCAAACTATGATTTTGCATAAGATTATTGCTAAAGATGGGACTGTTAAAGCAATTGTAAAAAGCACTAGTTCAGCTGAAAGTAGTAGCAAAACCTTGGGGCTTACTCAAGATAAATTTCAAGGTGTTAATGGGGCTAAGTTTAAAGTTTATGATATTACTGATTTAATGAATGAAGTTATCAAAGAAAAGCTGCAAGTAGCCAATAAAGATATTAGTAGTAACCAAGTAGATGAAGCGGTGGAGGCTCAAACAGCTACTAACTTGAATGAAGATTCGAGCCAAACGGAAGTAACCAAAGCTATTCCCACTGTCAAACCCTATGTTAAAGTGACTAATCCAACTGAAAAGTCTAGTTCATCTAGTTCAAGTGCTGCTACTAGTGATAGTATGACTAGTAGCAAAGGTGATGCTGAGAAACGCACTGAGAGTTCAAGTTCAGTTGTTAGTGTTGATACTTCATCGAAAACAAGCTCAGAAACTAGCAGTAGTTCAACTGATAAAATTGATTCAACGTTACTGAGTCAGATTGAAGCGCTAAGAAAAGATGATAGCTTACGCAAAGAGTTAGCAGAGCGTGCTAGCAAGTTAGATAGTAAGCAACTGAAGGAATTTGCAACAGTTACAACTGAGCACAATAAAGAGTTAAACGAAGACGGGGTGGCAACTGTCAAGATACCGCTTGATAGCAAATATCATGCTTACTATGTAGTTAATACAGAGACACCAAAAGAGGCACACGCAACTAATGCTAAGCCAATTGTAGTCTTAACTCCAGTGACTGATGAACAAGGTTTGTATGCTGAAAGTTTTACAGTCTTTCCTAAATCAGATGCGGTTCCTGAAGAAAAACAACCGCAAGAGGTTGTGACTAGTGAAAAGATGTATCAAACAGGTAAAGAGCATCAAGGATTGCTTAAACAATTAGTACAATTTAGCAAACAGTTGTTTAAGTTATTCCAATAAAAATTAAAAGCTGGGACTTAGTTCCTGGCTTTTTTGGTATAAAGAAAGCACTGGTTGAAAGGAAAAACCAGTGCTTAGATATTAATTATGAAAATACAAAAAAATCCTTATGCAATTTTTTATGCAACAAGAATTCAAAGACATATCTTGATACTATAGCTCAATTATAACAAGGTTCAACAGAGGTAGCAAATAAAAAATGGACCTACTAGTAGTGGTGAGTAGGTCCAATCAAAAACGTTGCTCACTTAGTATAACAGTAATTAGGGCAAAATTCCATGTGATTTATAGATAATTTAAATTAGTGTCCCAAATAAACGAGAGCAGAATTTTTAGATAGAATGGGGGTAAATCTTGAATAAAAGTGAGGATATAATGATTATGAAAAAGAGACTTTATTTACCATTAGGCAGCTCGGTTTTACCAATCTTGGTTAGCGATTTGAATGAGTTTATGGCGGTAAAATATGGCGATTTTCCGGAACAGTTAAGATTCATCGAAGAGGATTCTACACTTAAGTACCAGCTTAATAATGAGCAGGCAATGAACTTTAGCTTTAAGCGTTTAACGTTAGCTTTACAAGCAACTGAAAGCTTGAGTGATCTCCAATTGCTTGAGTTCATTCAAGAGTTGACACAGCGATTAGGTGTTTCTCTAAGGATTTTAGTACAAGATTTTGTGTTACAGACAGTATCTGAAGATAGCAAGTTAGTATTGCTTGATGATGCTTGTACACTACATTTTGAAATTGACTCCCTGACAGAGGAAGCTAAATTTAGTCTTAGCTTCCCGGCAAAATATAGTAAGTTAACGCAACTAGAACTAATCAATGCCTTGGAAGTGCTTGATTTAGGCAAGACGGTATCATTGAAGACTAAAAAATTTAGAGGAATAGGTTATCGGGGGGTAGAATTAAAAATAAGTTTTTAATACTATGTTAGAGAGCAATGCTAGCCAATTGAGCTAGCATTGTTTTTTTCTTGCTACAAAAACTCCTAAGATTTTAGGTGTTTTTGAATTTAATATCAATATCAGCACGTGCGTTCGTTTACTTTGGAAGTGATTCTGATATTGTTAATCTTGAGGACGCTATCTCACGTCAGCAACAGCCTTTGTGAGCAAGGTTGCTTGCGCAAAACTCCAGTC
>ENA-ORUR01000569-ORUR01000569.1-human-gut-metagenome-genome-assembly--contig:-NODE-569-length-14380-cov-21.5036_pt1 | contig 14380 bp, 17 predicted proteins | sample MGYA00242086_ERZ509223 | MGnify/ENA primary metagenome ERZ509223 (study PRJEB26280, sample SAMEA2338820) | human gut metagenome | biome: human gut; feature: human-associated habitat; material: faeces... | reverse complement strand
AGGAATTACTAAAAGCTATTGATAAAAGTACCCGAACTAAAGCTGAGATCCTCGCATTTCTGGAAAGTCATGCATAAAAGAAATATGGCTTGAGTTGTAAAATCCTGGGAAATTAGCATTCATCCATCTTCGCCGCAATTTTTCTCATTTTTTGGACAGACGCTTACAAATTGTCTGTTGATTTAATCCGCTTTCGGGCATATTATTGACGGTAGCCGCTGGCCGCTATTAACGATAGGCAATATATAACAGGCTGGGGTAATTGATACTATCTCCTAAAACGCAAGATACGATATGTTCTATTCTGTCCGGCTTAGCATGAGTACCGGACGGTCTGTTTGCACGTTATAGTAGCTAGCGGTTATGGTTTAAAAATGAGACAACAGCTTTTGGCGACAATCAGCCTTAAGAAAGCGTGATCCGATGTCCGAAGATCTTAAGTCGCGCATTGCACTCGTGTTTAGGGCTGAAGTTGCTGAAACTGGCTTTAACCACGTCAGTGTAGTTCACTTGATGAAGAAGAGTGGTATTAGAAGGCAGACTTTTTACGATAACTTCCAAGATAAATATGATTTGCTAGGTTATACCATCTAGGCAATGATGGAAGCCGATGTCGAAAGCAACATCGACAGGCTGGATCGGGAGGAAATTATCGCACAAGTTTTCTATAGTGCTGAGCTGAACAGGGATTTTTACAAAAGCGTATATTCAAGTCAAAAAGAGATCGACGTGATTGGTGAGATTTCGCGGCATATTGCAGTGCTGCTGCGAAAGATCATCAAAGAAGAAGGCATGACCGACAACTACAAGGCCAGTGACTTCGTGACGGTTTTCAGGATTGGCTTGACCTATACGATGATTGACAACCTCTTCAGCCATCACCCGCTCGACTACGATGTAATCGCTGACCGGGTTAATAGTGCCTTGCATTTTACACTCTCTAATCACACTAGTGAGGAATAAATGTTCTTTCCACGCGCCTCCCTTGAAGTGTGCTCTCTTTGCTTCAAGGGGGTGTTTGTGTGTGCTACAATATAGATACCAAAATTATGAACCGGGTTCATATCTGATGTGCAAGAAATGGTACCAGCTTATTACTTGTGCCGAACCGGTAAGGGCGCTTAATAGGCGCTCTTTTTTATGCACTTTTTCTGAACCAACTACTCGTTCTTTTTATAGGGAGTCTTTTTCTCTTTACACGCGTGCTATAATGTAAAGTCTGAGTGTATAAGTGGGAGCTTCGGCACTTAGCTGTTTAATCGTTTGTTTTTTGAGGAGGAAGAGATGAGGATATTTATGGCTGTATTATGGCCAATATTGCTGGTAGCATCTGCTACTATGACAACGATCAGCTATCGTAAGAAAAAAACTGGTAAGGCTGATAAAGATTACTATTCAGTTAGAGGGTGGGGCTGCCTTGCCTTTATGTCTTTGCTAGGCGTTATGATGAGCCATCTGCCGTTAGGAATTTCAAGTGTAGGGGGATGCCTCTTTATTGCCACTTTTGTTCTGATGTATTTTGCCTACAGTAAAAAAGAACACAAGTTAAAGGTACAAAAGGCAACCGCCTGGCTCTTGCTGGTCCTTTCTTTTGTGACTGTCGGTGTTGGCAGTGTAGCCGCGGAAGAATACAGTCCGCGGACCAAAGTCCTGGTTAAGTATACTGGCGCTAAGGAATACCAACAGGTAAAAGAAAAGAACGCTGCGCTGATTTCTGCCAAAAAGGCCGCCTTGTTGGCCTACGCACCTTTGGCTAAGAAGGTTAAGAAGCTGGAAGCCCAGGAAAAGGCAGAAAAAGAAGCAGCTGCAAAGGCTAAGCAGGAGCAGGAAAAGCAGGCAGCTGAAGCTAAAAAGGCAGCTGAAGCCGCCCGTAAAGCCGCGGAAAAGCAAGCCGCTACCGCATCTAGTGCCAGTGATTCAAACACTGATGACTCAGCTGATACTTCAAGTGACCAGCGCGGTGATATGAACACGGCTGACTCTCGGAAAATTGTTGGTAATGTCAACTCAAAAATTTATCATGTCCCTGGCCAGTCCGGCTACCCTATGAATTCGTCAAACGCTGTCTACTTCAACAGTGAAGAAGAAGCGCAGAGAGCAGGTTACCGGAGGGCTAAGAGATAATGAAAAAGAAAAGAATGATTTTTGCTGCTGGCGCGGTTGCTCTGCTTTTTGCCGTGACATCTACCAAGCCGGTTGATTTCCAGAATTATCCAAAGATTACCGTTAAGACCAAGCGGGTTAATAAGTATAAGGATAAAATTGAAGACTACGAGTCCGATAATCTTACTTTAAAAGCTGAGACTGATCTTATTAAGGATAAGACTGAGGAAGCTAAGGAAAAGCTGGCCAAAAAGCCGGGTAGTAAGACCAGTCAGACTACGTCCAAGAAAGAAACGGCTTCTGCTAAGTCAAAGCAAACTGATCTGGCATCCCTGACTTATAGCGGGCAACTGTCTACTGAAGTAAATAACAACCAACCAGACTTCAGCCAAAGTGACCTGTCAACCAGCCGTGGTGCCTGGCAGACCTACGGCAATCTGGACAGTTTGAACCGGGCTACTACGGCCAATGCAATGCTGAATCAGTCTTTGATGCCGACTGCTAAAAGAGAACCTTTGCACTGGGATCCAACTGGCTGGCACAACAAGCGGATTTCCAGCGGTTGGCTCTATAACCGGAGTCACTTGATCGGCTACCAGCTGACTGGACAGAATAACAACCCGAAGAACCTAATCACTGGTACGGAAGAAATGAACGTATCAGGGATGCTGCCATACGAAAATGAAGTAGCTGACTATTTAAAGGAATCTTCAAATAACTACGTCCGCTACCGGGTTAAGCCAATCTTCAAAGGAGATGAGCTTCTGGCCCGTGGCGTTCAAATGGAGGCCAAGTCTGTTGGCAGCAACGCGGTTTCCTTTAACGTCTATGTCTTTAACGTCCAGCCCGGCGTTGTTTTGAACTATAGCGATGGTACCAGCCGGGTACAGAATTAAATAGCATTAGAAAAAAAGTTCTCTGAAACTGTTAGACTTCACTTCCAACAGAGCGGAGAACTTTTATCTTTTATGGGCTTTAATACATTACGTTAAGTGAAAGTGTATTGAGTAGCACAATTCCTACGGTGAAAAATATAATGGAAACTATCGAAAGCAATATGCAAAATTTGAAATCAATCTGATATTCCCCATCAGCAAACAGTTTCTTAATGCCGATAAACAGCATCAAAATTATCAAGTAGATGACGATTAGGTACACGCCACCAACTATGAAAGCATATCCTAGAGAAGCGCTAGACAGATTCTTTAAGTCGCTAAACAGATTCCCAAGAATCTCGACGGAGCCCATCATGGCAAAGGACATTGCTGTAAAGATTCCTAAGATCCAGACAAACTCAGAGTAGATGCTCTTTACTCTCTTTTGTGCCTTCTTGGAGTTCTTGACAGCCTTCTCAGCCGCCTCGTTTGTGCTTTGGGCAGTGCTATTGGCTTACTTGGGTCTGGCGGCCTGTCTGCTTTTTTCCAGTAAGCTGCGGGAATATGGACCGATGATTTGGACACTTAGTTCCGGAATTATTTTTACGACCTTGGGCTGCGAGTGGCTTTACGCAATTCACGAGGAATATGGCTACCTGGCTCTGCGGAACATCTGCTTTCAAATTTTGTCTCTGATCCTGCTCTTGACATATGTCAAGGATGAAAGCGATCTATTGCTGTATACTTGGACTACGGTGGCGGGTAGCGCGGGGGCCAACTTGATCAACTTTCTGAGGTTACGTAAGTACTGCACCTGGTCTTTGACCTGGCGCTTTTCCTGGCAACAGCACCTCCTGCCCATCCTCGTCTTATTTGCCAACTCTCTGGTCAACCTGCTTTACGTAAGCGCGGATGTAGCCCAGCTGGGAGTGATGACCAGTGACTATTATGTAGGCCTTTACTCGGTGGCCAGCAAGGTTCGGCCCTAATTAAGCAATTGCTAGGTGCTGTGATCGTCGTGATCGTGCCGCGTCTGGCCTGCTTATATGGGCAAAAGGGCGGAGATTTTTTCAAAAATTGGCCCGCCAGATCGCGGATTTGCTAGTGACGCTGGCCTTGCCGGCTGCTTGCGCCTTGTTTGTTTTAGGCGAGGAGGTTGTCATTTTAACCGCGGACTTAGATTTTGCGCCGGCCGCGGGGGCCATGAAGCTTCTGGGCCTGGCCTTGGTTTTCTCGCTATTGGGCTGGTTTTACATGGCGGCGGTTTTAGTTCCGGCCCGGCAGGAGAAGGCAGCCTTGCTTGCAATTAGCATCGCTTCTGTGGTTAATATTTGTTTGAACTTCCTGCTGATCTCGGCCTTTAAGGAAGCAGGGGCGGCGCTGGCAACCTTGCTTGCCGACCTGGTGACTTGTCTGGCTTGTTACTTTTTGGCGAAAAAGGCGGCCCGCCTCTTGCCCAGCGGGAAAAAGCTGGCCAGCAGTTTGCTGGGCTGTCTTTATGTTTACTTGGTTTGCCAAGCTGCTTTAGCTAAGGGCCTAGGGCCTGGAGCGATGGTCTTTTGGGCAGCCCTCTGGGCCATCCCTGGCTACTTTGTGATTTTATATCTGCTTGGCAACCGGGTCTTGCTGGAATTTAAGCGTGGAAGTTGATAGGAGTAGGAATTAATCCACTTGACCGGACAAGTTCTGAAAACTGTCCGTTGAAAAGATAGCGCTTACAGTGTATGATGTGGTTAAACAAGTTGGAAGAAGTAAGGAGGATTTTCCGATGAAAAAGATAATTAATGACCCAAGCAATGTTGTTGAAGAAATGGTAACTGGCCTAGCCGGAATGTACCCGCAATACGTTGAACGGATCCCTGGCACGGCTGCTTTAGTCCGCAGCGACAAGGACTCAATGACCGGCAAGGTTGGTCTGGTCAGCGGCGGTGGCAGCGGCCATGAACCAGCCCACGCTGGTTATGTTGGTAAAGGGATGCTGACTGCGGCTGTTTGCGGGCAAGTCTTTACTTCCCCGACTCCAGACCAGATCTACGAAGCCATTAAGGCAGCCGACCAAGGCAAGGGCGTCTTCTTGATCGTCAAGAACTATTCTGGTGACGTGATGAACTTTGACATGGCCAAGGATTTGGCCGCTATGGACGACATCGAAGTCCGCTCTATCGTGGTTGACGACGACATTGCCGTGGAAAACAGCCTTTACACTCAAGGCCGGCGCGGGGTGGCCGGGACCGTCTTTATGCATAAGATCTTAGGTGCGGCTGCTGACCAAGGTGCCAGCTTGGATGAGATTGAAGAATTAGCCAAGGCAGTATTGCCACACATCAACACGATTGGTGTTGCCTTGTCAGCAGCTACGGTGCCAGAAGTTGGCAAGCCGGGCTTCGTTTTAGCTGATGACGAGATTGAATATGGGGTCGGGATTCACAGCGAACCAGGCTACCGCAGAGAAAAGATCAAGCCATCTAAGGACCTGGCCCAGGAACTGCTCAGCAAGATCGATGAAAGCTTGAAGCTATCTGCTGACAAGAAGTACGCCATCTTGGTTAACGGGATGGGGGCAACTCCACTCATGGAACAATACATCTTCAGCAAGGATGTCCTGGACTGGCTGGGTGCTAAAGGAATTAAGCCTGTCTTCACCAAGGCCGGCAACTACATGACTTCGATCGACATGGCTGGTATTTCCTTGACGGTGATGGAAATCGTGGATGACAAGTGGCTGGATTACTTGAACTACCCAGTTAAGACGATTGCTTGGTAAGGGGGAGCAAAAAATGGAACTGACGACTGAACTTTTAGACAAGTGGATGGCAATTTTTGCGAAAAAAATCGAAGCCAACAAGGCTTACTTAAGTGACCTGGACACCCCGATTGGCGATGGAGACCACGGCAATAACATGGCCAGAGGGATGTCAGCAGTTGAAGAAGCCTTGCAGACTAAAAAGCCAGCTGATTTGACCTCAGCTTTAAAGCTGGTGGCGATGTCTCTGATCAGCAAGGTCGGCGGGGCTTCAGGTCCACTCTACGGGACAGCCTTCTTGGAAATGGCCAAGTTGAGCAATAGTGAAACTGACCTGGCTAGATTGACTGAAGCAGCCCTTTTGGGGATCAAGAAGCGGGGCGGCGCTGAACCTGGCGATAAAACCATGGTTGATGTCTGGTCAGCGGTCGTACCGGCTTTAGCTAAAGGCAACTTAACTAACGATCTCATTCAAGAGGCAGTTGAAAGCACCAAGCCGATGCAAGCCAAGAAGGGTCGGGCATCTTACTTAGGTGAGCGGTCAATTGGTCACCTTGACCCAGGTTCCGTTTCAAGCGGCTACCTTTTCACGGCTTTGCTGGAAGCGGAGGCATAAGATGACTTACGGTATTTTGATCGTGTCCCATGTGCCGGAAATCGCGGCTGGTTTACCAAAATTGCTTAAGCAGGTAGCGGCTGACGTGCCGATTACCTTTGCTGGTGGTACTGATGACGGCGATATTGGGACCAGTATGGAAAAGATTGGGCAGGCAATTGAAGAAAATTCTGCTGACGAGCTGCTGGCTTTTTACGACCTGGGCAGTGCTAGAATGAATCTGGACATGGCTGGGGAGTTTGCCGAGAAAAAGGTCCGCGTTTATGACGTAGCCTTGATCGAAGGTTCTTATGTGGCGGCTTCGCTCTTGCAGGCTGGTGTTGGCTTGGCTGAACTTGAAAGCCAGCTGGCGCCTTTGAAGATTAAAGGAGATGACTAACATGAATGGATTTTTAGGAGAGTTCTTAGGAACGATGATTTTGATCGTGCTGGGTGTCGGCTGCGGGGCCGGGATCAGCTTGAATAAGGCTTATGCCAAGGGGCAGGGCTGGCTGTTTGTCACCCTGGCCTGGGGAATGGCGGTAACCTTCGGCGTTTACGTGGCTGGCCAATTCGGCGCACAAGGCCACCTCAACCCAGCGGTAACTATTGGTTTCGCGGCCTTCGGCTTCTTCCCATGGAGCCAGGTAATGCCGTACTTGCTGGGGCAATTCCTGGGCGCCTTTGTCGGGGCAGCTCTGGTAATCCTGCACTACTACCCGCACTTTAAGGCGACTAAGGCTGACGAAGGCAACAGCGTGGGGATTTTTGCGACTGGCCCAGCCATCAACAACCCTGTTTTCAACTTCTTGAGTGAAACGATCGCGACTTTTGTCTTCATCTTCACCTTGCTCAACCTGGGCAACTTCACCCAAGGCTTAAAGCCATTAATTGTTGGTTTCTTAATCATGGTTGTTGGTCAAGCTTTGGGTCCAACGACTGGCTTTGCCTTGAACCCAGCCCGGGACTTCTCACCACGTCTGGCCTATGCGATTTTGCCAGTGCCAAACAAGGGCGGGGCTAACTGGGCTTATGCCTGGGTTCCTGTCTTAGGGCCAATCGCCGGTGGTCTTTTAGCTAGTGGCCTGCAGGCATTGTTGAAATAGAGAGTTAGCCAATGTCAGAATGTTTAAAGCTGCACATCTCGCAAGTTTTTAAAGATGAGGTGGCCAAAAGCGGCTTTAACCATGTCAGTGTTGCCAAGATCATGAAGCAAAGCGGGATTAGGCGACAGACTTTTTACGAGAACTTTAAGGACAAGTTTGACCTTTTGGACTATACGATCAAGTCGATGATGGAAAACGATATCGAGAGCAATATCGGCTACCTGGACTGGGAAGGTATCATCTTTTTGGTCTTTTACGGGATCGAACTGAATAAAAAGTTCTATAAGAGCGTCTATGAAAGCCAGACAGAGGTTGATGTGGTCGGGGAAATTTCCAGCCATATTGCCGTTTTGCTCAAGCAGATCATTGAAGAAGAAGGGGCGGATTTTGATCAGCAGGCCAAGGACTTTGTGGAAACTTTTTGCCTGGGTCTGACTTATACAATGATTGACAATCTTTTCCGGCCACACCCGCTGGAATACGACGTTATCGCCAGCAAGGTCGACAACGCCCTCCACTTCACCTTGAATCTGTAAAACGTCCCCTTGAACTCCAGCTCGAGCTCAAGGGTATTTTTGCCTGGAAAAAATCGGTTATAATCTAAGGCAGAAAGGAGTTCCCATGACCGACTACTACACATCCGGTGAATTCGCCAAGCGGGCCCACGTGTCCGTCAGAACGATCCGCTACTATGACCAGCAGAACCTCCTCAAGCCTTCAGCCAGAAGCAAGGGCGGGGCCAGACGTTACAGTGACGCTGACTTCGCCAAGCTTCAGCAGATCCTCCTGTTAAAGTACCTGGGCTTTTCCTTAGGGGAAATCCGCGGCCTGACCCTGGGGGCCAGCGACCGGCGCCGCCTCCTGGATTCCCTCCAGATCCAGCGCCGGCTGGTGGAAGAGCGGATTGAAGAAATGACCGCCGTTGAAGCCGCCATCGACTCAACCACCCAAACCCTGGAAGCTGGTAAGCCTGTTGACTGGAGCCGGATGCTGGAACTGCTCCACCGGTCAACCATGACCCAGAGTCTCAAGACCCAGTACCAGAACGCCACCAACATCTCTGCCCGGATCCGCCTGCACCGGGACTACTCCATGAACAAGGAGGGCTGGTTCCCCTGGCTTTTCCGCCAGCTGGACTTGACTCCTGGCTTAAAAGTCTTAGAGATCGGCTGCGGGAATGGCGAACTCTGGGCCACGAGCCACGACCGTCTGCCGGAGGACTGCCAGTTCATCTTGACCGACATTTCAGAAGGGATGCTGGCCGATGCCAAAAAGGAAATCGGCGAAGACAGCCGCTTTTCCTATGACCAATGCGATGCTGCTCACTTGCCCTTTGCTGACGAAGAGTTTGACCTGGTCGTCGCCAACCACATGCTTTTTTACTGCGATGACATCCCCCAGGTCCTTAAAGAAGTCCGCCGGGTTTTGAAAAAAGGCGGCCGCTTCTGCGCGTCAACTTACAGCAAGCGCCACATGCACGAAATCACTGACCTGGTCCAGGAGTTCAACTCCAAAATCGTCCTCTCTTCCGTCAACCTCTATGACCGCTTTGGCTTAGACAACGGGGAAGAGATCCTGGCTCCGTTTTTTGCCCGAGTGACCTGCCAGCGCTACGAGGACGCTATCGAATTAGGTGAAGCAGAACCCGTTATTTCTTATATCTTGTCCTGCCACGGCAACCAAAACGCCCTTCTCTTGGACCGCTACCAGGAATTCAAGCAATTCGTTGAGGACGAGGTCGCCGGGGGCTTCCACATTACTAAAGACGCCGGGATCTTTATCTGCCGCAAATAGCTGCCATTTTTTTGAAAACGGCAGTTATTTTATTTTCCCTATTGAAGCTTACGTTACGTCATGTTTTATACTTTGAGTCAGCAAGAAAAATTGATTTGATTAGCTGAGCTTGGAGGTTCATTACATGAAAATTATCGTTACCGGCGGTGCCGGCTTTATCGGTTCCAACTTTGTCTTCTACATGATGAAGAAGCACCCAGACTACAAGATCATCTGCCTGGACAAGCTGACTTACGCGGGCAACCTGTCAACCCTGAAGGATGTCATGGACAAGCCAAACTTCCGCTTCGTCAAGCTGGACATCTGCGACCGCGAAGGCGTCTACAAGCTTTTTGAAGAAGAACACCCGGACGTTGTTGTTAACTTCGCCGCAGAAAGCCACGTTGACCGGTCAATCGAAAACCCGGAAATCTTCCTGCAAACCAACATCATCGGTACTTCCGTTTTGATGGACGCCTGCCGCAAGTACGGGATCAAGCGTTACCACCAAGTATCAACTGACGAAGTTTACGGTGACCTGCCGCTGGACCGGCCAGACCTCTTCTTCCACGAAGACACGCCGCTGCACACTTCCAGCCCATACTCATCATCAAAGGCCAGCGCTGACCTTTTGGTCGGGGCTTACGGCAGAACTTACGGCCTGCCTGTAACTATTTCCCGTTGCTCAAACAACTACGGCCCTTACCAATTCCCGGAAAAGTTGATCCCATTGATGATCCAAAGAGCCTTGGACGACAAGCCTTTGCCAGTTTACGGTGAAGGTCAAAACGTCCGCGACTGGCTTTACGTTGAAGACCACTGCAAGGCCATCGACCTCATTTTGGAAAAGGGGACGGTTGGTGAAGTCTACAACATCGGCGGCCACAACGAAATGCACAACATCGACATCGTTAAGCTGATCTGCGACTACCTGGACAAGCCTTACTCCTTGATCGAACATGTTACTGACCGCAAGGGTCACGACCAACGTTACGCTATCGACCCGACCAAGATCCACGACGAACTCGGCTGGTTGCCGGAAACCATGTTCAAGGACGGTATTAAGAAGACCATCCAATGGTACCTGGACAACAAGGAATGGTGGGAAAACATCATCTCCGGTGACTACCAGAACTACTACCAGGAAATGTACGGCAAGAAGCAAGTTTTAGACGAAAAGTAAGAGGCAAGGAAGAGAAAAAATGAAGGGAATTATCTTAGCAGGTGGTTCAGGCACTCGTCTGTATCCATTAACCCTGGTTACCAGTAAGCAGCTTTTGCCTGTTTATGACAAGCCAATGATCTACTACCCGTTGTCAACTTTGATGCTGGCCGGGATCAAGGACATCTTGATCATCTCCACGCCAGCTGACACTCAGCGCTTTAAGGAACTTTTGGGTGACGGGTCACAATTCGGCGTCAAGATCTCTTACAAGGTTCAGCCAAGTCCAGACGGCCTGGCTCAAGCCTTTACTTTGGGCGAAGACTTCATCAACGGTGAACCTTGCGCTATGGTTTTGGGCGACAACATCTTCTACGGCAACGGCTTTACTGACATGCTGGAAAACGCCGCCAAGGACGCGGAAGCTGGCCGGGCAACGGTTTTTGGCTACTACGTCAACGATCCGGAACGCTTCGGGGTTGTGGAATTTGACAAGGATGGCCACGCTATTTCCATCGAAGAAAAGCCAGCTCAGCCGAAGAGCAACTACGCCGTAACTGGTTTGTACTTCTACCCAGCTGGCGTGAGCGAAAGAGCTGCCCAGGTTAAGCCAAGTGCCCGCGGGGAAGTGGAAATCACTTCTTTGAACGAGATGTACTTAAACGACAACACCCTGGACGTTCAGCTTTTGGGCCGGGGCTACGCCTGGCTGGATACCGGGACGATGCAGAGCCTGGTTGACGCCTCCAACTTTGTTAAGATGGTAGAAGAACGGACTGGGGTAAGCATCTCAGCCCCAGAAGAAATTGCCTACGTGCACGGCTGGATTGACGAAGACAAGTTGATGGAAGCTGCCAAGCACTACGGCAAGAGCCCTTACGGCCAACACCTCAAGGCAGTGGCTGAAGGCAAGCTGAAGTATTAATTTTTTAGAAAGAAGAGTCAGAAAAAATGGGTCAAATCAAAGTTGAAAAGAATGTCGGCGGTATTGAAGGTTTGGCAGTGATTACGCCAGCAGTTCACGGGGATGACCGTGGCTACTTCATGGAAACCTACAACGAAAACGACATGAAGGAAGCTGGTTTTGACATCAACTTCGTCCAAGACAACCAATCAAGCTCAACCAAGGGCGTTTTGCGGGGCCTGCACTTCCAAAAGCACTTCCCGCAATGCAAGCTGGTCCGGGCCGTGCGCGGGGATGTCTTCGACGTTGCCGTTGACCTGAGAAGCGACTCCAAGACCTACGGCAAGTGGTACGGGGTGGAACTGACCGCTGAAAACAAGAAGCAGTTCTTGATTCCAGAAGGTTTCGCCCACGGCTTCCTGGTTTTGAGCGACGTGGCTGAATTCTGCTACAAGGTTAACGACTTCTGGCACCCAAACGATGAAGGCGGCATGGCTTGGAACGACCCTGAAATCGGGATTGAATGGCCTAAGCTGGTTGGCGAATACCCGGGCTCAGCTGATGCTAGCGGCTACGCTTTGGAAGACGGTACTAAGCTGACTTTGTCCGACAGGGACCAAAAGTGGCTGGGCCTCAAGGACACTTTCAAGTTTTAATTAGGAGGAAAAAATGAAGGTTTTCGTAACTGGCGTCAATGGTCAACTGGGCCACGACGTGATGAACGAACTGGCTAAGCGCGGCTACGAAGGCGTTGGCAGCGACTTGGCTCCGGAATACAGCGGGATCGCTGACGGCTCAGCCGTTACTACTGCTCCTTACGTTTCTTTGGACATTACTAACGCGGAAGGCGTAAAGCAGGCCATCACTGAAGTTAACCCTGACGTGATCGTTCACTGCGCTGCCTGGACTGCGGTTGACCTAGCTGAAGACGACGACAAAGTTGCGGCTGTCCGCAAGGTTAACACCAATGGTACTCAAAACATCGCCAATGTAGCCAAGGAATTAGACGTGCCAATGGTTTACATCTCCACTGACTACGTCTTCGATGGCCAGGGCACTACTCCATGGGACCCGGACTTCAAGGGCTACAAGCCAATGAACGTTTACGGGGAAACCAAGCTGGGCGGGGAACTTGCCGTATCTGAAACTTTGGACAAGTACTTCATCGTCCGGATCGCCTGGGTCTTCGGCTTGAACGGGAAGAACTTCATCAAGACCATGCTTAACGTGGGTAAGACTCATGATGAAGTCAAGGTGGTCAGCGACCAAATCGGTACGCCAACTTACACTTTGGACTTGGCCCGGCTTTTGGTCGACATGATCGAAACTGACAAGTACGGCTACTACCACGCAACTAACGCGGAATTGCCAGAAACTGCCAGCGGCTATGATGAAAACGGCACGAAGACCGGCTACATCAGCTGGTACGATTTCACCAAGGAAATCTACCGCCAGGCCGGCTACAAGACCAAGGTAACTCCGGTTACCACGGAAGAATATGGCCTCTCCAAGGCTGTACGGCCATTCAACTCACGTTTGGACAAGAGCAAGCTGGAAAAGAACGGCTTCAAGCCGCTGCCAACTTGGCCAGACGCCGTGCACCGCTACTTGGAAGCCTTGAAGGCTGACGGCTTCTTTGACTAAGCAATTTTTAAGAGCACTGGATGTGAAATCCGGTGCTTTTTTGCTTGTTTTTAGGCATATCCACCTATTCATGGTAATCGTCCAAGCGGTACTAAAATAGAGCAAGCCATAGGACTAAACAGGCAAAATATGATATTATGGGTAATAAAACAAGGTAGATAGCGCCGAGCGCACCATGCGCTAAGCATGATGCTGCTAAAAGATATAAACGCCCTCTTGGAATATGCTCTCAATTTCCAAGGGGGTTTTCGTTTGCCCAAAAACTTTTGTGGCAAGATCGTCTTCTAGAAAGGCGCTAGCGGTGGCTAGTTTACAAAAAGTTTGCTGTGTAAGAATGCTGTAGTGACGGGGGTTCTCTACCGAATGCATGTTCCAAAAAATCTGCTTTGGATGAGGTAGAATAGGCTCAAACAGTACAAGAGAAATAATTTTAAGGAGGCAAAAAATGACCGAATCTATCAAAACGCCAACAGTTGCTGAAATCATCAATGACGAATACCTGTAGCCGTTAGGACTTAGCGCTGCTGACTTGGCGCAAGCCATCCATGTGCCGGCTGCAAGAATCAAGGATATCTTGCACGGCAGCCAGGAAATCACTGCTGACATTTCACTCAGATTAGCCAAATTCTTTGGCGTATCGGATTCTTACTTCTTTAATCTGCAAAGTGACATTGACTTGCGGGATGCCAAGAAGCATCTTAGCCGTGACTTGTCAGCAATTAAGCCTTTTACAGAGGTACAGGCCAAAAATAAGTAATCTCTTAACTAATTTCTTGATCCAGATCAAGGCCTCGCGCATCTATTCAAGCTACAATAGCCTTATCTAAATAGATGAGGTGACCAAGATGAACGAAAAAGTAGATTTGAAAGACCGGCTGACGCCAATGCAGTACGCCGTGACCCAAAACGCGGCAACTGAACCGCCTTATACAGGTGAGTACGACAACTTCTTCGAAAAAGGGATCTATGTCGACGTGGTCAGTGGGGAAGCCCTCTTTTCCTCTTTGGACAAGTACGATTCCGGTTGCGGCTGGCCAGCCTTCACCAAGCCTCTGGTTAAGCTGACCCAGCGCCGGGACCAGTCCTTTGGCATGGAAAGAACCGAAGTCCGCAGCCGCCAGGCTGACTCCCACCTGGGCCACGTCTTCACCGACGGTCCTTTGGACAAGGGCGGCCTGCGCTACTGCATCAACTCTGCTGCCCTCAAGTTCATCCCTTACGACCAGCTGGAAGAAGCGGGTTATGGCGAATACCGGCAGCTTTTCGAATAAACGAAAAAACTGACGACTTCCTTGCTTTGGAAATCGCCAGTTTTCTTGTTTTCTAACCTAAAATTGCCTTGTCGCTGGCGAATTCCTCGCCAGATACGACTTCAAACTGGTGGAGCAATTTCTCCACTGTCAGTTTCTTCTTTTCTTCACCGAATTCAAAAACATATCCAATGCTATTCAGGTGAATAGCATTAAACACATTCT
>ENA-ORUR01000567-ORUR01000567.1-human-gut-metagenome-genome-assembly--contig:-NODE-567-length-14513-cov-3.98748_pt1 | contig 14513 bp, 10 predicted proteins | sample MGYA00242086_ERZ509223 | MGnify/ENA primary metagenome ERZ509223 (study PRJEB26280, sample SAMEA2338820) | human gut metagenome | biome: human gut; feature: human-associated habitat; material: faeces... | reverse complement strand
TTTCTTAAACTGAGTTTCTTTTAATATCTAATATTATCTAAAAAAGACAATTTAAAATGGAGTTTTAATTTTTATTTTTAATAGATATGTAATGTTTATATTTAATGGTTTAAGTTCATAATGCGATACTCTTATTTGGGTGTTTTGTATTTCAATATAAAAACGATAAAATAATAAACGCATTAAAACGCTTCACTCCAATTGCTGGGGGAGTTAGTCGAGTCCAATTATCCAATGGTTTCGATAGATGTCTAAAAATTATAGTCTTTCCCCAGCCACTGACATCTTAGCCAGATCTAGATTATTAGCCAAGCAGTTAGAAAATATTGGGGATGATGCGTTTAAACTAGCACAATTGCTGGCATCCGATAAAACAGCTATAGTAGCAGAACAAGGTCTGTTTGCATTAAAAGATTTAGCTAAATAGATATAAATATATAACCATTTGGGGCATTTAATCTTAAATTTTTTGGCTACATCATCTACAATTTCGGCGTATTTAATACCGTTACGAGGGATCGTATTCGCTAATGTTCTACCGCCAACATACTGTAGTTCTCGAACAAGTAGATGTAGAATTTCTTCATCTGATTTATTATAGTTTTTAGCGTTCAGCAACACACTTTTTACTTTATCTGACATTGATAAACCAAACTTTCCAGTATTGGTTATGTAATTAATCAGTAAATCGATGCCATTTTAGAGTTTGAAATAATAGTTCTTATTGTTTTCACGAAAGGTTATGGCAATAAATAGGTCGATAGTTTGAACTATAAATAATTAATTTAGGGAAATAAATTAAGGTTTTTATGGAATACCAATTCAAATCATATAGTAAAGGCAGCAAGAAAAAATCATTACCTTCTTACATCTTTGTTATCCTGTACTGCTCTTGGTTAGCTTATCTATTTTTGTCGCTTTATTTAGGCGATAACATTGTATTATTTGAATGGTTTCCTAAATGGACGATTATTATTATTTTTGCTATTTTCACAGGGATTATTGGGGGAATATGGCACCCTTTCTTTCGCCCATCAAAGTATGTTATCAGTGATTATTATTGGGGGGCTTTTCTTGGCCTTATGATAATTATTCCAACTTTTAATGTGCTTGCTTATTTATCATTAGACCAAACAATTCACTACCAAACACAATATCATATCGTCTCGCCAGGGCCTGAACGTCTTAAAGCCCCTCAATGTGAATATGGTATACGGATAAAAGAAATTTATACAGGGGAATGGGTTTTTTGGTGTATTAGAGATCCAAAATCGAAAACCAAGGAAAATACGGGAACCGTATGGGTTACAGCAAAAACAGGGCCTATTGGTGCAGATATTGTTGATTATCAGTTTTACCCTCCTAACGCTCAGCAATAAATATGGGGTATCTAGGTTGATATAATTTAGCTTTTACCACCCAAACCAACCTGATTTTATGAGATAATCTTAACCAAACCTATTTTGTATATATTATCGGCAGTTAGCGTAAAAATAACCGACGCTAACTTAGCGCTTGCCGATAATAACTGATAAAAAAGAGAATCTATCGACATGGCTAAATCACCCGCGAAGAAAACAACCAAAGGCTTTGAAGAAACCCTTTGGGATACTGCTAATCAACTGCGTGGCAGTGTTGAATCTTCTGAGTATAAGCATGTGGTACTCAGTTTGGTGTTCCTGAAATTTATCAGTGATAAATTCGAAGCCAAACGCAGCCAATTAATCAAAAATGGTCAGGAAGCTTTTGTTGATATGGATGTTTTCTATCAACAAGATAACGTTTTCTTTTTGCCACAAGTATCCCGTTGGTCTTACGTCCAAGAGCGTGCGAAACAAGACGATATCGCGGTGATTATTGACACTGCATTATCCACCATCGAAAAAAGTAACGCATCATTGACGGGTGCATTACCAGATAACTATTTTTCCCGCCAAGGGCTAGAGCCGAAAAAGCTCGCTTCACTTATCGACAGCATTGAAAACATCAATACCCTCGCCACGGAATGTGGGGTAGGGGAAGAAGATCTAGTTGGTCGCGTTTATGAATATTTCTTAGGGCGTTTTGCCGCCAGCGAAGGTAAAGGTGGGGGCGAGTTCTATACGCCAAAATCGGTAGTTACATTACTTGCTGAAATGCTCGAACCTTATCAAGGCAAAGTATATGACCCGTGCTGTGGCTCCGGCGGTATGTTTGTGCAGTCACTAAAGTTTGTCGAAAGCCACCAAGGGAAAAGCAAAGATATTGCAATTTACGGGCAGGAACTGACTAGCACCACCTATAAACTGGCGAAAATGAACTTGGCGGTAAGGGGGCTAACAGGCAATTTAGGGGAGCGCCCTGCGGATACCTTTTTTTCCGACCAACACCCTGATCTAAAAGCCGATTTTATTATGGCGAATCCGCCGTTTAACTTAAAAGATTGGCGCAATGAAGCCGAACTGACTAATGATCCGCGTTTTGCCGGCTTCCGCACGCCACCGACGGGCAACGCTAACTATGCGTGGATCTTACATATGCTGTCTAAGCTGAGTGAAGATGGTGTTGCGGGGTTTGTGTTAGCCAACGGTTCGATGAGTTCGAATACCAGCGGTGAGGGTGAAATTCGCCAAAAACTCATCGAAGATGATCGTATTGAGTGCATGATTGCACTACCCGGTCAGCTCTTTTTTACCACACAAATCCCTGTTTGCTTATGGTTTATTAGTAAAAGTAAACAAGCCAGTGCCAAATATGGTTATCGTGATCGCCAAGGGGAAACCTTGTTTATCGATGCCCGTCACCTCGGCACTATGATAAGCCGTACCCAAAAAGAGCTTACCGCAGAGGATATCGCCACTATCGCTGATACCTTCCATGCGTGGCGCAGTAGTGAAAGTGAATTGAAACGTCGTATTGCTACCAAAGAAATCGGTATTGAGCAGTATCAAGATAAGGCAGGCTTTTGCAAAGTTGCTACCCTTGACGATATTAAGGCCAATGATTTTGTATTAACACCCGGGCGTTATGTGGGCGCTGCGGAGGTTAAAGATGATGGTGTAGCCTTTGAAACCAAAATGCAGGAACTGACCCAAACCCTTTATCGTCAGATGAATGAAGCGGCAGAGCTAGATAAAGCGATCCGTAAAAATATGGAGGCGTTGGGTTATGGGGAGTAAATTTGAAACTAGGTTACTTGGTGAACTTTGTCATGAGATAACAGTTGGTTTTGTTGGTACGATGACGAATGAATATATCGAAAATGGTATTCCATTTTTGCGTTCAAAAAATATTGAGGAGTATGATGTTAAATGGGATGACATGAAGTATGTGTCATCTGCGTTTCATAAAAAACTTTCTAAGTCCGTCCTCAAACCGGGCGATGTTGCAATTGTGAGAACCGGAAAGCCAGGAACTACATGCGTTATACCAAATGACCTTCGAGAGGCTAATTGTTCAGACATAGTTATTGCTCGAGTTAATAACGAGCTACTATGTCCACATTACTTATCGTATTTCATGAATGCAATGGCTCATGGGCAAGTAAATGCTCATATTGTAGGAGCTGTGCAGCAACACTTTAATGTCAGCTCAGCTAAAAAATTGGAAATACCGCTACCTTCTAGAGTGAAGCAAACTAAGATTGTTCAAGTACTTAAGACTCTGGATGATAAATTAAAACTCAACCGCCAAATCAACCAAACCCTAGAACAAATGGCGCAAACCCTATTTAAATCATGGTTTGTAGATTTTGATCCTGTGGTTGATAACGCACTAGATGCTGGTTTTTTTGAGCAGGATTTAGGCTTTTCTGAAGAATTACTGCATCGAGTTGAAGTGCGCAAAGCAGTGCGTGAAAGTGATAATTTTAAACCGTTATCAGAGGATATTCGGCGGTTATTTCCTAATGCGTTTGAAGAATGTGCTGAGCCTGCATTGGGACTTGGGGGGTGGGTGCCGAAAGGGTGGAAGGGACAGCCCATTAAAACACATTGTGTAAAAATTCAAAATGGTGGGACTCCAAGCCGTTCTAATTCAGATTATTGGGATGGCGGCAATATACCTTGGCTAACATCGGGTGAAGTAAGACAATCAATTGTCACGAATGTTGAGAACACAATTACAGACCTAGGCTTACAAAATTCATCTGCGAAGTGGGTAAGTTCTTACTCCACTCTTGTTGCTTTATATGGAGCAACTGCCGGTGAGGTATCTATTAATGTAGATCCATTAACAACGAATCAAGCGGTATGTGCACTAATTCCTAAAGAAAGTTATTGTTGGTTTAACTACCTCCAAGTTCGAAATAAAACAATAGAAATGCAAAATCAAGCTGTAGGCTCAGCACAGCAAAATATAAGTAAGAGGTTAGTTGAGAACTTAATTGTGATATCACCTCTGCCTTATATTGTGGAGATCTTTAACCAAAGAGTAGAACCATTATTTTTGAAATCAATATTTAACCAAAAAATGGCTATGGAGCTAACCAAACTCCGCGACACGCTTCTCCCCAAATTGATCTCCGGCGAGCTGTCTCTGAGTGATATAAAAATAGATATTCCAGAAGAAACACTTATTTAATTTATTCGACCGCTTCACATTTTTCTTATTGTGAGGCGGTTTTTGTTATCGAATCAATTAAACTATCTTAATTAAAACAATTCGCTAAAAACAAAAAAGAAGCCACTGATATGAGCCATATCTTCACTGAAGCTAAATTGGAACAGGCGATAATAGAACTGTTAGGACAACATACAAACAATGCTGGGCAAACCTGCTATCCGCATTATCTCGGCATTACTATTCCTCGCAAAAACAACAGTGAAGTATTGATAGTGGATGATTTGCGCCAGTATCTTGCTAAACAGTATCAAGCAGATGGCATCACCGACGGTGAGATCACTAAGATTGTACAGCAGTTGCAGTCTCTCCCTGCGAGTGATCTCTACCAAAGCAACAAAACCTTCTGCCATTGGCTCAGTAACGGCTTTTTACTTAAGCGCGAAGATCGCAACCAAAAAGACCTATATATCGAACTTATCGATACTCAAACCTTGCCCGACCAATTAGTAAAATTATTTGCAGGGGAAGAAGTGCTATCCGTAGCAGATAATAATCGCTATCGGCTAGTTAATCAGTTAGAAATAGAAGGGCAGGCGCGAGACGGCGGGGTGCAACTGCGCATCCCTGATGCGATTTTATACGTCAATGGGCTACCGCTGGTGGTCTTTGAATTCAAATCGGCAGTGCGTGAGGAAGAGGCTACGCTATTTGATGCATGGACACAGCTTTGTGTGCGTTATCGTCGCGATATTCCCAAGTTATTTGTCTATAACGCCTTGTGTATCTTGAGCGATGGCGTGAATAACAAGATGGGTAATCTATTTGCCCCTTATGAATTCTACTACGCATGGCGTAAAATTAACGGCAACGAATCAACGGAAAAGCAAGGCATCAACGGCCTGTACACCTTAATTGAAGGGTTATTCCATCCCGTTCGTTTATTGGACGTACTAAAAAACTTTGTTTTCTTCCCTGATACCAGTAAGCATGAAGTGAAAGTGTGCTGCCGCTACCCACAGTATTACGCGGCTCGTAAGCTCTATTACAACATTGAGAAAGAGCGTAAACAGATCACTGCGGATGGTGAAAATATCGGTGGTAGTGGTAAAGGGGGCACCTACTTTGGCGCCACAGGGTGTGGTAAAAGCTACACCATGCAGTTTTTAGTGCGTCTATTGATGAAAAGCGTCGATTTTGCCAGCCCAACGATTATTTTAATCACTGATCGCACCGATCTTGATGAACAACTGGCAAAACAGTTTTGCAATGCAAAAGCTTTTATTGGCGATGAAATTATTGTGCCCGTCACCAGTCGCCAAGATTTACGTGATAAGCTAGCAGGGCGTGCTAGTGGCGGGGTATTCCTCACCACCATTCATAAATTTACTGAAGATATCCAACTGCTTTCTGAGCGCAGTAATATTATCTGTATCTCAGATGAAGCTCACCGTAGCCAAATCAATCTCGACCAAAAAATTATCATCAACCAAGAAGACGGTACGGTTAAAAAGACCTACGGCTTTGCCAAATATCTACATGATTCACTGCCGAATGCTACTTACGTCGGTTTTACCGGAACGCCTATCGACGCCACCTTAGATGTCTTCGGGGAAACTATCGATAGCTACACCATGACCGAATCAGTAAATGATGAGATCACCGTGCGCATTGTGTACGAAGGGCGTGCGGCTAAAATTGCCCTTGATAACAGCAAACTGGAAGAGATCGAACGTTATTATCAAGAATGTGAAGCCCAAGGCACTAGCGAATATCAGATAGAAGAAAGCAAAAAAGCCATGGCGAACATGAACTCTATTTTGGGTGATCCTGATCGTATTGATACGTTAGCGAAAGATTTTGCGCAACATTATGAAAAACGAGTAGAAGAAGGTTCTACCATCAAAGGGAAAGCGATGGTGGTTTGTGCTAGCCGTGATATTGCTTATGCGTTTTATCAGAGCCTAAAATTACAACGGCCAGAGTGGTTTGAAGCGAAACAGGCAATTGACGGTGTGGAACTCACCGAACAAGAGAAAAGCGAGTTAATGCCTTTACCAATGGTCAATATGGTGATGACTCGTGGGAAAGATGATCATGAGGCGATGTACAACTTACTGGGAACAAAAGACTACCGCAGAGAGTTAGATAAACAGTTTAAGAACCCGAAATCCAACTTTAAAATCGCCATTGTGGTGGATATGTGGCTGACGGGCTTTGATGTGCCTGAGCTAGATACCATCTATATCGACAAGCCGCTACAAAAGCATAACCTTATTCAAACCATTTCTCGAGTGAATCGTCGTTTTGAGGGGAAAGAGAAGGGGCTGGTTGTTGACTATATCGGGATTAAAAGCCGTATGAATATGGCGCTGGCGATGTATTCTAAAGCCGATAAGTCTAACTTTGAAGATGTTCAGCAATCCATTGTAGAAGTCCGTAATCACCTCAATTTGCTTTCACAGGTATTTCATCAATTCGATAGTCGCGATTACTTTTCAGGCTCGCCAACACGGCAATTAGACTGCCTTAATCGGGCGGCTGAGTTTGTCCTGCAAACCAAGAAAGTTGAACTGCGCTTTATGGGCTTAGTAAAGCGGTTGAAAGCCGCTTATGATATTTGCGTGGGCAGTGAAGATATCACCCAAGATGAACGTGAACATATCCATTTTTATTTGGCTGTACGCTCTATAGTCTATAAATTAACCAAAGGTGATGCCCCAGATACGGCGCAGATGAATCAAAAAGTGCGAGAGATGATAGCGGAAGCCCTTAAAGCCGAAGGCGTGGAAGAGATCTTCACTTTAGGGGACGAAAAAGCTGAAAATATCGATATTTTTGATGATGAATACATGGCTCGTATCAATAAAATCAAGTTGCCGAATACTAAAATGCAACTGTTGCAAAAGATGCTCCAAAAGGCCATTAGTGATTTCCAAAAGGTCAATCAGCTGCAAGGGATTAATTTCTCTAAGCGTTTCCAAGCATTGGTTGAGCAGTATAACCAACGCAAAGAAAATGATGTGCTCAATGGCGAAGAGTTCGACGATTTCACTGCACAAATGGCGGATATGATTTATGACATCAAGGCAGAAATGATGTCATTTGAGGATATCGGCATCGATATGGAGGAGAAAGCCTTTCTCGATATTTTGCAGCATATGTGCCAGAAATACGATTTTACCTACGATGACGACAAAATGCTGGCACTTGCTAAGGACATGAAACTTATTGTCGATGACAGCACACAATACCCTGACTGGAGCAACCGGGAAGATATCAAAGCGAAGCTGAAAGTTGACTTGATTTTGTTATTACATCGTTATGGTTTTCCGCCAGTGGCCAATGATGAAGTATATAAAAGTGTGCTGGAACAAGCCGAGAACTTTAAGAAATATCAGTTGGGGTGATTGGTAATCGCTGAAATATCGAAGGTGACTCTAATTTACTGAATTAACACCCCTAGATGGGAGGAATTGATGGCACAACCGTTTATTCATACCTCTGAGCTTTGCTGGTCACCTCAAGAACTAGGCTTAATGGCCCAAGCGATTGAGTCTTGCTTTTTGCAATATCAAATAAGAGGTGAGGTTGTCAGTTATGATGAAGGCGCAACATTTACACTCTTTAGAATCGAATTGGGTAGAGGGATATAAGGCAAGAATTCTATTACCATGGGAGTAGCTCTATGTTATGGAAAGTTGTTCGTATTGATTTCACTGAGCGTTGTGCTTGTGTTTTCGGTAGCAAAACGCACTATATCACATCAGGTAAGGGATATGTCGTTGTTGATAATGAAGGTAACGAAAGGTTCTCCGGTCCTAATTGCGCGCGCAATCCTGATTATGTTAGTAATCCAGAGGAAAAAGTTCCTGATCTGACGAAGGGATGTTTAGAACCTGATAGTGAAGACGATGGGGCAGCACCAAGTTCTCGGCTTAAAGGTAACAACGGGAAAGTGAGAGTTGCTTCTACAATAGATGAACATAGCAAACAAAACGCTATCGCATATCTGTTATTGCGTGTTCAAAAACTTCAAAGTATCCCTAAAATTAAATACAGCAAACTCGATGCTATTTATAGACGATATCAATTGGCTAGCTTAACAGATAACGATTTTATTTTTTTGTACAAATTAATAGACAGTAACTCTTTTCCAGAATATTCACTTAAAAATTTGCAGGCTTTTTATGCTTGTGAATTTTGGATCAATCAATTTATTCAAGATAATCAGGAAAAGGATTTAAGCTATGTTGAAAGTCTACGGAGTTATCTTCATGCTAAACTAGCATTGACTCCGTCTCAAATTACTGGATTGAATAAATGGTTCGATAATACTAATGGACGAAAAATGGTTAGATTAAAACCTAACCCATTTGCTATCGATCCAACAGTGTATTGGAAGAAAAAATAACCTAGGATTTTTTATTTATTTGAGACTGTATTAGCTCAGACTTGAATTGGCAGGCTTTGTTGTTAGAAACTAACTAAGTTTGACAGTTTGGTCTGAGTAAAATTAGGATGTTGTGCCCACTTCTAATAAAACTGACATGAAAACCTCCAGCCCCCTCTGGTGACTTGTAAAATTAACCGGTACTATTGTCTGCCCACATCCAGTTTACTTTTTCTCTGATCCCACCTGAAAGACAAAATCTTGACTGGAGCATCATCATTGGTATGCAACCATTAAATCGGAAATGCACGGTACGGAGTATCTATTATTTCTGGATTAACACTTCTAACACAGCGCGTTTAGCCCGTTACTGACGTAAGTTGAAAATTAGTTACGAGTTGGCATCCATTATTGAATACCAACCCGTATATTGTCAGGCTGATTATGCTAATTGCCGTTGTAGGACCTGCAGACTAGTTCCTGCCCCAGCCCATGCAACAGCTGAACCCACCACATATAGGTTTTGCTTAGCCCGTGAGACGGCTACATTAATAATGTTTGGCGGGCTAGCTGCCCACTGGCGAGCCCTTTGCTGACTGGCTTTCGGAGCACCCAGTAGCAGGATAACCGTGTCTGCCTCTCGGCCTTGGAACGTATGAATAGTGCCTACACGATCACGGCTCCATTCATCCAACTTTACACCTAACGTCTTCAGCAGACTTGTTTCACTGTTGAGACGCCGACGCATTTGCTGTTCTACGATCTTGAATGGTGTGATGATAAAGACATCTGGATTTGTAATGCCTGATGCCGCTAATTTTTTAAGCATTTGCACAACCATGTCTCCCTCGTCAGCGCACCATTTCGTCTCGGCATCGCCATTGACGTCGAACCAGCGTGATTGTCCTAATGTTGATCCAATAGAATCCGGTTTTTTAGGTCTGACGGCATGGACCATTTGCCCTGAATAGGCAATAGCGTTAGAGATATCGAACATTGGATTCTGGCAGCGCCTGTGAACAAGGAGAGGTAATCCAACCTCTCGATCACCAGCGTCCGTGATGAATGTGGATTTGAAGCGTGATGCTTGATCCGCGAGTGTCTGCGTAGATGCTGTGGGGGCAGACCATTCTAACGGGTCAATATTGAAAAACTGGCAGATTGCAGCGTTCAGCTTCTCAGGAAGAGAAACTACTGGCGGGATCTGCAACGGATCGCCTACTACAATAGAACGCTTTGCCCGCATGATAGCGCCAATTGCCGCCTGAGGAACGGCTTGACCCGCTTCATCGACTAGAAGCCAGCCAATACTTTCAGGAGGCAGATCTCCGAACATCGTCCGGACGGAGGCGAAGGTTGTGGATACTGTAGGTACTACCATAAAAAGGCTAGACCAGAGGTCAGGGAGAAGTCTACGGTGAGCTGGAGACTGAAATGCGCCAGCTACCATGCTCGACATCAATAACCCAAGATTGTGTTGTAAGTGGTTAGCCGAAGCATCGATGAATGCTTTATGCACAGCCAAGGCGGCGGCGAAGAGATCCTCACGCAGGCGATGAATTTCATCGGGAAGCCATGGTGCTGTCAGGTGGATAGCCTCGTGCTCTCGCTCGAAAAACTGCTCATCAACAACTCTGTCACCCATGAGATTTCGAGCCCGAGTCGCTGTTGCCTTCAATTTCTCTACTACCTGCCATTTAATTGAAATTTCATGTTCTAGTTGTTGTAACTGGGACTTAGCGTTGTTCCACTTAGCTCTTGCAAGCTCAAGATCATCATTCACAATCAGCATCTGTGAGGCAGACTGCTGTAAGGTTTCCGAGAGATTTTGCAAGGCCGACTTCCAAGACTTCCAAGCTGTGGTCCCGAACAAGCGAGAGAAAAAACCAGGGCGACCAGCAAGATGGCTATCGAGCAAAGCCTTGTTCAACTCAACTTGCGACTTTGCCTTTTCCTGTTCCCTATGGGCAGATTCAGCAATCTGGTATGTCTGTTCGAGGGCTTCATTTAGACTAGGACGAAGCTGTTCCAGTTTTTGAAGTTCAATGGTCGCTCCCTTGAGTGCCTGAATATCTCGGCGCATACTTTCGATACTGGCTATTTCAGTATTTATCGTTTCCTTTAGTTTAAGGAATATGGTTCGTGCTTTTTGCCAAGCGGCAGCGGCATCTGCTTTGTTGGTGCTGGGCTGCTCATTGATAACTACGCTAGGCATCACTCGATCAATGATTGCTCCCGTTTGTTCATCCTTGATTTCACGCATGACGTTCATACCGCGAGCAGCTTTCAGGTAGGTAAGGAAACCGCGGTCCTCGTTCCACCAGAAATTTTGCTGGAAATTACCTCGATTGCTGCTATTACCAAGTGTGGCGGCAATCAATCCCCAGGTCTCGATAGGTTCGGATAGGGTAGCATCCTCTGGTTCGAAGGCGCCTGTGCGTTTGGGGTTTGCAATTAAGTCACTGATGGATCGGAAATAGGCAATTTGTTCATGGCGTCCATTAGCTTCTTTGAGGGGAAGCTCTTTGCTGACGTTTTCGACCGCTTTGTTATTGGAGGATGCTACGACGATTTCATGGCCCTTCAAGGATTCATGTAACCTGTAGAAATGCAGAAAAGCATTAGAGCCAAATGCCTGCTTCTCGCCTGTTGTGGAAAAGGCATCCTGTGGTTTGTTGAAGGCGACCATAGCTGTGGCTCGATCAAGAATGCAACCAACAACGATATCTCGGAGAAGAGTTGTCTTTCCTGTGCCCGGTGGCCCATTTATGCCAATGATACCTGGAGCATCAACCAGCTCAACACGCGCCGCATTCACAGCGGCCTGTTGAAGTAACACTAATGGGTGACCACCTTGTGAAGGCCAACGAGCCTGCGGTATGAGCGACGGTGCGACGAACGGCTCGACTGCGGAAACGGGGGACAACACATCGATTTTCTGGCTAGGTCTGCCTATTCCCATGTAACGTTGCAAACCAATTCCTGCATTATCCGCTTCGAGCAATTTTACTGCTTCGTCAAGATCTTCAAGGTAGAAAGAATTCAGCAACGAAGGCTCAGGTGGTGTTTTGTTCTTGAAATAATGAAATACTTTGATTACAAATGAAGGTGGTTCAACCAAATGCTCGGGTACATCGAATTGTGACACAAGCCATCTATGAGCATTAATAATAGTATCCAGATCGATCGGTAAGGGTTCTCCATCCTCGTTATGGCGACTAACTATCTGCTCTAAACACTCGATAATGTGCCGTTCTACTTTCGGCCAGGCTCCTAAGCTACCAAGCTTCAGATCGAGTGCTGGTTTGAGCGCCCAAGCAAAACTGGAAACGGCGACTCCGTTATTTTCAAGAACAAAGCCTTCCTTGTCGACCAAGATTGAGCCTATGGCCGCTTTCTTGCCATCCGGCCTTGATTGCTCCTCATCCTCACCAAAAACCTTGACCAATTCCTCTGTCGCCTTGTCGAGTGCGATAGCGCCGAGAATGATTTCGAAATAAAGTTTATGCTTAGGCTTGTTGCGGGCATTTGGTCCCCATGGAATGTCTCGATCCAATAAGGCAACTCTAGAACGGTCACCAGCTGCCATATCTTCTGGGCGCTTATAGCTTTGAGGTGACAGAGCTTCGAGTGCTGTCCATGCAGTCAATATCGCGGGCGCATCATTCGCCTTACCAGACGGAGTGAAAGACGGGAACGAACCTAGCTCAATTTGCTGGTCTGTGTCTGGAGTAGGTTTATGCTTTAGTTGTACCGTCATTTCGGGTGTATTGTGGGCAACAACTTCGGATGATTGAGTGAATACTGAATTAGGATTAAGCTCTGATGGAGTGGAACTAGGCATAGAGACTAAACTGCAATCGTTAACGGCAGTTAGGGCTTGTTCGACTTTAGTCGTCAGCATTCGCGCCTTAGCTGTGTTTCGAAAGGCCAGTTCGTTCAATAGTCGTTCAAGTTCACTAGCATTATTGTGCGACCGTTCGAATATTGCTTCCAACTCAAAAATTGATTTTTGCAAATACTCTCTTGTCGTCATTTATTTCTTCCGTTCTAAATTTGATCAATTGAGAGATATTATACTGATTAGATTGATTTCTAAAACAGTTAACTTCCTCTTCTGGTCCTAAATGACCTATACCCGAAGACACGATGTCCGCTTAGAACGAGGAACGGACGAGATGATGAATATAGTTAACGTGGCAAGAAATAACATTTTCGATATTCGCTTACAGACAACAATATTATTTTTATGTGAAAATCCAAAATGAAGATTTAAATATATTAAAAAGGGAATATATGCGTAGTCGTCCAGCCTCTCGTTTGATAGTCCTTTCACCTGAAAGCCATGTACTACTCTTTAAGTTCTGCCATAAATATGATGCTTTAGAGGGAAAAACATATTGGGCTACACCTGGAGGACAACTTGAGTGCAACGAATCTTTTGAGCAGGCAGCGTTACGTGAATTATTTGAAGAAACGGGCCTGACAAGAAAAACTACGGGACCACAAATAGCCTCCAGAACCTTCCCTATGATACTGCCAAGTGGTGAGAATGTTATTGCTGAAGAACGTTTCTTTATAATTAATGCAGATAAATCAGATATCGACTGCTCTGGTTGGAGTCACAACGAAAAAGAAGTCATTCACGATCACTACTGGTGGACCTTAGAAGAGCTTAGACAAACCAATGAGATCATTTTCCCACTCGATTTGATCATTAATATACTTGAAGGTCTCCCCAGTACTTAACTCACTGAAACAACTGAAATATTTTCTATTGGCACGAAGTGAACTTTCACTAATTTCCTTCGTTTGATGGGGTCTCAAGAGTTGAACATTGGGAAAGGACGTCAATGATCCGCGAGACACATTCATCACTGGATAAACTGTATGAGTCTAAAATAAGGTGTTCTCTGTTCCATGGTTCATAAACTAAGTCTGTAACTTGTTTCCTGTCAGGCAAGGTTAATCCCTCGACTTCAGACACTCTGGTTTCAACTCGTTTACGATGCTCAATTATATCGGAACATATGATCTCAATTTCTAAATAACCAGTTCTTGTGGATAAAGCTATTTCTCTATAGGCATCACGGGTTAATGCCAATGGATTCACTGAGTCAGCAATAACTGTCGCCCCTAATTGTAGATTCTCTCTGGCAAGCGAGTAAGCGACAAAATAACCAGCAGGCCCCATTTCATAGTTATCTTCATCGGCTTTGCGTATAGCTTGCTCAATCGTATCGATTCTCTAGTAAAGAGCATTTAACTGCTTTGCCAAAGCCTGAGCGATAGTACTTTTCCCACTTCCTGGTAAACCACTGAAGATGATTAGCATAATCTGTCCTTTAAATAATGAAATCTAACTGTATTGAAATGCTTTGAATTGTTGGGGTTCCTGAACCTATTATGACAAGCGATATGGTAAGAGTCGAAGAGTATTACTGTTTGGTGTCAGAAGTGGAGCACTAGTTTGCATCAAGTAATAGAACACCTCAGAGATAGGAATATAGCCATCATAGTTTGTAGAAATTTTTAAAGCCTTATGGTGTATTTATTGCTAAAGCCAGATTAGATATAAATA
>ENA-ORUR01000565-ORUR01000565.1-human-gut-metagenome-genome-assembly--contig:-NODE-565-length-14554-cov-5.45638_pt1 | contig 14554 bp, 12 predicted proteins | sample MGYA00242086_ERZ509223 | MGnify/ENA primary metagenome ERZ509223 (study PRJEB26280, sample SAMEA2338820) | human gut metagenome | biome: human gut; feature: human-associated habitat; material: faeces... | reverse complement strand
TCCCTGGGAGCATGATCGATCTTAGCTCTATCTTCAGAATAACAAAAAAGTCCAGGACAATAATTATTTTTGTCCTGAACTAATCTTAGGTTGTTTATGAATATTATTGAGCCGTATAGCCACCATCAGCGACAAATTCCGAACCAGTACTAAAGCTTGATTCATCTGAGGCAAGGTATAAAGCGAGGTTAGCAATCTCTTCTGGCTTTCCAAGACGGCCAAGGGGATGAAGGCTTTCTAGGTGTCCTTCTGCTTTTGGATCATCCTTGATCAAATTATCAACTAGTGGAGTTGAGATATAACCAGGATGAATTGTATTTACACGGATGTCATAGCCTTTTCGGGCACAATCAAGCGCAGCGGACTTAGTTAAGAGGCGGACACCACCCTTAGAAGCATTGTAGGCAAAGAGATCAGGATCCCCAATTAGTCCTTCAATGGATGACATATTGATGATCGAATTCTTTTCCCTGTTGTTCTTCATTGCTTCAATACCAAGCTTAGTGCCCCACATTGTACCGGTGAGGTTAACAGCAATTGTTTTATCCCAAATTTCAGCAGTTGTCTTTTCAACATCGGCGTATTCGGCAATTCCCGCGTTGTTAACCACAATATTGAGCTTCCCGAAGACTTGGACAGTTTGACGAATTACTCGGTCCCAGTCTCCTTTCCGAGCAACGCCTTGTTGGATAAAGATCGCATTGTCACCTAATTGGTCAGCGACTTTTTGTCCTTCATCCATCTTCCGAGCGGTTAAAACAACCTTTGCGCCTTCTTCAATAAACTTTTTTGCGACAGCAGCTCCAATTCCTTTAGAACCACCAGTAACAATTGCAACTTTATTATCTAAACGACCCATTGATAAGACACTTCCTTAGTAAAATCAAAACAACCTTATACAAATTTTATTATAACAACTATCGAAGAAAAACAGGAGAATAACGCCTTGTAAAATGAAAAGAGACTGGAGAATTATTTTCAACAGCCTCTTAATGCGAATATTTGTTAAGATATCGTGGAAATCAACCACAAGGCTCGAGGCTAAGTCCGAACGATAATCAGCCCGTGCAGTGCTAATCACCGTTCTATCCTTAGCCCACCGCTTTGTCGAGGAGGTTAATTCCCACTTACTTTAATTTTCTTTGAAAAGCTTGTTTAAGCGGTCCATGAAGGCCTTGAGGTAACGTTCTTTGTCAACGTTAACGGCAACCTTAACATTAGGGTTAGGATCGTTTAACTTAGCGTTGTCACCGATTGTCCGACCATAGTAAGGTCCTTCTTGGTAAACAACCTTCATGAATAAGCTAATAGTTGAAACAAATGATGGGTCAATACCAACACCAACAGCTAATGGATCGTGGAGGGCACAACCACGCTTATCAATATCAAGGTTGTAGTAAGCGTCGATGTAGAAGTCGGTAATATCAGCAAAAGCCTTACCGGAAGCAGTGCCTAATTCACGCCATTGCTTTGTTTCGTTCTTAGTAAGAAGAGTACGAAGAGTAACATCAAGACCAACCATCGTAAGTGGCAAGTTGGACTTCATTACTTCATCGGCAGCCTTTGGATCTTGGTTAATGTTAGCTTCTGCGACAGGAGTAACATTACCTTCAACAGTTAAGGCACCACCCATGAATGTGACATTACCAATCAAGTCAGCAATTTCAGGATCCTTCTTCAAGGCAGCAGCTAAGTTAGTCATTGGACCAGTAGGGATGATGATTAAGTCCTTGCCATACTTGTGAGCGGCTTCGATGTAGAAATCAACACCGGATTGTTCTTCAAGAGCCCGACTTGGCGCAGGTAATTCAACATCACCGATACCGTTATCACCGTGGATATCCTTTGAAACTTGCATTACATCAAAGTGGTCAGTAGTGCATGAATGTGGAAGACCCTTAAATACTGGAATATCAGTGTGACCTAATAATTCCAATAACTTAAGGCTGTTTTCGGCACAAACATCTAATAGGTTGTTACCATATGAACTTACAATTCCGATTAGATCAACTTCTGGGTCAGCGAGCGCATAGGCAATAGCTAAAGCGTCATCAACACCAGTATCTAAATCAAGAATCATTTTACGTTTTGCCATAGTATTTATTCCTCCAATTTTAAGCAAAATCAATCTCTGTATATAATATGTTAATTTAAATTTTGAATAATTACAATTAAAATTTGAGACCGCTTACTAAATTTTAGAAAAATAAAGATGATATAATACTTCTAGAGATGAAAATGAAAGGATCAGAGGAGAAATGGCAGAGAAAATTTACGATGTGACAATTATTGGTGGAGGTCCAGCGGGGATGTTTGCTTCATTTTATTGCGGCCTTCATGAATTAGATGCCCAGCTAATTGAAAGCCTTCCACAACTTGGCGGACAAGTAGGGGCACTCTATCCTGAAAAACAAGTTTGGGATGTAGCGGGAATGCCAGGTGTAACTGGACATGACCTAATTGCTAAGCTAGAAGAGCAAATGGCAGTGGCACCGATTGACCAATTCCTCGGTGAAACTGTTGAGGACGTCATTAAAAAAGACGATGGAACCTTTACCATCAAATCAGCAAAGCGGGTATCCCGGTCACGAGCAGTAATCATTGCTCTTGGTAACGGGGCGTTTACTCCGCGTAAGCTTGCTTTAGAGGGAGCAGCTGAGATTGAAGGCAAGCAGCTTTCATATTTTGTTAATCATAAAGCTGATTATGCGGACAAGCGGGTTGCCATTCTTGGTGGGGGCGACTCCGCGATTGATATTGCCTTGATGCTTGAACCCGTTGCTAAGGAAGTCCACCTTGTCCATCGGCGGGACCAGTTCCGCGGTCTGGAGCATACTGTAACTCAGCTTAAACAGTCATCTGTACAACTGGATACGCCTTTCTTACCACGCGCATTAACGGTGGAAGACGATGAAACGGTAACGCTTGATCTTAAGAAGATGCGTAGTGACGACGAAGCACAATTGAATGTGGATAAGATTGTGGTTAACTATGGCTTTACTTCTAACAATGCGGCCTTAAATCAGTGGTCCCTTGACTTAGCAGCAGAGCGCAACTTGATCAAAGTCGATTCAATGATGGAGACCAGTGTTGAAGGGGTATATGCGATCGGGGATGGTGTGACCTACCCGGGGAAAGTCGCATTGATTGCGGCCGGCTTTGGTGAAGCACCGACAGCGGTAACCGCCCTAGCTAAGAAACTCTATCCCGATAAGCGAATGGCAATGCACAGCTCTTCAATGGGGATTACTAAATGAAAAAATGTCCCTACTGTAATACATTAAATCCAGACGATGCCGAAGTCTGTGAGAATTGTGGGAAATCCCTTAAAGGACAGATGCTTGCCTTAGTCTGTCCTAATTGTGGAAAAGTTAATGCATTAGGGTCACGAGAATGTTCAGTATGTCATACGAAGCTAAGTCAAGGTAATCATCAGCTAGTTTCACGCAAAATTACACCCAGAAAAAAATAATAAGCGGTGGGGGTATATCGCCCTCATCGCTTTTGGCCTTTCAATTGCTTTATTTACTTATTTAGGAACCAAAAACGCCAGTAATTCATTGACTCCAAATAAGACTGAAGCACTAGAATTTAGATACTTCGATAAAGATAAAAAAGTGCTCTATAATGATTATTATATTTTTAACGCTACAAACACTTTATTGCGCCAACATTTCAGTATTGCATATATCGGAAGAGACGCGCAGGGAGCCCGACCACTTAAAGTAGTAAGCTTAAAGAAAGCCAAAAAATTATATCGTCAAAACAAACATTACTCGCTTTATGTTAGAAAAAGGGATGCAATAGTAAATGGTCCCCAAAGGGTAATTATAAGAGATGGTGCCAAGACGATTTCTATGAATCCTGGTAGACATGATAAGATTTACCAACGAGAAAGGGACTCTTGTGTGGTCAAAGGCAATAAACAAGTAAAATTCATCAAAATTCAGACGTTAATTTTGATTGATAACTATAATTGACGACTATTAAAAAGACTTAAGATTAAGTTATGAGAGCTTAATCTTAAGTCTTTTCTTAATGAATAATTATTTCTTGTGTAACAGAATGATTTGCTGACTGGCTATTCTGCTGAATGAAGAGATAGCTGGCGAGGATAATCCGTAGATTACGAAGGCCGGCAATTAATGTATATTTCAGTTGGATAGTTGAAGTCCCTAAGTTGGTAGCAATACTGACTTAGGGATTTTTAGTGCAAAAGGCAATTTTTTACGTATATATCTTTATAGTGAGGTAGAAGTGAAAGGATTGAGGAAATGTGTAAGAAATTGCCAGAGAACTATGAAAAGGCCCTCGAAAAGTGGGAAAAGATGACTATTACGAGTGATCCAATGTTCGGGATGGTTATGCAGAATAAAGAAATTTGTTTAGAATTGATTAATCGTGCATTACCCCATTTAAAGGCAACTCAAATCGTCCAGTTAACAACTCAAAAGGATATTAATGTCGTAGCTGGCCGGCGCGTCCGTTATGATGTTTATGTGTAGGATGAAGATGGCAACATTATTGTTATTGAGATGCAGGTAGCTGACCGACAGAATTTGCCTTATCGCTTGCGGTATTGTCAAGAGCAAATAGATCATGGATTACTCTTGCCGGGCAAGGATTATCGCGATTTAAGTCTTCATCCGACCTATGTGCTCATGTTTTGTGATTTTGATTATTTTGGCTATGGTTGGGCCCGTTATGTGTTTGAAATGGCGTGTACTTGTAATCATCAGTTGAAATTAGGCGACCAACGGACAGTTGTGATCTTTAATGCCTTGGCTAAAGAATTTACTAAAGATGAGCAGCCGATTAAGGACTTCCTTGCTTTAATGCGTAATCGAGTAGACAATAAGAGTAAGTTTATTACTAAGATTCAAGACGAGATTATTAAGATTAAGCAGGAGCCAGAGAGGAGACGAGGCTTTATGAAGTTCGAGCTTGATTTAATGGACGCACGGCGAGAAGAAAGAGAAGAGTCGAAACAAAAATTAGTTAAGTTTTTAGCCAGTCAAAAGACTGCACCGTCAGAAATAGTGGCCGCTCTCGTTAATGTTTACCAAATGCCAGAAAAAACGGCTCGAGAATATGTCGCAGAGCATGTAAAGACTCCAAAGTAGTATTATTAATAAAATTCTTAAGGTGGACATGAATAACAATTAAAAGAAGTCTCTAACGTTTGAATTCTAAACACCAGAGACTCCTTATTTGTTTTAAATTTCTAAGAGATCAGCGGGCTTCATTAATGGGAAGTCCGCATCTTTAATACTATCGGGATTTGCAGAAGAGTAAAGGGCGCCTGCAAACTTGGCACCAGCTGCATGGGCGGCTTTCATATCATTGATCGTGTCTCCAACATAAACAGTAGTGGCGGGATCTGCTCCCATTTTATCCATTGCCGCTAAAATAGGATCTGGAGCTGGCTTATGCTTTTTAGTATCAGCAGACGTAATGGCAACCTTAAATAACTTTGCAAAGTCATATTTGTTAACGAAGTATTCTTGGTATTCGTCAGCGAGTTTTGAAGTTGCGATGGCGATCCTTGCATCTTCACGATTGGCAAGGGTATTAAGCATTTCCGGAATTCCTTCAATCACTTTTACTTGATCAGCACGTTGATAAGCCAGCTTAAACCAGTCTTGTTGGATCGCCGGAATTTCATCCTCACTAATTCCAGCAAGACGGAGGGCATCTTGTCCCGTAATACCAAATAAGTCATGCTTAGTTTGCTCTACTTTGTCGGGTGCAACTGGGTGACCATGTTGAGCTAAAACATCAATCATTGCTGGCATATACATATCAATAGTATCAATTAAAGTGCCGTCAATATCAAAAATAAAATTCTCAATCTTCTGTGCCATTTTATTCATCCTTTATAAAATATAAGTACGTTCTTAATTGTATAACAATTTCAGAAAAGATTGAGATTAGAATAGCTGATAAATTACCTTTTTATTTGAAAAGACTACAATATAAATGGAATTATAAATTTTATGTGGGGTGGTCATTATCAGTAATCAAAAATCAGTACCTAAAAAGCTATCATTCATTTCGATTTACTTTTTAGGAATTAATGGAGTAATTGGTTCAGGAACATTTTTACTGCCATCTGTTATTTATCGGTACATGAACTTATCGGCTGTAGCAGTTTTGCTATGTACAGCAATAACCGTTTCATTGATCGCCCTATGTTATGCCGATCTTTCTAGTCGTTTTACCGGCTTAGGTGCAGCATGGCTTTATTCTTATCATGCATTTGGCCGATTTACCGGTTATGAGTTAGGGATTTTTACCTGGTTCTTAGGCTGCTGTACCCATTCAGCGGAAATTGTTGCCTTATTAACTACCCTCAAGAACTTTTTGCCAATCTTTAATCGGCCGCTTATCTATGGAGCCGCTGCTTTTGGCTTAATTGTGCTCTTTGCAGTTATTAATTTCTTCGGCCACGGCCTTGTTAAACTGGTTAATAATGTATCAGCGGCTGCGAAGATCCTTACGCTGATCATCTTTATTGTCGTTGGGGTCTTCTTCATCCATAAAGCTAACTTCTCACCAGTGATTCCCCAAGCAGCTTTAAAGGGACCAATGTCATTTATTCATCATTTTGGTGAAGCCTTTACCCCGATCTTTTATCTTTTTACTGGTTTTTCATTTTTACCAATTGCTGCTAAGCAAATGAAGAATCCAGAAAAGAATATTCCTCGGGTGTTAATTGCAGTCATGGTTAGTGTAACTATTTTGGATGCATTGATGATGACCGTTGCCGTTGGACTTTCCGGGACTAAATTAGGCGGCTACTCGACACCACTGGCTAATGCTTTGGGAGGTGCCCTTGCGAAAGGACTCGGAACCACTATTGGTAAGTGGGGATATGCCTTTATTATTTTCGGGATGCTTGTAAGTATCTTTGGGGTTGCCTTTTCATCTTCGTTTAACACGCCATCGTTAATTACTTCAATGGCCAATGAGCACGGCATGTTGCCAAAGTTTATTGGGAAGAAGAATAAGAATGATGCCCCATGAGTCGGAATTTTATTAACATCCATCCTTTCTGCTTTATTCGCTACCCAGAGTTATCTCTTCTTGGTTAGTTGTACAGTCTTAGCTTCATTCATTCAATATGTTCCCTCAATTCTTGCCGTCATTAAATTTGAACATAGTAACGAATATCCAACACATGGTTTCAAATTACCCAGGAAATATCTTATCCCCATTTTTGCATTGTTAGTTTCTTGTTACATGGTTACTAATTTTACGGCTAAGACCTTGCTTGTCGGAACTGTCATCGCCATTCTTGCCGCGGCAGCATACTTCTTTATCAAGAAAGATCGTAGTTATGAAGAAAAGCATGTAGAATGGCTTGATGACTTGCGATTAAAAGATGAAAAAGAAGGACTCCTAGATAATCAGAAAAAATAATTTTTAGACAATAAATCGGCACCAAACGTTCGAATCTCGATTAGTTTGGTGCCGATTTCATTATTAGTTGTCAATTTCTGGTGCCTGATCTAATTCTGCTTGCAGCATCCAGATTTTCTTTTCAATTGCCGTCTTAAATCCAATGAAGATATCTTGGGTAGAATAATCTTTTTCAATGTCAGTCACTTCAATTCCATGCTGATAAAGGTCCTCAAGATAACGATAACCAGCGACTAAATGCGCAAGCCGTTCTGGCGTTGTTTTATCAAAGTTTCCTGGCCAGTCTTTAATTTTCGTATGGGTTGCGACTTCTTTAAGGGTCGAATAAGGTTCACCATCGAGAGTTAATAATCGTTCAGATATTACATCAAGTTGATCGTTGATTTCATCCATAAATTGGTCCATTAATGGGTGAAGCTTTAGAAAGTTAGTGCCACGCATATACCAGTGAGTTTGATGAATTATCATTGCCATTTGACTCAGATCAGCAACTAATTGATTAAGTGTTTCTTTGGTTTCTTGATATTTCATGATAAGACTCCTTTTCTATGTGTTAGGTATATTATATCAGATTTTGGAATGCGCTTACATGGATTTGGTCAAAACATTACGAAAGCTTATGAATTAAAAAATGCCACTGAAGAAGATGAAAAATCTCATTCAGTGGCGTTAATTTTACCGTCGATTTAGACGGAAACGAATCATTTTATCAGATTCAGTACATAAGAAGATTAAGCAAGAGAAGACAATTACTGCTAGCCATTCCAGTAAACTTATTCCGGTCACGTGGAAGGCAGCCTGCATAAATGGAACGTAGGTGAAGATCAATTGGAAAAGAATCATCAATCCAATAACGCCCCAGGCTTTCTTGCCAATATTTCCAACTTCTTTTAGTCCATATCGTTCAGTTCGAATGCTGAAGAAGTAGAAGGCCTTACTAATAACAATGGTATTAACCATCATTGTTGTAGCGTTGACAACGTCTGCCCCAGCACTGATGAACCATTCGTAACCAATTAAGGAGAACAGCGCCATTAAGGCTGAGACATAACCCATCTGGATTAAATCATGTCGATTCATTAATCGTTGGGTCACAGGACGCGGATTGCGATCCATGATGCCCTTTTCTGCTTTTTCAAAGACGAACGCAAACTGGATAGTGATTGCGGCGATTAAGTTAATCCACAATAGCTGAGCTGGTTGGAGGGGAACTTGCTGACCAGTAAGAATGGAGAAGGCAACCACCAATCCTTCAGCAAAGGAGGTTGGTAATAAGAATAAGATACTCTTTTTGATATTGTCGTAAATTCGCCGACCTTCTTTGATAACAGCAGCCATTACCGCAAAGTTATCATTTCCTAAGATCATGTCAGCAGCATCTTTAGCGACGTCCGTTCCCTTGATCCCCATTGAAATCCCAATATCGGCTTTCTTTAAGGCGGGTGCATCGTTAACTCCATCCCCAACCATCGCGGTGATCTTTTGCCGGTTTTGGAGCGCTTCAATAATTTCAAGCTTGTTTTGTGGAGTCGTCCGCGCAAAGACTTGGTTATCTAAAGCGGCCTCTTCTCGTTCACTGGCAGAAAGTTTATCCCATTCCGCACCTGTGATTGCGTTGATCGGGCCCGTCGATAAGCCTAGTTGCTTACCGATTGCACGGGCGGTTTGCGGGTCATCCCCCGTAATCATTTTAACGGAAACACCAGCACGGTTCATTTGCTTTAACGCAACAATCACTTCTTCGCGTGGCGCGTCTTGAAGAGCAGCTAAGCCAAGTAAGTGAATTCCCCTGTAGAGGTGGTCATGTTCGACTTCTATTAGATTTTTGCCATTAACAGGTTGATAGCCAACCGCAATAACTCGTTTTCCGGCTTTGGACCAGTCATCTACCCGTTGTTGCCACTTGGCAGTATCAAATTGTGGATCTTCCTTTGCGGCCATTTCGAAGAGCTTGTCTGGAGATCCTTTAACAAAGATTACTTGTTGTTTATCTTCTGGATCACGAGTTAATTCAGCGATATAACGGTAATCAGAATCAAATGGAAGGAGGTCAACAGCTTTATATGGCGATTGATATTTAGCCCCAAACGCTTTGTGATAAAGAGTTAAGAAGGCTCCATCAGTCGGTTCACCATTAATATGCCAGGTGCCGTCTTCATCAGTTAAAGCCGTATCATTTGCTTGGTATCCAGCCTCTAAGAAAAGTTTGAACTGATCTGTCAGTTGAGCTGGTTTGCCATTTAAGAGAATCTCACCATTAGGAGCATAACCAGTTCCGGTAACCGTGTAGTGTTTATCGCCGACCCATAACTCAATGGCGGTCATTTCGTTTTTGGTAAGAGTTCCTGTTTTATCAGTAGCAATAACATCGACCGAGCCTAATGTTTCAACAGCAGGCATTGATTTGATAATTGTCTGATGCTCCTTGGCCATTTTGCTAATACCAAAGGCTAAGATAACAGAGGTAATTGCAGGCAAACCTTCTGGGATCGCACCAACCAACATTGCCACGACTGCAAGCGCAAGGGCAGGCAAGGAGTAAATTTCAAGGAAGAAACCGACAACGAAAACAATCACTGAAGCAGTAATTGTAATGTAAGAAACGACCTTTCCAACATGGTCAATTTCTTTAGTTAATGGGGTCTTCTTTGGCTTGATTTGCGCAACTTCTTGTGAAATCTTACCAATTTCGGTTTGTTCACCAGTTGCGACTACAACTCCTAGGCCACTTCCGCTTGTAACTGAAGTTGAAGCATATGCCATATCAACACGATCAGCGAGAGGAACGTCTTGGTCGGTAATTGCTTCATCAGTTTTGATAACCGAATTAGTTTCACCGGTTAAAGCCGATTCTTCAATTCGTAAGTTATCAGCTGAGACAATCCGTAAGTCAGCTGGTACATTATCACCGGCTTCGAGGAAAACAACATCCCCACGGACAAGATCCGCGGCATCAATATCTTGTCGTTTACCATCCCGGTAGACGGTGGCATGTTGCGCCATCATCTCTTTAATTTTGGCGAGGGCATTCGCTGCACTTGATTCTTGGAAATAACCAATGAGCGCGTTTAGAATGACAACCGCCCCGATAACAATCGCATCAGTATAGTGACCAATTAAAACGGTCAGTAAAGTAGCGGCTAATAAAATGTAGATAACAATATTGTTAAACTGGCGTAAGAATAGTTTCCACTTGGGCGTTGGTTTTACTTCAATGATATTACGTCCTTCATCGGCAAGCCGTTTTTCGACAGCTTGGGTTGATAGGCCGTGAGTAAAATCAGTTAATTGGTATTCTTTCTTTATTTCGTCAGTTGTTAGTTGATAATTTTCTTTCATTTTTCCCCTTAAATATATAAATTGAGTAAAGTAACTAATGCTTAAAGGTCCCACACCTTAAGCGAACAACATCAGTGAAGCCGTATTAAGTTTTTGCTTTAATCATTCCTTCGTATTTATCGTATAAATATCGTACCATATTCATTTAATATTTTAGTTCTAGTTAAGATATTTTTAAAATATGATTCATGAATAATTAATAAAAAGACCGAGAAACGTTTCCTCGGTCTTTTTATTAATTATTAAACGTATTATTTTCAACATTCCGAATGAAGTCAGCGAGGTGCTTGTAATAAACATCGGGGTTATCTACCATGTGGTGGTGACCACCATCGGGAGTAGTAACTAACTGTGAATTTGGAATGAGACTATTCATTGTCTTAGCAGTTTCAATTGGCATCGTTTCGTGTTCACCAAATGTAATTAAAGTTGGCACCTTAATATTCTTCAATTGGTCACGGAAATGCCAGTCTTTAAGCTTACCGGTAATCACAAATTCGTTATCACCTTGGAAGACGTTGTAAACCGCTGTGCCGCCAAGGTCTTTAAGATGATAAAGCTTGGATGGCTGCTTCCGGTCAACGTATTGTTCATTCATTACTTGAACGTATTCTTGATACTTAGGATTACTGTAATCGTTCTTGGCTTCGCATTCTTTCATAAAGGCAACTGCTTCTGGAGAAAGAGTCTTTTCCCGTAATTCATTAACCCGGTCGACATATTCATCAATTTCGTCAACCATTGAAGAAATAATTGCGCCCTTAAGATGTTGGCCATACTTAACAGCGTATTCTTGAACTAAAAGGCCACCCCAACTTTGACCAATAAGATAGAAATTGTCTAAGCCAAGCTTTTCTCGTACTTCATCTACTTCATCGAGGAAATATTCGTAAGTAAGGTACTTCTTCGCAATCTCAGGGTCAGAAAAATCTGGTTGATCAGAATATAGTGAACCTAATTGATCATACATTGTTACTTGAACGTTAAGACCTTGCTTCTTTAATTGTTCAGCAGCGTCTTCCCAGTATTCATGATTGCCACCAGGCCCCCCATGCAAAGCTAATAAATGAATATCACCTTCACCTTGGGTATTCGTCCACAGATGATAGCCGTTATCAAGGGTAATAATTTTAGTGCCTTGTTTCATTCTCGAATCTCTCCTTTTTATTGGTAATACTAACTATTTTACCGCAATTAGCTGAATTCTGCTAAAACTAGTTTTAACGCGCTGTCTTTTTAAGCTAAAACGCTGAAGCCAGGAATGTCAAGATGACAGCCATTTAGCTCTAATTGATATTCAATCCGTTCGTTGCCACGAAGCGTATATTCGTAATCAGTGCTATAAATAATGATCCCTAATTGATGGCCAGCTACAATTCGGTGGAAAATTGGTTGAAGATCAAACTTAACGGTGACAAATTGATTAGCGGCTAATTCGTCAACCTGTGCTGGATTGTTTCGATTTTGCAAATTAATATGTCCACTTGCGATTACCTTATAATTAGTTGTTTCTTTTGCTAATTTAAATTCACGAAGGTCATCTGTCTTCCAGTGATAACCTAGCTCAAGACCATTACGATTAAACAGAACAGGCGACATTGTAAGGCGTTTGCTGCTGCCCAGGTCAACAAGCCGGGCGCTAATCATTCCATAGTTTTTCGAAGAAGCTACTTTTAATGTGACAGTCGGTGTTCCGCGGAGAAGTGTATCATCATTAAATACAGTAGTTACAAAGAGCCGACTAAATTGACCGTTATCCTTCACGAGTGCCTTTGCCCATGCTTGAGGTTGTTTACACCATTGAAGGTACTTTTCTTCTGGTTGTTGGTCATTAAAGCTTTGGATTCCTAGTTCGGGCAAATTCGTTAGGCGATGGTCGTTAAATTGGTACTGTTTCTGTTCGCCTGCAGTCCATTGATCATATGCGGTCCAAGTTTCGGGGGTGCTATTGTCTTGCACAAGAACACTTGGCAGGGTATCATCAGCATGATTTTCTTGACCCCAGAGCTTATTAGCAAGCCAGAGATTAACCATGTCAGAGAAATCTAATGAACGAAAGGCATTGATATAAATATGTTGTCCTTGGTGAAGGATGAGTTTGCTTATAATTGGCAGACTTTGAATGCCGTCATAAAGTGCTTTAACGTTACTAGGACGGACATTGGTATCATTAAGGCCATGCACCATCATCACGGCAGCTTTGATGTTTTCGAGATCATGCCGATAATTGCGGTGGTCCCAGAACTCATTATAATTACCAGTCGTCCGATCCATTGCTCCTTGCATTTTAGCAATATATTTATCATTCACTTTTTCAATTCGGCGGTAGTCCGCGGGACGTTTGGTCCGACTGAATGTTTCGTCAGCTAAAACATCTGCGTCCTCCCCTTGAAAGCCACCCGGTGCCCGGACAAGGCCGTTTTCCCGGTAATAGTCATACCAACTGGAAATGGCCGCTTCACTAATAATTGCTTCGAGGCCAGGTACACCAGTGGTTGCGACAGCGGTGGCTAGAGTGCCGAGATATGAGCGTCCTGTCATTGCGACTTTACCATTACACCAGGTCGCCTTGATTGTGGTACCGCTATGACGGTCAGTAAAGGCTTGCCGATCACCATGAAGCCACTCGATGACAGCCTTCATCGCATCAGTCTGTTCTGGAGAACCACACGTTTGCAGACCGTCCGAATCTTTGGTACCAATTCCGGCTGAATAAACAACCGCATAACCACGGGCGGCGAGGTAATTATTTAGTGTGTAGGCTGGCGTGGTACTAAATGTCTCAGTAGCTTGCCGGCTTTCGCCAGTAACTTTTTGGCGTGAAAAGTCAGTCGGAAATTTTTCTTCAGTCGGGGCCTGATAATCAGGATCCTTATGTTTCAAAGGAAGATTGACGTTATGCGTTGCTTTTTCACCCCACTCATCGTTTGTTCCTTGATTATAAGGACTAGCAGTAAAGACAACGGGAACTTTTAGTCCATGGTCCGATTCGATTGGCCGCATAATTTCCGCTTTAACTAAATCTGCTTTACCATTAAAATCAGTATCCATATCGGTCTCAATGTAAACAACCTCACGAATGAATTTAGCAGGGTCAAAACTAGCAAGCGGCTTTCCATTGAAAAAGAGTGGTTTTTGTTCAGCTGGAAGCTGGTAACTCCAAGCCATAAAGCCCTCTGCCGTTAAATGATCAATAAGCGATTGACCATTTTTGTTGTGAGTATTTAAAAGAAGGTAAAAAGCATCGGTAACGTTTGCGGTTGTCCATTTTTGATGTGATTCGACTGGCAAGCCAATTTTCTTAACTGTAGCAAGGGGATCTGTAATATCAAAATCAACTGCGGCCTCAAAATCGAGTAGTTGGAGAGCGACGAGGTAAAATACTTCATCGGTTAATATTTGATTCTGGTCAAACCAATCATCAAGAGCAAGGTCAGGAGTAGCTAATAGGTCATGAAGCCACTGTTTAGTGATGATCGGTTGGGCACTTGCCATATGAATTCGTGCTAAGAAGGTTTCAAACATTGCGTTCGGTGTTAAATTTTGTTCTTCGTTTTTCCGAAGCAAGTGAATCTGCATTAATTCTTGGCGCCGTGCTTGTGGTGTAGTCGAAGTAATACTAAATTGATTGATTTTCATCTGGAACACCTCGTATAAAATTTGATATATTAATTATCGCACTTTTATCCATAAATTTGCGATTCATCCCCCACTTCTATAAGTAGGGGATGAATCGCTCTCTTAAAGCACGTTAGTGCTTTTTCTTTTGTTCTATGATATATTTAGTATATAT
>ENA-ORUR01000564-ORUR01000564.1-human-gut-metagenome-genome-assembly--contig:-NODE-564-length-14654-cov-22.552_pt1 | contig 14654 bp, 12 predicted proteins | sample MGYA00242086_ERZ509223 | MGnify/ENA primary metagenome ERZ509223 (study PRJEB26280, sample SAMEA2338820) | human gut metagenome | biome: human gut; feature: human-associated habitat; material: faeces... | reverse complement strand
GTTATATTTTTGCACAGAAAAAGACACTAGTAAAGACTAGCGACTAGCATTTAAACATATTTTGACATTGAAATCGCCTACTGCAAGATACCCTAAGCCTTAAAGCTGCCCCAGTAGGCGCCGCCGTAGGCCCACTTAAGGTGGGCTGGCACTCCGATATAGTGCAGGGAGTAAGTGCCATTAGTGTAGGAAACGTTAAAGCCGTAGTAGTCCCAGTCGCCGTCATACTTGCCGCCCTGGGTATTCATGAGGTCCCCGGCGTGCTCCCATTCCGTGTACTGGCTCAGCTGCTTGACCTTGCTCTGGTTAGCATAGCGGTAGCCAAACATCATAGTCTTCAAGCCAAAGTAGATGTCCTTCTTCATAGCCGTCATGGTCACCTGACTGCCGCCCTTAAAGCCGGCCATGTCTTCGACATAGTTGTAGTTGCTTGGCAATTTCAAGCCGACCCGGTTAGCGGCCCGGACGATCCCTGGCACATAGTGGCCAGTGGCGATGGTCTTCTTGTTTGCCACGTATTCCTTGGAAATTTCCAAGGCCAGCTTCTGGGTCCCCTTGCTATACTTCCACTTCTTCAGGCCCAGCTTGGCCCGGGCCTGGTTGATCAAGCGGAGGGAGTAGGTTGCCAGAGTCTTGGACTGACTGGCATTCAAGTGGCCATTGGTCAATTTAACAATGGTCTTGTTGTCCTTGCTGGACTCTGACCAGGAACTTTGGTCAAAAGTATTGGCCTGCATCCCCTTAACGTTGATCTTCCGCCACTTCTTCAGCCAAGCCGCGTTCTTCTTGTTTTTCAGCCACTTCTTCTGCTGGCTCTTAGACAAGTTGGAGTACCAGTAGGCCTTCTTCAAGTTGGCCTTAGTATAGCCCTTAGGCAGGGTAAAAACCGCCTGCCGGCTGCTGGCTGCAACTGGTCTTACCTGGCTAGCCGCGAAAGCCGTCCCGATTGCCAAAACGGCTGCCGCGCTTACGAAAAATTTCTTCATCTTTGAACCTCTGTTTCTCAATTCGAATTCTATCCCATCTCTTTTATTATACCTTGTTTAGCAGCTCTTTTCTCCACAAAAAGGCAAAGAAAAAGACGGTTCCCCGAAAGGAACCATCTTTGACCAGCAGCTGATTAGTACCAGCCATTAGCTTGCCAGAAGGCCTTGGCTGCAGTCCATGAACCATACCGGCTTTGAACGTAGCTGTTGGCAACCTTTTCCTGGTTGGCGGCAGAAGTGTCACCGTTTAGGTAGCTCAAGCTCAATTGGTACTTGCCGTAGTAGTTACCGTTTGAGGCAGTGTATGAGCCGCCGCTTTCCTTGCTTGCGATCCAAGCCTTAGCTGCTTCTTCAGATGATGATGAAGAAGTTGAAGTTGAGCTGGAAGTGCTTGCGGAAGCAGTTGAAGTTGAAGCAGAAGTGCTTGAACTGGTCGTGCTTGCGCTGTAGCTGGAAGTGTTGGCTGCGCCAGTATTCGCGCTGTAGCTGTAGTTATAGTTTGAGCCGTAGCCGTAGTTATTTGCTGATGAGCTGTAGCTCGTAGTGTAGCCAGTAGTTGAGCTGGTCGTGCTGGTAGCAGTGTTAGTGCTGGTAGTATTCGCGTTGTAAGTGCTGTTTGAAGCAGTTGATGCTTCAGTGGTGTACTTGGCCATGATCCATTGGCGCTTGCCGATCTTGTACCACTTTTCACCTGAAGCGTCGCGGGCAGTCTTAACTACCTTCCATGAGCTGCCGTCCTTAACGGAACCGGTAACCGTAGCAGTGTAGTAATTTGACCAAGTTGCAATTGATTGTCCATCAATGTAGTCAACCGTTACGCTGTCACCGATGGTTGCCGCGTCTGCTTGACCGTTCGTGCCTAAGCCGATCGCTGCCACGCCAGTCAAAGCCAAGCCTGCAGCAAATACTGATTTAAGTACGTTAGATTTGATGTTCAAAAAAATTCTCCTTTGCTTGTCGCAAGCTCTCATCTGCCAAGTTACTTCTCCTTTGGCAAATTCCTTCTTGCTACTCTTATGTCATTTGACAGTCTATATGTTAACAGGGCTAAATTTCAAAATCATAGCAAAAAAGTAACGGTCCAGTTAAGAATAGATTACAGGGAAGACATTTTCTGTAACATTTGTAATATTTTACCCGGCCTTAACTGCCTTGAAATATTTGCCTAAAAGCAAAAAAGACATCATGCACACGCATGATGTCTCGTGATGGGTCGTCAGGGGATCGAACCCTGGACACCCGGATTAAGAGTCCGGTGCTCTGCCAGCTGAGCTAACGACCCAAATTGGGTTTATTTAACTAGCGCCGAAGCGCGATGGGTCGTCAGGGGATCGAACCCTGGACACCCGGATTAAGAGTCCGGTGCTCTGCCAGCTGAGCTAACGACCCAAATTGGGTTTATTTAACTAGCGCCGAAGCGCGATGGGTCGTCAGGGGATCGAACCCTGGACACCCGGATTAAGAGTCCGGTGCTCTGCCAGCTGAGCTAACGACCCAAGTGGGCTGCGGCTGACTTTCGTCAACCGACATTTATTTATTATACAGAAACGCGACAGGAATGCAAGCCTTTTGGCAAGATTTTTGCTCAAAAACTTCCTTTTCCTGTCCAGCCCGCCCTTTTCTTCTTTATTTTTGCCAAAAAGCACCCCGCGGGGCAACTTCCAGCCGGCGGATTCCATCCTTTAAACCCGCCTCTCTGACCGCCTCGACAAAGTCGCTGATATGCTGGGGGTCAACCAGGCTCATAATGGTCGGGCCGGCTCCTGACAGGTAGGTCGCTACCGCCCCATGCTCATGGCCGACATTGCGGATGATCTCCAGTTCCGGCACCAATTTGCTTCTGTAGCGCTCATGGAAGAGGTCAGCCTCCATTAACTCCCCGGCCTTTTCATAATCCTGGGCAAAAAGGGCCGCTACCGCCGTGTTGGCCACGGCACTGGCCTGAACCGCCTCTTTAAAGGAAATCTGCTTGGGCAAAACGGCCCGGGCATCGCTGGTCTTTAAGTTATAGGCCGGGATGTAGGCAATCATGGCAAAAGGTGGTACCGGGGCCTTGACAGCTGTAAAGTGGCCGTTGACCTTGCAGCCGACAACCAGGCTGCCCAGAATGGTCGGGGCTACATTGTCCGGATGCCCTTCCAGTTGGGCCGCGATTTCGATTTTTTCATGGGGAGCCAGGTTGAGTTGCCCCAATTGGTCGGCCAGTTCAATCCCGCCCACGATGGCGCTGGAACTGGAGCCCAGGCCATGAGCCAGGGGGATGTCTGATTCCACCCGCAGGTGCTGGGGGGTTAAATCCGGCTTGACGCTTAAAGCCGCCTGGACGATCATATTGTCTTTCCCGCTTGGCAGGTACCCTAAGTTATGGTCTACCTGCCAGTAATCGCTCTCCCCGATTACTTCAATGGTTAGGTACAAGGAAATGGCCACCCCGATGGAGTCGAAACCCGGGCCCAGGTTGGCGCTGGATGCTGGAACTTTGATTTTCACGCTATTTCACCTCAATAATTGGCAATCGCTAGTTCTTTAATCATTTTATCATATTTTCCCTTTTAGAAAAATGATTTCCCCGTTATAATTAGCCATAAAGGAAAAAATCTTTTTTCAACCATCGTTACTAGTTTACAGATCACGCATCTGACTTTTAGGGAGGATTTATGATTTACCGCAGTACCCGCAGCCAGGGGCAGGAAGTTACCGCTGCCCAGGCAATCGTCCAAGGCCTATCCCCAGATGGCGGCCTTTTCGTGCCTAAAGAATTTCCGGCTCCATTTTCAGCCGCTGCTTTAAAGGAAATTTTTGCCCTGCCTTACCAGGATATGGCTAAAAAGATCCTGGCCCTCTTCTTGACTGACTACAGTGCAGAGCAACTGGCAGAGATTGTTAAAGGCGCCTACGGCCAGCAATGGGATGACGACCGGATCGCCCCGCTGACTGATAAGAAGGCCGGCAATTACTACCTGGAGCTCTTCCACGGGCCAACCCTAGCCTTTAAGGACGTGGCCTTGCAGTGCCTGCCCCGCTTGATGAAGACAGCCTTGGAAAACTCAGACGACCACAGGGGGATCGTGATTTTGACCGCGACTTCCGGGGACACCGGGACCGCCGCCATGCGGGGCTTCCAGTCCTTAGCCAAAACCCGGGTCATCGTCTTTTACCCTTACCAAGGGGTGGCCCCGATCCAGCTCAAGCAGATGCTGAGCGAAAACAGCGACAACACCGTGGCTGTAGCGGTTGAGGGCAACTTTGACCAGGCCCAGACCAGGGTCAAGCAGATTTTTAACGACCCGGACATGAACAGTTTGCTGGCTGACCACGATTTGACCTTCTCCAGCGCCAACTCCATGAATGTTGGCCGCCTCTTGCCCCAGGTCATCTACTACTTCGCCGCCTACAAGCAGCTGCTGGACCAAGAAGCCATTGCCTTCGGCGATCCCGTCAATTTCTCCGTGCCAACTGGCAATTTCGGCGACATTCTGGCCGGCTATTATGCTCAAAAACTGGGCCTGCCAGTCGGCCGCCTGATCTGCGCTTCCAACAAGAACAATGTCTTAACCGACTTTTTCAAGACGGGCAAGTATGACAAGAAGCGGGACTTCTACGTGACCAACTCCCCATCCATGGACATCCTGGTTTCCAGCAACCTGGAGCGCCTGCTCTTTGACCTCTGCCAGGACCCGGCCACAGTCAAGTCTTTGATGGAGCAGCTGAATACAAAGGGCGAATACCAATTGCCAGAAGACATGCAAAAGAAGCTTTCCAGCTTCTGGGCCGACTACGCCACTCCAGAAGAAATCGAAGGCGAAATCAAGCGGGTTTACGAAGAGAGCGGCTATGTCATCGACCCGCACACGGCTGTTGCTTCTTTAGCCGCCAAGCGCTTTAAGGAAGAAGACGATAAACCAACTGTCGTCCTCTCTACTGCCAGCCCTTACAAGTTCCCGGAAACCGTCTACCACGCCATCAGCGGGCAAAATGTTAAAGAAAAAGGCCTACCAGCCCTTAAGGAACTGACTGACCTAACTGGCCCTGCCCCAAAGGCCATGGAGGCCTTCTTAGGCCACAGCTCCCGGGAAATCGTCATCCCGGCTGATAACATGGCAGACGAAGTCAAGCGGCAGCTGGATCTGGACTGATTTTTGCTAAAAAAGAGAATAGATATAAAGAAAAAAGCAGCTGAGGATTTACTCCTGAGCTGCTTTTGCCATGTAATTGAAAATAAAATAAAAAGAAATTCAAAATAAAAAATGGAGGATACAGGGCTCGAACCTGTGACCCTCTGCTTGTAAGGCAGATGCTCTCCCAGCTGAGCTAATCCTCCATATGACCCGTACGGGATTTGAACCCATGTTACCGCCGTGAAAGGGCGGTGTCTTAACCACTTGACCAACGGGCCATTTGTTTTGCTTAGCCTTTTTGCAAGGCACGACTACTAGTATACCCGATCCAGAAGAAAAAGCAAGGGATTAGGGCAAAAAACTTATTATTTTTATTTGCAAAAAGCACTTGCACTTTTCCCTGCCTTTGCTATACTAATAGATGTGCTTGCGGGCGTGGCGGAATTGGCAGACGCGCAAGACTAAGGATCTTGTGACCGCTTTTGGTCGTGGAAGTTCAAGTCTTCTCGTCCGCACCAAGCGAAAGGAACTGGTTTACCCAGTTCCTTTTTTGTTCTTCGCCAGCTTTTTTTGCTAGAATATTCTCAGAGTGATAAGCAAAAAATAATTTAAGGAGAAAAGAGCATGCCTGAATTAAACTGCCGCTTGGCAACAGAAGCTGACCTGGCTGCCCTCTGCCAGTTCTACCAGGACATCTGCGCCCACCAAAAAGACGACCAGTTCGGGGCCGACTGGCACTGGGGGATCTACCCAAGCGAAAAAGACATCGCGGAAGCAATTGCACAAAAGCGGGCCGTGGTTGGCATCAAGGACGGCAAGATCGCCTCAGCCGGCATCTTGACTGTGGGTAATGACCCTCTTTACAGCAAATTTGCCTGGCCAACCCCAGCTGAAGACAACGAAATCGCCGTCCTCCACCTCTACGGGGTCCACCCATCCTTCCGCCGGCAGGGCCTGTCCTCTGTCCTTTTGACCTTTATCAAGGACCAGGCCAAAAAGCTCGGCTGTAAATCCATCCGCTTGGACAGCATGGATGGCAACGTTCCTGCCCGCCGCCTCTATGAAAAGAACGGCTGGCGCTTTGTCAGCCAGGAAACTGTCTACTACGACGACATCGGAGACTGCAAGGTCGACCTGCTTGAATTAGCCTTATAACAACAAAAACCCACAAGCCTGGCTTGTGGATTTTTTCTTTACTCTTTTTTCTGTTCTTGATTCTTATTTTTTCCCGCCACTCCTTGGCCCGCTGGTCCGGGATAAACCACATCAGCATGACCAAAGCCATGAAGACCCAGGCCCAATTTCTTCTGCTTTATTCAGTAGTTAGCACTATTCTTGATTCTTGTAGTCAGCTTCTATTTCCTGCGGATCTTCCGCCTCTTCTTCATCGAAGCTGTATTCCATCTTCTTGTTGCGGTCCTTCATAAAAGCATAGGCAATTTCCGCCCCGTAGACCAGGAGGCCGATCAGGCTAAAAGCCAGAATGAACAGCCAAACGCGTTTCTTCTTCTCCATGCTTGTCACCTTAGCTTTCTTTTAACTAAAAATTGCTTCCTAATTCTATTATAAGCGCTTTTCGGGAAAAATACAGATTATCCTGGCAAAGGCAGGAAAAGCCCCCCGCAGGAGATGCTTAAACAGTCTGGTTTCTCAGCAGCTTGACCGGGAGCAGGTAGCTGTTTTGGGCCAGCTTCTTTTCCGGGTCCGCGATCCGCTCATAGAGCAGCTTGACCAAGGTCCCGGCCAGGTCTGGAACCGGCTGGACGACCGTCGCTAATTCCGGCACGTAGTTCTGGACCAGCTGGGTCCCGTCAAAGCCAACGATTTTCAAGTCCTCCGGCACCCTGATCCCCAGCTTCCTGGCTTCTTTTAAGAGCAGGATGGCCGTCAGATCGTCTGAGCAAAAGACCCCGTCGATCTTCCGCCCGCTGGTCAAGAGCTCCCGGAGTTCTCGCGCCTTAGCCGCCGGAGACTCGTAAAAGGCTGACCGGGCCGTGTGTACCGTCAATCCCGCCGCGGCCACCGTGTCCGCGTAGCCGTCAAAGCGGCGGGAGGTCGGGTTGCCGGTTTTAACCAGATTGCCGACAAAGTAGACATGCCCGCATCCCGCGTTAACCAAGGCTTGGGTAGCCAGGCAGCCGCCCTGGTAGTTGTCACTGGTCACGATCGGCACCTGGTCAGACAGGTCCCGGTCAAAGGAAACGATCGGCAGGCCATGGCGCTGGTATTCTTCAATCCCCAGGTTGTGCGAACCCGCGATGATCCCGTCGACCTGGTTGGCCTCCAGCATCCGCAGATAGCGTCGCTCTTTATCGCTGTCCTGGCCGACGTCGCAGAGCAGCATCTTGTAGCCGTCCGCTTCCAGCTTGTCTTCAATTGCCGCGACCAGTTCCGCGAAGAAGGGATTGGTGATGCTGGGCATGATCACCCCAATCATCTTGGTCTGCTTGCCCTGCAAAGACCGGGCCAGGGTGTTGGGCTGGTAGTTCAGCTCCCGCATGGCCGCGTACACCCGGTCCCTGGTCTTCTGGCTGATGTAGCCGTAGTTGTTGATCACCCGCGAGACAGTCGTCGGCGAGCAGCCAGCCTTCTCCGCTACATCAGTTAATTTTGGCCTCATCGTCATCCCCTCTTCTGCTCTACTACATATCCTTTAACCGCCAAGTCTTGGCCTGGTAGTCAACACCGCTATCCATCTTAACAAAAGTTTGTCCATTTTGAGGGAAGAATCTCCCCGTAATGACTTCTTCGCCGCCATTGACAAAAATTTCAAAGAGGGAGTGGTCTACAAAGATCCGCAGGTCCAGGTCTTCCCCGTCTGGCAATTTCACCGTCCGGCTAGTCCCGTAGTCCGGGTTCACGGCCTGGCCGCATTCACCCCGGTCAACCATTAAGCGGGCGTGCTTGCCGGTCTTGAAGATGAGCTTGATGCAGTTCTTGCCTTCACTGTCTGCCGCCAAAAGCAGCTTGCCCTTCTGCCCCTGCTTAATAGTCAGCTTCAGTTCGCTTTGCGCGCCAGCATCAAAGGCCAGGTCACCTGTGAAGTCTTCTTCGACTCCTCTCAGGCTCTTCATGGCCTTGACCGGCTTTTGAAGCAAGCGGCCGTGCTTTAAAGACAAGCGCTTGACCTGGCTCAAGCAGTTAGCCCAGCCTTCCTTATCACTTGGGTAAGTCATATCCGGCAGGCCAACCCAGCTGATGGCGTAAGCATAGCCATCTGGCGCGTTGAAGGCCTGAGTAGCGTAGACGTCAAAGCCCTCGTCCAGGTTGATCGGGGCCTTCTGCTTGGTCTCGAAGTGGCCGGTTTCAAAGTCAAAGCTTTCCCCAACCCAGTACATGTTCGGGTAGACATTCTGGTAGTCGGTCACGTTCTTGTCCAAACCCTGCGGGCAGAAGATGAAGACCGGCTTGCCGTCAACAAAGACCAGGTTCGGGCATTCAACCATGTAGCCCATGTCTGGCAGGTCAACATAGCCCAGGTCCTGCCATGGACCCGTTACAGCATCTGCCTTGTAAAGGCTGATCTTGCCGGCCTTGGTCTCCTTGTCCTGGGCACCCAGAATAGCATAGTACTTGCCATCGTGCTCTAAAATCTGCGGGTCACGGAAGTGCTCAGTCACATGCTCTGGCGAGTTGATCAGAGGCGTCTCCAGCTTGGTCACCTTTCCCTCTTCGTCCATCCAGGCCCCAACCTGGTAAGAATGGCGAACCCAGTTTTCGTCGCGGACATTGCCCGTGTACATCAGAAAAAGCTTGTCGCCAATTGCCTTGGCTGAACCGGAATAGGCCCCATGGCTGTCCAGCGGGGTGTCAGGATAAACAGCTTCGCCCAGGTTTTTCCAGTGAACCAGGTCGGAACTGGTCAAGTGCACCCAGGACTTTAAACCATGCACTGCCCCAAATGGGTAAGCCTGGTAGAAGACCTGCCAACGGCCATTATAGTAGGAAAAGCCGTTAGGGTCGTTCAATAAACCAGAAGTTGGCCGGATGTGGTAGTGCAATTGGTAGTCTGACCGGGCTGCCTGGCTCTTCAGCTCAAGCAAAGTCTTGGCATCCCATTTCTCATAAGGAAGATATCTTTTTTCTCTTGTCCATTCCATATTAAGCAACCTCCGCTTAATCACTAATCTCTTCTTTAGTAACCTTTTATCTTTATTTGCCAGATTGTTCCCAGGCAAAAAAACATCTGGATAATTAAGCTTTTATCATCTTCTATTTTAGGTTTGAAGCGCTAACATGTCAAACGGTTAACAGGCTCTTTTTGAGTTAACAGAACTTTTATAAAATATTCTCTGTCAAACGATTGACACATTTGCCAGAAACCGATATTATTGTTAAGTGAATCAAAGAAAAGCGTTTTCAAAAAATAAGGAGAGTGTTTCTCGTGGCAATGAATTACAATGCAGTTGCCAAGCGGGTGATCGCTGCCGTAGGTAAAGACAACCTGGTAGCCGCTGCCCACTGTGCGACTCGTCTGCGTTTAGTCTTAAAAGACGATACCAAGATCGACCAAGCAGCCTTGGACAAGGATCCCGACGTTAAGGGTACCTTCAAGACTGACGGCCAATACCAAGTTATCATCGGGCCTGGTGACGTTGACAACGTCTACAACGAATTGATCAAGCAAACCGGCCTGTCCGAAGTTTCTACCGACGACTTGAAGAAGATCGCCGCCAGCGGCAAGAAGGTCAACCCTGTCATGGCCTTCATCAAGCTTTTGAGTGACATCTTCGTGCCAATCATCCCAGCCCTGGTTGCGGGTGGTTTGCTGATGGCCTTGAACAACTTCTTTACCAGTCCTGGCCTGTTCGGGCCTAAGTCCCTGGTCCAAATCAACCCAGCCATCAAGGGCCTGTCTAACATGATCCAACTGATGTCAGCTGCCCCATTCATGTTCCTGCCGGTTCTGGTTGGTATTTCCGCCGCTAAGCGGTTCGGCGCCAACCAATTCCTCGGGGCTGCAATGGGCTTGATCATGACCACCCCGCAGCTGGCTGGTGCAACTCACTACTGGAACATCTTCGGCTTGCACGTAGCGCAAACCAACTACCAATACCAAGTTATTCCAGTCCTGGCAGCTATCTGGATCTTAGCCTTCTTGGAAAAGAAGCTGCACAAGGCCCTGCCAAGCGCGGTTGACTTTACTTTCACCCCGCTTCTGTCAATCATGATCACTAGCTTCCTGACTTTCGCCATCGTCGGGCCAGTGATGCAGACCGTTTCTAACTGGATCACCAACGGCTTCGTATGGCTGTACGACACTGCTGGCTTCATCGGCATGGGTCTGTTCGGTCTTTTCTACTCAGCCATCGTTATGACTGGTTTGCACCAAAGCTTCCCGGCCATCGAAACCCAATTGCTGGCTGCCTTCGCTGCCGGCAAGGGTGCGGGCGACTTTATCTTCGTTGTTGCTTCCATGGCCAACGTTGCTCAAGGTGCCGCAACCTTCGCTATCTGGTTCTTGACTAAGAACGAAAAGATGAAGGGTCTGTCTTCATCAGCCGGTGTTTCTGCCCTCCTGGGGATCACCGAACCAGCCCTCTTCGGGGTTAACTTGAAGTACCGCTTCCCATTCTTCTGCGCCTTGATTGGGTCCGGTGTTGCTTCAGCCCTTGCAGGTCTCCTGCACGTTGAAGCCGCATCCCTTGGTTCTGCTGGTTTCCTGGGCTTCCTGTCCATCTACCCGAAGACTATCCCAATGTACGTTGTCAGTGAACTTGTTTCCTTCGCTATTGCCTTCGCCTTGACTTTCTTCTGGGGCAAGGGCCACTTGAAGGAAGAAGTTGCCAGCGTTGAAGGCGAAACTGGCTTCAGCGCTTCAACTGAAGTTGAAGATGAACAACAAGTTGAAGCTGCCAAGACTGCTGGTTTGGAAGACGAAGTAGTTCTGGCACCTGTAGACGGCATTTCTGAAGACCTATCAGCCGTAAATGACGAAGTCTTCTCCCAAAAGCTCATGGGTAACGGGGCAGCCATCATTCCTAGTGACGGCAATGTCTACGCTCCAGTTACCGGTACTGTTTCCGTTGCTTACAAGACTGGCCACGCTTACGGGCTTAAGTCTGACGACGGTGCCGAAGTCCTGATCCACATCGGTCTGGACACGGTCAACTTGAACGGCCAGCACTTCAAGTCCCTGGTCACTCAAGGCCAGCACATTGAAAAGGGCGACAAGATCGGCGAAGTCGACCTGGATGCCGTCAAGGCTGCCGGCTACGATACCACTGTCATGGTTGTCATCACCAACACCCCTTCATACAATGAAGTGGCCCGGGTTGAAGCAACTGACGTCAAGCACGGCGACAACTTGATTGCTTTAACTGCTTACTAATCAAAACTACTACCATGAAGCAGCCCTGCCCGGGCTGCTTTTCCTTTACTAATTTTCATTTGACAATATATTCATGTTTTTTTCAATTAGATTTAAAAATCTGCTTGCATCTTGGCAGGTACACGACTAAGATTTAAATTAAGCCGAATTTTAGAGAACTGTTTAGCACGGGGAGGAATTTAAGCATGACTTTACGAGTTGGTATTTTGACGAGCGGCGGCGACTGCCAGGCGCTCAACGCGACCATGCGGGGATTGGCCAAGACCCTTTACAACTGTGTCGATGACGTGGAAATCATCGGTTTCAAGCGGGGCTACTACGGCTTGATGTATGAAGACTACGTCAAGATGAAGCCGCGGGACTTCTCCGGTATCATCAACGAAGGCGGGACGATTCTGGGCACTTCCCGCCAGCCATTCAAGGAAATGCGGGTCATCGTTGACGGCTTTGACAAGGTAGCTGCCATGAAGAAGACCTACAAGAAGCTCAACCTGGACGCTTTGGCTGTTTTGGGCGGCAACGGGTCACTTAAGTCAGCCAACATGCTGGCCCAAGAAGGCCTAAACGTGATCGGCCTGCCAAAGACCATCGACAACGACACTTGGGGAACTGACTACACCTTCGGTTTCCAAAGCGCCATTGATATTGCCACCAGATACCTGGATGACATCCACACTACTGCTCAAAGCCACTCCCGGGTTTTTATCGTAGAAGTCATGGGCCACAAGGTTGGCCACATCACCCTGGCCGCTGGCCTGGCTGCCGGCAGCGACATTATCCTTTTGCCGGAAATCCCTTATGACATCAATGTCGTGGCCAAGAAGGTCAAGGAAAGACAAAAGTCTGGCAAGGGCTTCACGGTCATTGCTGCCGCTGAAGGGGCAATTTCCAAGGAAGACGCCACCCTGCCCAAGAAGAAGTACAAGGCTAAGGTTGCCGCTAGAAACGGGGCCAGCGTGGTTAAAGAAATCGCTACCCAATTGCAGGAAGTTTTGCCAGACGCTGAAATCAGAACGGCGGTCATCGGCCATGCTCAACGAGGCGGCCAGCCAGATGCTTACGACCGGCAAATCTCAACCCGCTTCGGGATTGAAGGGGCCCGCCTGATCATGAACCGGTCCTTCGGCCGCCTGGTTGTCTTGAAGCACAGTGAAGTCGACTCTATCGCCCTGGAAGACACGGCCGGCAAGCTCAAGTACGTTGACCCGAACGGCAAGGCCGTAAGCAACGCCCGCCTCATGGGCATCACCTTCGGGGACAAGTAAGAGCCTATAATTCTTAACAGCACACAAGCACAAAGAAAGAAGCATCGCGTTCGCGGTGCTTCTTTCTTTGTTGTTTTAAAATTACTTCAGCAATTCGCTGATAGCGTCTTGGTAGCTTTCAGCTGCCTTTTCAGCAGTTGCGATGTCAGCCTTGTTAACGCCGACATAAGCCTTGATTACTGGTTCAGTACCAGATGGCCGCAGGGCTACCCAAGTTTCGTCATCCAGGAAGTACTTCAAGACGTTTGACTTCGGGAAGCCAGTCAATGGAGTTTCTTCGCCGTTTTCGACAGTAACTTGTTCTTGGTAGTCTTCGATCTTCAAGACCTTGGCCCCGTTGATTTCACTGAGGTGTTCTTCTCTCAGCTTGCTCATCAATTCAGCCATCTTCTTTTGCCCGCCGATCCCTGGCATTTCGATAGCCCGGGTGATTTCATAAGCAACGCCGTACTTCTTCCAGATTTCCTGCAGGCCGTCAAAGACAGTCATGCCCTTGGAAGCGTAGTAGCTGGCAACTTCGGCGAACATCAAGGCCCCTTGCATGGCGTCCTTGTCGCGGGCGAAGGCTTGGAAGAGGTAGCCGTAGCTTTCTTCAAAGCCCATCAGGAACTTGCCGTCCCCTTCCTTGTTCATCCGGTCGACTTCTTCACCGATATACTTGAAGCCAGTCAGAACTGACTTGGTCTTGATGCCGAAGTCCTTGGCAATCTTGAATGGCAAGGCACTGGATACGATTGAAGTAACGATTTCGTAGTCCGGAGTCAGCTTGCCTGAGTCCTTCAAGTTTTGCAGGAGGTAGTAAGACATCAAGGTAGCGATTTGGTTCCCAGTCAAAACTTGGAAGTCGCCCTTGTCAGTTCTTACGCAGGCTCCCATCCGGTCAGCGTCCGGGTCGGTAGCCACGATCATGTCAGCGCCGATTTCGTTGGCTAGTTCCACGCCTGGGTTGAAGACGTCACGGAATTCCGGGTTAGGCTTCTTGCAAGTCGGGAATTCTGGGTCCACAATCGCCTGGCTTGGCACTGGAACAACGTTGCTGAAGCCGCCCCGTCTGAAGGCGCGGTCGTAAAGCATCTTACCCGTCCCGTGCAGCGGAGTGTAAACAATCTTCAGCTTGTCGGCGTTTTCCTTGATCATGTCCTTGTTGACGTTGACCGTTTCCAGCTTGGCCAGGTAGGCTTCGTCGACATCTTCGCCGATCAGCTGCAAAGTGCCTTCAGCGCGCAGCTTCTTAACTGGAGCTGCCTTAACGCTGAAGATATCTTCAACCTTTTGCGCGTAGACAAAGAGGCGGTCAGCGTTTTCCGGCCCCATTTGGGCACCGTCTTCGCCGTAAGCCTTGTAGCCGTTGTACTGCTTGGCGTTGTGGGAAGCAGTAATGTTAATCCCGGCAAAGGTGTGCAGGTAGCGGACAGCGAAGGACAGTTCCGGCGTTGGACGCAGGTCGTCAAAAAGGTAGACGTGAATGCCGTGAGCCCCCAAAACGCGGGCAGCATGAGTAGCCAGTTCGCGTGAGTTGTAGCGGGAGTCAAAGGAAATTACCACGCCCCGCTTCTTGGCTTCTTCGCCGTTTTCGTCGATCAAGCGGGCCAAACCTTCAGTTACCCGGCCGACCGTGAAGACGTTGATCCGGTTGGTCCCTGGTTCCAGGAGCCCCCGCATCCCGGCAGTCCCAAAGTTGATGTCCTGGCCAAAGGCGTCTTCGATCCACTTTTCGTCGCCGCCTAATTCAGCCATTTGTTCAGCCAGGTCTTCCGGCAGGGCGGCTTGTTTCCATTGTTCAAAAATTTCTTTTGCGTCCATATTAGATATATTCCGAATCATAAAACTTACTAAATCTTGATAATCACATCAATATTGGTAAGTTTTTCTGATATTCCTTTCTAGTTAAATCTATGAGTAGATTCAACTTGGCAAAAGAAATCAGATTTTTAACCTTTTGAAGTTAAGGTCA
>ENA-ORUR01000556-ORUR01000556.1-human-gut-metagenome-genome-assembly--contig:-NODE-556-length-15049-cov-3.2571_pt1 | contig 15049 bp, 10 predicted proteins | sample MGYA00242086_ERZ509223 | MGnify/ENA primary metagenome ERZ509223 (study PRJEB26280, sample SAMEA2338820) | human gut metagenome | biome: human gut; feature: human-associated habitat; material: faeces... | reverse complement strand
CCAGTCACTAAAGCCGAGTTTTTATTAGGCAAACAGATCCCCTATATTTTATTGGGAATGTTTAACTTTTTTATGCTCTGTGCGCTTTCGGTATTTGTTTTTGGTGTCAGTTTTAAAGGAAGCATGTTAACACTCTCATTAGGGGCGTTGCTTTATATCACTATTGCTACGGGAATGGGATTACTGATTTCTTGTTTTATGAAAAGTCAGATTGCGGCTATTTTTGGTACTTCAATTATTACCTTAATTCCTGCTACACAATTCTCCGGCATGATTGACCCAGTATCATCCTTAGAAGGTATTGGTAAATGGATAGGGCATATTTATCCGACTTCTCACTTTCTTACTATCACTCGAGGAACGTTTTCAAAAGGACTTAACTTATTTGATTTGCCTTGGTCTTTTATTCCGTTACTTATCACGATCCCCATTGTGATTGGGCTGAGTGTCTTTTTCTTGAAAAAGCAGGAGGCTTAAATGTGGCATACCGTACAAAATATTTTTAATTTAGGAATAAAAGAGTTACGAAGTTTATCCCGTGATAAGGCGATGCTGGCATTAATTGTGTTTGCCTTTACCGTATCAATATACTCATCGGCTACTGTAACACCGGGCTCATTACACCATGCGCCGATAGCGGTGGCTGATCAGGATAAATCTCAACTTTCGGCCCGTATTGTCAATAGCTTTTATATGCCTTACTTTTTACCCCCTGCAGATATTACACCCGAGCAGATTGATGGTTTATTAGATAGAGGAACTTATACTTTTGCGTTAGATATTCCGCCTAATTTTCAACGCGATCTACTCGCAGGACGTAAGCCAGAAATTCAAGTCAATATTGATGCAACACGGATGAGCCAAGCTTTCTTAGGAAATAGCTATATTCAAAATATCGTTATGGGAGAAGCGAAAACTTTTCTTGCTAAAGAGCGCACTAACGATCCACTGCCTGTGGATTTAGAAGTTAGAATGAGCTTTAACCCAAACTTAACACAATCTTGGTTTGGCTCTGTTATGGCGATAATCAATAACATTACCATGCTATCTATTGTATTAACCGGGGCGGCACTAATACGAGAGCGAGAGCATGGCACTATTGAGCATTTATTAGTTATGCCTGTCACACCATTTGAGATCATGCTTTCTAAAATATGGTCAATGGGATTGGTTGTATTGTTAGCGTCGGCCATGTCTTTAGTACTAGTGGTTAAATCACTGCTACATGTGCCGATCGAAGGCTCTGTTTTGTTATTTATGTGTGGGGTGGCGTTAAGTTTATTTGCAACGACATCCATTGGTATTTTCTTAGGCACTATGGCGCGCTCAATGCCACAATTTGGTTTATTGATGATTATGGTATTGTTGCCATTAAATATGTTGTCTGGAGGGATGACCTCAAGAGAGAGTATGCCTCAGTTTGTACAAGATGTGATGCAAACTATGCCAACTACACATTTTGTCAGCCTTGCACAAGCGATATTGTATAGAGGCGCAGATTTCTCGATTGTTTGGCCTCAATTTATCGTTTTAATTATTATTGGCTCAGTCTTTTTTGCATTGGCACTGTTACGTTTTAGAAAAACGATATCTGCAATGGCTTAGCCGTTATGATAAACCGAAACAAGAGACTTAAGGCATAAAACGATAACCGATCCCCGTTTCAGTAATTAAGTGCACTGGACAGGTGGGATCGGTTTCTATTTTCTGGCGTAAATGCCCCATATAAATTCGCAAATAATGGCTATGCTCTACAAAGTTAGGCCCCCAAACATGCTGCATTAAATGACGTTGAGTTAATACTTTTCCACTATTGTTGACAAGTTCACTGAGTAGACGAAACTCGGTCGGAGTAAAGTGAATGGGGACGCCTTGGCGAGTGACTATTCTTTTAACCCAATCAATAGTGATATCACCAAATGTAAATTGAGTCGTTTCTGTTTCTTGTTTGACAAAGCGACGTAATGAAGCTCGAACCCGGGCTAGTAATTCACTAATACCGAAGGGTTTAGTTAAATAATCATCAGCTCCAGCGTCTAAAGCATCAACTTTATCTTGTTCAGAATCTCTGGCGGATAACACAATAATCGGCGTGCTACTCCATTGACGGAAATCTTGAATAAAGCAAAGCCCATCTTTATCAGGTAATCCCAGATCAAGAATGACTAAATCAGGTTTTCTTGATGCTGCTTCTATTAATCCTCGTTGACATTCTGAGGCGTCATAAACACGAAAACCTTCGTTCTCTAATGCAAGGCGAACGAATCGTAAGATCTCTTTTTCATCTTCAACAATCAATATGTTATATGGCGTCACTGTTTTATTTCAATCTCATCAATATTCGGTAGTGATTTTAAAGGTAAAACAAAGTGAAAACTGGCTCCACCTTTTTTATTATTTTCAGCCCAAATTTTACCTTCATGTAAGTGGATAATAGCACTGCAAATAGCAAGACCCAGCCCAACCCCCGGAATGGCGGACTCTTTTACTGCACGTGAAAATTTATTAAAAATAAGCTGCAATTGTTCAGTGGGAATACCTGCGCCTTCATCCCAAACTTCAACATGAATTTGATCCTCTTCAACCGTAGCTTTTATGCCTAATTTAGTTTGTGATGCGGTATATTTGACTGCATTTTCTAACAAATTAGTTAACACGCGCTCAATTAACAGACTATCGCAATAGAGTAATAAATCAGCTGGAATATCAATTTGTAATGGGTGTTTATCAAGTAAATAAGAGAGTGAACGTATTGCACTTCCAGCAATTTCTTGCAGTAAATTCCACTGCAAGTTGACTTGGATACCCCCTGATTGAATACGTGCCATATCCAGTAAATTGTTGACTAAGCGAGAGGTCGTCAAAATTTGTTGGCGGATCTGACTAACTTGTTCAGTATGAGCAGAGCCCTCAGCACTTAAGTCTAGAAGAAGAATTTCAGACTGGCCAAACAGGACGGTAAGTGGTGTTTTTAGATCATGAGAAAGGGCGGCTAAGAGCGCATTTCTTAATTGTTCTCGTTCTATATTAATACGAGATTGTTCGGCCATTTCCGCCTGCTGTAACCGTTCAAGAGCATTGGCAATTAGGCCATTAAATGTCTGTAAGAGTTGCTGTTGTTCAGGAATAAGTACTTGGCGTAGATTATTTGGCTCAATCGCTAAAATCGCTAATACTTGTTGAGATGCGCTAATAGGGTGCAACTGATAAGGGACACTAGGTAGGGTATCCGTTCCTGCACCTGCGATTTGATCTTTATCCCAACACCAACGGGCAATACCACTATCAATGGGAAGTTGTCCCATACCTTCAGCATTGTATGGCGTTAATTCACCATGATGATTAGGCATTAATAAACAAACTTTGGCATCAAAAGCACTTGATAAAAAATGATAACTAGTACGTACCACTTCTTGTAAAGTCAGTGCCCGACTCAGCTCTCGGGTCATTTCAAATAAATGACGAGTGCGTTGTTCTCTATAACGAGCAACCCGGGTTTGATAACGCATTCCCGCAGTTAAATTACCCACCACTAACCCAACAATGAGCATTACGGAAAAAGTCACTAAATACTGCATATCTAATACAGCCAGTGAAAAATGCGGTTGCACAAAGAACAAATCAAAGCTTATCACATTGATTAAAGCGGCAAAAATAGAAGGGCGACGACCAAAAAATAACGCGATAAGAACAACGCCTAATAAATAAAGAGTAACTAAATTCGCCTTATCTAACGCTAACAAAAAAGTACGTGAAAAAAGCGTAATAGCTAGACATAAACCAATAGCTGTTAGATAGCCTTTAAGATTTTGACGCCATTTATCATTTTGTGGCACAAATGTTTTTGTTTTATAACGCGGCTCTTCTTCATTTAAAGCGACACTGATAACATGTAAGTCAGGTGCATAACGCGCTAACCTTTCTGCGAAACGCATGCGGACCCAACGTTTTAACCATTGCCACTTTTGATAGGGGCGTTGACCGATAATCACCTTGCCTAAATTATGCTCTCTGGCATAGCGGATCACCGCTTTTTCCGCTTGATTATCAGAAAGGATCGCCGTTCTTGCCCCTAGGTGTTGTGCTAACTTGAGGGAATGTAAAATAGCACGGCGTTTATGCTCACCTATCTGATGTAGCTTTGGTGTTTCAACATAAATAGCATGCCATTGGCAACCAAAAGCAGCAGCATAACGAGCAGCAGTACGCACTAATTTATCATTTCTTCCATGAGCACCAAGACAAACCATTAAACTATCAGTAGTATGCCAAACAGGCGTACCACCTTGGCTATCACGGAATTCTTTTACTTGGGAATCAACGCGATCTGCCATCCGTCTTAGGGCAAGCTCTCGTAATGCAATCAAATTACCTTTACGAAAAAAATGCTCTATTGCACGCTCTGCTTGTCCTGCCAGATAAACTTTGCCTTCATTTAAGCGCTGTTGTAGGTCGTCTGGTGGTAAGTCGACCATAACCACTTCATCAGCATTATCAAAAATATAATCAGGAATAGTCTCTTGAACGCGAATACCTGTAATACTACCAACAATATCATTAAGACTTTCAATATGTTGTACATTAATGGTGGTTAAAACATCGATGCCCGCATCAAGTAACTCTTCAACATCTTGCCAACGTTTTGGATGGCGACACTTATGTGGATTACTAAAAGCCAATTCATCCATTAAGATCACCGCAGGATGTCTTGCTAAGGCCCCATCTAAATTAAAGGCAGAGAGCTTTCTACCACGATAATGTAATTTTAATGGCGGTAATAACGGTAATCCCTCAAGTTGTTGTGCCGTTTCTTGGCGCTGATGGGTTTCTACAACCCCAGCTAAGATATCAATACCTTGCTGATGTAAACGTTGAGCTTCTTGTAACATGGCGTAGGTTTTACCTACGCCGGCACAGGCACCAAAAAAGATCTTTAATCGCCCTCGATGGGGTGCTCGCGTTAATGCCAGCAAATCATCAGGAGAAGGGCGTTGCCACTGCGGAGCTTGTTTCATTTTATTACCCGCTCACTTTATTGTTTTTTTCTGCACTCAATCTATCAAGTGCCTGATTGAGTTTAAAGACATTCACCACAGGTTCACCTAAAAATGGTATTAATGGCGATGTCGTATTTTCTGTAATTAATTGTTTTATTTCATTTATTGTGAATTGACGTAATAACGCAATATGCGGTGCTTGGTAATAAGCGGCAGCCAATGAAATATGAGGATCAAGCCCACTGGCGGAAGCGGTCACTAAATCAACAGGAACGACTTGATGATTATCAACCCTTTTTTGCCATAAACGAACACCTGCAGCCACTTTCTCGCTTAAGAGTGGATTTGATGTAGCAAGTTGGCTAGCGCCGGAAGCCATACTATTGTAAGGCATTTCACTTGTCATTGAGGGGCGACCTTGAAAGTAATCGGCTCGATTAAATGACTGTCCAATCAATTCAGAGCCAATCAGTTTATCGTCCCGATAAACCAGTGAACCATTTGCTTGCCAAGGGAAAAACAATTGAGCTAATCCGGTTATAAATAAAGGATAGGCTAATCCAGTGATAAGTGTCAGTAATACTAACATCACTAAAGATGAACGAAAAAGATGCATAGTATTCTCCTTAAAGCCCAATAATAGCTAAAATCATATCGATGAGTTTAATGCCTAAAAAAGGAACAATTAACCCACTTATTCCGTATAAAGAGAGATTACGGCGTAATAATGAATGAGCAGAAACAGGACGATAATGCACACCTTTCAACGCTAAAGGGATCAAAAAGACGATGATCAAAGCATTAAAAATAACGGCTGATAACATCGCGGATGCTGGGGAGTGTAATCCCATAATATTGAGCATATTCAATTGTGGATATGTCACCGCAAAAGCTGCGGGAATAATGGCAAAATATTTTGCGATATCATTGGCAATACTAAAGGTGGTTAGGGCGCCACGGGTCATAAGCATTTGTTTACCAATATGAACGACTTCAATTAATTTGGTGGGATTTGAGTCCAAATCAACCATATTGCCTGCTTCTTTAGCGGCTTGCGTTCCTGAATTCATGGCCACAGCAACATCGGCTTGCGCTAAAGCCGGCGCATCATTAGTACCATCTCCGGTCATAGCGACAAGTCGGCCTTCTGATTGATATTGACGGATCAACGCCAATTTAGCCTCTGGAGTGGCTTGCGCAAGAAAATCATCTACACCGGACTCGGCAGCAATGGCCGCCGCAGTAAGATGGTTATCACCGGTGATCATCACGGTTTTAATACCCATTTGGCGAAGTTGAGCAAAGCGCTCTTTGATCCCCCCTTTGACGATATCTTTAAGTTCAACTACACCAAGGATATTTTGATTTTCAACGACGACTAATGGCGTAGCACCAGCTCTTGCGACTTGCTCGACTATGGTGTTGACTTCATCGGGAAAATGGCTATGACTAACTTCGATATGGCGACGAATAGCATCAACCGAGCCTTTACGTATAATACGCTCGCCAATATTTACGCCACTCATTCTGGTCATCGCTGAGAATGGAACAAAAGAGGCTCCCATCGAAGTTAAATCTCGTTCACGTAAATTAAAGCGCTGTTTGGCTAATATAACGATGCTACGACCCTCAGGTGTTTCATCTGCTAAAGAGCTTAATTGCGCCGCATCTGCCAATTGTTTTTCAGTTATTCCTGATAGAGGAATAAAACGAGAAGCTTGGCGATTACCTAAAGTAATTGTCCCTGTTTTATCGAGTAATAAAACATCAACATCTCCTGCGGCTTCTACTGCACGCCCACTAGTCGCAATCACATTAGCGTCTAACATCCGGCTCATACCTGCCACACCAATAGAAGAGAGTAGTCCGCCGATGGTTGTAGGGATCAGACAAACTAATAATGCGATTAACGTTACAACAGAAATAACCTCACCATGCTCTTGGAATTGCACGGCAAACACACTAAAAGGATAGAGTGTGGTACAAGCGAATAAAAAGATCAGCGTTAGGGCCGTTAATAAAATAGTTAATGCAATTTCATTCGGCGTTTTTCTGCGTTTAGCACCTTCCACCATACCAATCATACGATCGAGGAAAGAGTTACCCGCTTCAGCACTACAACGAATAATCAACCAGTCAGATAACACACGAGTCCCTCCAGTAACAGAAGAAAAATCGCCACCTGACTCACGAATAACGGGAGCTGATTCACCGGTGATCGCACTTTCATCAACAGAAGCGCCGCCTTCAATCACTTCACCATCACAAGGAATTACCTCGCCAGCATTGACCAAAACAATATCGCCTTTATGTAATAAAAGTGAATCAATGATTTCTTGGGGAGCGTGAAGATCAGCATGCTGTAAGCGCACCGCTTTAGATTGTTGTTTCGCACCTCGTAAGCTTGCCGCCTGTGCTTTACTACGACTTTCTGCTAAAGATTCAGCAAAATTGGCAAATAGTAGGGTTATCCATAACCAAAGCATGACTTGAAAAGTAAAATGATTATCTGGTGGTAGATACCCCAGTAAAACGGCAAACCAAATACCCGTAGTGAGTAGTGCACCAACATAAACAATAAACATCACCGGATTATGCCATTGCGCTTGAGGGGTGCATTTTTTGATAGCATCCAAGAAAGCTGACATCATTGTTTTTCTATTAAAAAGAGGTGTTTTTTTCATGATCAGTTTCCTTATTTAGCCCATAACAACTGTAAATGCTCAGCAATAGGGCCTAGTGCTAATGCCGGAACAAAGGTGAGTGCACCAATCATTATTACTGTGAGGAACAATAGAAAAATAAATAGCGGTGAAGTAGTGGACAATGTGGCTAAACTTTCAGCTTGGCGTTTTTTTATTGCCAAACTACCGGCGATAGCTAAGACAGGCAACATGACACCAAAACGTCCGACAAGCATAGTGATACCTAATAACAGATTATAAAAAACAGAATTAGCATTCAGTCCGGCGAAAGCACTGCCATTGTTATTGGCAGCTGAAGTAAAAGCGTATAAAACTTCACTAAAACCATGAGGACCAGGATTTAAAATCGCTTCGCGACCTACTTCGCTAAAGAGGGCAAGTGTTGTACCTAATAAGGTGATTGCTGGTGATATTAAAATAGCGACAGCAACCCATTTCATTTCTGCTACACCAATTTTTTTGCCGAGATATTCAGGTGCTCGACCCACCATTAATCCAGCGATAAAAACAGCTAACAAAACATACAAGATCATGCCATAAAAACCAGAACCAACACCGCCGAAGATGACTTCTCCAGTTTGCATTAACCACATAGGAACCATACCTCCTAATGCAGTTAATGAATCATGCATGGCATTTACTGCACCACAAGAAGCGGCTGTAGTGACGGCAACAAATAACGCACTGCCTATTAAACCAAAGCGACTCTCTTTACCTTCCATATTTAATGAACTATCCGCACCCATTAAAGTAAATTGTGGGTTACCTCGCCATTCAGCCCAAACAATCACGCTAACCGCAACAATAAAAATCAATGTCATTACCCAAAGTAAGGTATAGCCTTGCCGTTGTGTGCCACTCAGTCGGCCAAAGGCGAAGCATAGCGCGGTAGGTAACAGGAATATGGCAAGTATTTGCAAAAAGTTACTGAAAGAGGTTGGGTTTTCATAAGGATGAGCAGAGTTTGCTGCAAAATAGCCTCCTCCATTGGTTCCTAACAGTTTAATCGCCTCTTGAGAAGCAACGGGGCCCATTGGTAACCATTGCTGATTTTCAAGTCCTTGGCTTAATAGCGCGGGATGGAAATTTTGGATCACGCCTTGGCTAACAAATAACAGTGACCAAATAATGGCTAAAGGTAGTAACAGATATAGGGTAATACGACCAATATCTACCCAAGCATTACCAATGGAATGGCAAGAAGATTGTGTTAATGCTCTGATCAATACAAAGGCAACAGCGATCCCCGTTGTTGCTGATAAGAAATTTTGTACTGTAAGCCCCATCATTTGGCTTAAATAGCTAACGGCTGTTTCACCGCTATAGGCCTGCCAATTGGTATTAGTAATAAAACTAATGGTGGTATTTAATGCTAAATCCCAACTCATATTAGGTGCAAACTGTGGATTTAAAGGTAAATAACCTTGATTAAGTAAAATTACCAATAATAAAAGTGCTCCCATTGAGTTAAAAATTAATAGAGCGAACATATAGTGATACCAACTCATAGACTGAATCGCTTTGCCGGCAGGTTTAAAACCACAGCTACGCCAAATAACCTGTTCTGTTTTTGTTACCCAATGAGGTAAATCACCTTCTATGAGACGAGCAAGATAATTGCCAATCACTTTTCCCATAATCAGTAAGACGGTGAGAAAAACGGCAATATAGATCAACGTTGTTGTTGCCATTTTTAAAATGCCTCTGCATGAAACAACACATAAATAAGATAAGCAGTGAGCACAATAACTAATGCCACAGCACCGAATATCAACATTTGAACTATCCTTTTGCGATTTAGATTGAGTAAAGCTACTGAAAGAGGTGTAAAGATGTTGATAAAAGCGCTATGGCGGATGTAAAAAAAGTATAAAAATGCTGACCAAACCTAAATCAAGGCTTAATGGTGGAATATTTTATTCCTCAATAGGTTGAAATAATGCCATCCCTTTGTTAGATGTAATAAATGGTCGAATAATCTGCTGATTAAGCAGGCTGAAAATACCCCTTCACGAGGAGAGATTGAATGAATGCTATCTATTTAAAGACCAAGTGGTTTTTCTACTTCTTAGGCCTATTAATGGTTTCATCTATCTTTATGGTAAAAGCAATGGCAAATTCTGATAAAGCAGATCTAGTAACACTGGCACAAGAGGGAAACTTGCCAGAATTAAAGCGCCAGATAGCGCAAGGAGAGAATATTGAACAACGAGATATCAAATTGCGTAAACCGCCATTACGGCGGTTTTTAAGGATAAATAGGTTGATTAACCTACAACAGCCATTCCTACTGTCATATGTAAGCCATAGAATACGCCACGACCAATAAATTCACCAACAAACACCAAAATAAAACCTAACACCATTAAAGAAACAGAAGGATTATTTTTGCGTAATAACGGTGCTATCCAACAAGCTAACCCTAATGTCAGTGCAATCAATTTAATGCCCATTAAAAAACCGTAATCAGGAACTAAATCAACAGCTTTTTGTACGGAGGTTTGAATTGAACCCAATTCAAAGCCTTGAGAGGTAGCCACAATAGCACTGATAATAATGGCGATGACACTTAATAGCGGTAATGCACTAATACAATTTAAGTTAAAACCGGCAATACGCATTAACAGTGCCGCTAAAATAGGGCCACCAATAAATGCGGTTAGTACGAAGTTAACTGTGGTATAGCCATTATACCAAGTAGGTACAGTATCAATTTGATAAACTCGCGAAATAGCCGTGATAAATAGCACTGCAAGTATCATGACAACCACTAGCCACAATTTACCTAATGCAGCAGGCATTTTATTTAACACACTAATTAACCAATATAAGCCACCTAAAGCAAAGAATGTGGCACCACTGGCAATTTCATTACTTAATGATGAATGACCAAAACGGATAAAAGAGTTAAAGGCACGCATTGGGGTTCCCATGTGGATCATGGAGAGTAAAAAACCAATCCCCATTAATAGCCACAAACCAAACATGCTGTAATGCACTTTGCGATTTAACGCTTCAGGCAGTTTGCCTGAAAGAATGGCGCAACCCATAATAATAAAGGCGCCAGCCACACTTTGACCAATAACGGTAAAGAACATCAGTGGCCATTCATGTAATCCCATGCCCATCTTAAACCTCCTCTGGGTTAGCCAGATGCCCGGTGGTGTCACCTACAGGTCGGCTATTGGCATTTAATTTAAGAACAATATTCGGTTTAGTGTATTTCGCAGATGGAAGAGGGGCTATTTCAGCAAGATCACCATATTTAGCGCGTAACTCTTCAATCGGTGCCATATCTAATGCACGCAATGGGCAAGATCCGACACAAATTGGCTTTTTGCCTTCAGCAACACGCTCATAACAACCATCACATTTGGTCATGTGGCCTTTGACTTCATCAAACTGCGGTGCACCATAAGGACATGCCATATGGCAATAACGACAGCCTATACACACTTCTTCATTCACCACCACAAAACCATCTTCGCGTTTGTGCATGGCGCCACTTGGACAGACTTTTACGCAAGCCGGATCGTCACAGTGGTTACATGAAATAGATAAGTAGTAAGCAAAAACGTTTTGCGTATACACACCATCTTGCTCGGTCCAATCACCACCGGCATATTCATAAATACGGCGGAAATTGACCTCAGGGGATAAATTTTTAAAATCCTTGCACGCGAGTTCGCAGGTTTTGCAGCCGGTGCAACGACTTGAATCGATATAAAAACCATATTGCGTTGACATAACCAGACTCCTTACGCCTTGACGACTTCAACAAGATTACTGTGAGAAGGATTACCCTTAGCAAGTGGTGAAGGGCGTTGGGTCGTTAACACGTTAATGCAACCTGCATGATCAATACGGTTACTGTCTGGGTTATACCAAGCCCCTTCACTTAATCCCACAACGCCCGGCAAAATACGTGGTGTCACTTTAGCGTTGATACGTACTTCACCGCGATCGTTATAAATACGAACTAAATCGCCGTGTTTGATACCACGTTTTGTAGCATCAACAGGGTTTATCCAAATTTCTTGTGGACAAGCCGCTTTTAATACATCCACGTTGCCATAAGTTGAGTGGGTACGAGCTTTATAGTGAAAACCCGTCATTTGTAATGGGTATTTATCCATAGCAGGGTCGCCATAGCTTTCAAAACCTGCGGAGTAGATTGGCAGTGGATCAATCACATCGTCTGCCGCTAATTCCCATGTCGCTTTAATTTCAGCTAATTGCGAAGAATAAATTTCAATTTTTCCTGACGGCGTTGTCAGTGGATTGTTGAGTGGATCAGCGCGGAATTCACGGTAAGCCACATGATGGCCTTGTGGATCACGTTTTTTAAAGATACCTTGTGCCCGAAATTCTTCAAAGGTAGGCAGTTCTGGTAAATTTTGACGAGATTGCTCATAAAGATGGCGTAACCACTCTTCTTGGGTACGATTTTCGGTAAATTTCTCACCCACCCCCATACGTTTAGCAATTTCGCTGGTCATCTCATAGATATTGCGACTTTCAAAACGTGGCTTAATCGCTTGGTCAGCGAAAATCACGTAAGCCATATTCCCCGCAGAAGCATCCATACAGAAATCCATTTGCTCTGATGCCGTACAATCCGGCAGTAAGATATCTGCATATTTTGCCGATGCGGTCATATGATTATCGATAACCACAATCATTTCGCATTTTTTATCATCTTGTAGGATTTCATGAGTACGGTTTATTTCTGAATGTTGGTTAACTAAGCAGTTCCCCGCATAGTTCCATACCATTTTAATAGGTACATCCAGTTTATCTTTACCTCGCACGCCATCACGTGTAGCGGTCATTTCAGGGCCACGTAAAATGGCATCTGTCCACATAAACATAGAAATACTGGTCGTGACAGGATTAGTTAAGGTTGGCATACGGACAAAAGGAATGCTGTAAGAGCCTTCACGGGCACCGGTATTGCCCCCATTTATTCCCACATTACCAGTTAAGATAGCGAGCATTGCAATAGCGCGAGAGGCTAATTCGCCATTTGAACGGCGTTGAGGGCCCCAACCTTGAGTAATATAAGCCGGCTTAGCACCAGCGATTTCACGGGCTAATTTGACAATACGTGCCGCGGGAATACCGGTAATTTGTGCTGCCCATTCTGGGGTTTTGGGTTGACCATCTGCGCCATCACCTAAAATATAGGCTTTATAGTGGGCGTTTTTAGGTGCCCCTTCTGGCATCGTAGTTTCGTCGTAACCAACGCAGTATTTATCTAAGAAGGGTTTATCGACTAAATCTTCTTTGATCATGACATAAGCTAACGCATTAACTAAGGCTGCATCAGTACCTGGACGAATGGGGATCCACTCATCCTCACGACCTGCACCCGTATCAGTATAGCGAGGATCAATAATTATCATGCGAGCATCTGATTTTTCACGAGCTTGCTCAACATAATAAGTTACACCACCGCCACTCATACGTGTTTCGCCGGGATTATTACCAAACATAACAACCAATTTAGTATTTTCGATGTCTGAAGGACTATTGCCATCAGCCCATCCCCCGTAGGTGTAATTTAAGCCTGCCGCGATCTGCGCAGTACTATAATCGCCATAATGGTTGAGATAACCACCACAGCAATTCATTAAACGGGCAATAAGGGTTGCTCCTGGTGGCCAAGATTTTGTCATGGTGCCACCGAGGGTGCCTGTACCGTAATTTAGATAAATAGATTCATTGCCATAATCTTTTATCAGGCGTTTCATGGTGTCGGAAATAGTATCAAAGGCTTCATCCCAAGAGATACGTTCAAATTTACCTTCACCACGTTTACCTACGCGTTTCATGGGATAACGTAAGCGATCTGGATTATAAACACGCCGACGCATAGAGCGACCACGTAAGCAAGCTCGTACTTGATGGAACTCGTCGTAAACGTCATTGCCGGTATTGTCTGTTTCAACGTACTTAATTTCGCCATCAACGACATGCATACGCAATGGACAACGACTACCGCAATTGACGGTACATGCACTCCAGACGACTTTTTCTTTATTGGTAGATGTCGGCGCTGTTTGCTCCGAAGCTATGGCTTGGCTAAAGGGGGGAGATAATCCACCTGCCGTTGCAACTAATCCACCAGCGGCTCCCACTTTGACAAAGCGTCGGCGAGATAGGGGGGTGGAAAGTAACGTCATCTCTTTGATGTTTTTCATACATTACTCACTTAATTATATTTTTAAGAAGAAAAATAAAGAGCTTATATAGAAATTATTGTTATCATTTTTGTTAATAAATAAGCACGCTAACGTAAGATAATAAAACCCAACTGTTAATGTGGATATTACTTACTTATAAAAAGTGGTAGTTGCTTTACATCAAAGAAACATGATTTATTACGAAGGTTATCAATTGTCGCTGTTTTCTTAACCCTATGTATTATTTAAAATTAATCAATTGATTAACATTGATATATAATTTAATACATATCGATTAATAAGAAAAAATAAACTAAATAGCTAAAACAGCCTAATAAAGTCCAATTTATAATGTGTAATATACAGAATCATTAACTGATTATTTTTATCAATGATTACATCTGTGTTTTTTTTATTATTGTTATTTAACAAGTGTCATTTGATATCGAGTAAACATTAAAAAACGTCGGTTAGCTTGAACCGCGTATTAATAATGTCTTATGTAATAAAACAAATAAGCCGTCAGTTAACATGATATTTACAAAATCAACTGGTTCTAAAATAGAACATTGAGAATCAATGTACTTATAATAGACTGATTTTTCTTACGGTTAACAAACTCCTCATCAGATAAAGATTCGTTTCATCTCTCATTTTCCGGCTATCACAATTGAATTACTGTTAAAAAAATGTGATCTAAGTTGTTCGGATTTGGTTTTGCTTCCGTTTTTGGTTTTTTGTTTTGAATGTTATCGCAAAATCATCGGCTGGATATCCTTATTCTCGTATTAATGATACGGAGGCACTTTATATGTTTTCAGAAGAAAGACGACAGGAAATCTATAGCATTATTAGGGAACAGAAAAAAGTTAAAGTGGCTCAGCTAGCGGAAAGATTCAACGTCACATTAGAAACGATCCGCAGTGATTTGAAATACCTCGAAAATGAAGGGTTGATCAAACGTTGTCATGGTGGCGCCATACTAGGGAAACAAGAAATAAAAAAGATCAGTAAATTTAGTGATAGTTTTGATATCTCATGCTTACTACACGATTTATTGATCGTCAAAGAACATAAAAAGAAAACACCAGAAGGTAAAGTGTGTGTATTAGGCTCTTTTGTGGTGGACATTATTGCTAATGTTGATGCATTTCCTCGTGTA
>ENA-ORUR01000554-ORUR01000554.1-human-gut-metagenome-genome-assembly--contig:-NODE-554-length-15067-cov-61.7857_pt1 | contig 15067 bp, 10 predicted proteins | sample MGYA00242086_ERZ509223 | MGnify/ENA primary metagenome ERZ509223 (study PRJEB26280, sample SAMEA2338820) | human gut metagenome | biome: human gut; feature: human-associated habitat; material: faeces... | reverse complement strand
CCGAAAGTAGTTGGGGGATCGCTCCCTGCGAGGATAGGGCATTGCCATGCATTATGGAGGATTAGCTCAGTTGGGAGAGCATCTGCCTTACAAGCAGAGGGTCACAGGTTCGAGCCCTGTATCCTCCATTTTTGTTTATTGGGCTATAGCCAAGTGGTAAGGCAACGGTTTTTGGTACCGTCATGCGCTGGTTCGAACCCAGCTAGCCCAACTGATTAACCGTCAGATGACATTACGTCGTCTGGCGGTTTTTTATTGTTTACGATAATTGGGTGTGCTTGGATTTACTTATTGGGACAGTTTTGTTTGATAAATGTAATTTAAGGGTCTTTGTAAAATCGTATTGGTGAAAATCAATTCCCTGCTTCAAAAATGAAGTGGGGAATTTTTTTAAGCGCAGATACGGTCAATGCACCGCAATAGATTTCCAAAATTGCGGAACAACAGCTGTGTTTTAAGTTTTTGATCTTTCGATTGATACCTTCAGGGGCCTGTTGGAGTAGTCGTATTTGGCACTGTTGACAATCTAATAGACAGAATGACGAAGCGTGTGAATGATTTGATTCATCGCGGTTTTGGTATTCTCATAAGTAAGGACAGTGTTCAACGGGATAAGAGAGGCGGACCTTGATGACGTTGCGGATCTCGCTATCGACAACCGTAGTAGAAAAATCAAGAATTTTGATATTAGGGTCTTCAATATTAAATGAAATCCCAGTGTTTTAACTAAAAAGGTTATAATTTAATAGTAAAACTATATTGGGAAGGTAATCTATGAAAAGCAATAATACAGAAGAACTAGCCTTTGAAGATGAGTTGATTGAGTATCTGCAGCATGTTGGTGCAAGTCGCCAATGGAAATATGAAGAAGAAATTAAAACAACCAATCAACTTTGGGCTAATTTTAGAAAGATTCTTGAACAGAACAACCAGGATAAGTTGGATGGCAAGCCGCTTTCAGACACGGAATTCAGTCAGGTAAAAAAACAGATTGAAAGCTTGGATAATCCCTATAAAGCCGGTATCTTTTTATATGGTGTCGGTGGTAAGAGCCAAGTATCGGTTGAGCGTGATGAAGATGGCAAGTCAGTGATTTTAACAGTGTTTGACCAAGATCAAATTGGTGGCGGCAATACTGTATATCAAATGGTTAATCAAATTCAGCGTGATCCGGTTATCAGTGGTAAAAAGCCGCGCCGATTTGACGTTACGCTGCTGATCAATGGTTTGCCGATTATACAGATTGAGGAAAAACGTGATTCCATCAGTACTGATAAGGCATTTAATCAAATGAAGCAGTACCTTAGTGAACGTCAATATAGCGGGATTTATTCGACACTTCAGATTATTGTAGGGATGACACGCAATGAAATCCGCTATATGGCTTTGCCGAATGATGCTGATCACTTTAACACGGATTTTGCCTTTGAATGGCAGGACGAAAAGACCAACCGTCCAATTCACGATTGGCAGGTGTTTGCATCCAAGGTACTATCAATTCCGATGGCACACCAGCTGGCTACCAATTACATGATCTTAGATGGCACGCCTTATCATCAAATGATTAAGGTTATGCGTCCTTATCAAGTGTATGCAACGCGTCGGGTGATGGATAAGATCAAGGCGCATGATTTCGAAGTCGATGACCAGCGTTTGGGGTATATTTGGCATACGACTGGATCAGGCAAAACGATTTCGAGTTTTAAAGCAGCCTGGCTTGCATCAAGGCAGCCAAACGTGGATAAGGTTGTGTTTTTAGTTGACCGAATCGCACTCACCAATCAAACCGTAGCAGAATATAAGGCCTACGATCCTGAAAATGATTCGGAATCTAGTGGTGGCGTGGTAAAAGAAACTGCCAATGTCTCTGATTTGAGTCGTAAGCTGAAAAAGAAGGGCAATAGCGTGATTGTCACTTCAACGCAAAAGATGGCGACTTTAGTGCGGCGGCGTGAATATACGGATCAGCAGCACGTGGTCTTTATCGTTGATGAGGCCCATCGATCAACCAGTGGCGACATGATCAAAGACATCAAAAAAGCTTTTCCTCATTCAGCGTGGGTTGGGTACACGGGCACACCGGTTTTTGATGATGAAATCACGAATGGCACAAAAAGGAAAAATGCAGCTAAGATAACTACGACCAGAGATATCTTTGGTGATCCGCTACACATCTACACGATCAGAGAGGCAATTGCCGATCGAAACGTCTTGGGATTTAAGGTTGATTTTCAGACAACTCTGCCTAAAGACAGCCTAGAAAACGAGTACTTACCAAAATACTTCAAAAAGATCAACCCAACGTGGACTGATGAGCATATTAAAGAACGGATTAGAAATCTAACGCCGAGTGATATGGACGATCTGATACAACCGAGCGTTTATGATAATAACCAAGAACATGTGCGCTTGGTAGTCACAGATATTTTTAAGTACTGGTCGAATCGATCAAATAAAGGACTATATAGTGCGATCTTGACGACTCATGTTGGTGGTGGCAAGGCATCAACGCCAATGGCAATGATGTACTACGATGAGTTTCAGCGCCAGAATAAATTAAGGCCTGCTGACCAGCGTTTAAAAGTGGCGATTACGTTTAGCCAGGATACATCGAATGGAGAAAACCAGTATGAGAATAATCAAGGCTTGAGTCGTGCTATTAAAAACTACAATGCGGAATTTGGGACTGGCTTTGATGATACAACGGCAAAAGAATATACCGAAGACGTGGTTAATCGCCTGGCAAGAAATCTGGGTGACGATGCCATTAATCTTGATTTGGTAATTGTAGTTGATCAGCTATTGACGGGATTTAATGCACCAATGCTTAATACGCTTTATGTCGATCGGACGCTGAAAGGGGCTAATTTAATCCAGGCATATTCGCGAACCAATCGTGTGCAGGATATGGAAAAAAAGCCGTTTGGACGAATCGTTAACTACCGCTGGCCTCAGCACGCAGAAGACTTGATGAATAAGGCGTTGACTCTCTATGCCAATCGTCAGTCGGCTGCCGTGCAGGGTGAGTTGATTGATCGCCCAGATGGAATCGTGGAAAAACCCTATGTTGAATTAGTTGATGAACTGGCAGGAGTCGTGAAGCAGATTAAGAATCTTACCGATAACTTTGACGATGTACCAAAGAGTGAGAATGCGCAGGTTGAGCTATGGCATTCGATGCATCGGTATAATCATCTGATGGTAAAGATTAAACAGGATGATAATTACGATGAAAAGCATCCAGAAAAGCTGTTTGGGCAAGTTAATATGAATGCACAAGACGAAACGGTGCTGACCGGGCGTATTGCTACTAAGCTCAATAAATTGATTAATCAACGAAGAGACGAATCTGATGATGAGATGCCAATGCCAACGTTAAGAATGGAACACGTAAATGACGTCCGAGTCAATTATGATTATATTGAAGAACTATTGGCACAGTTGGCAAATCAGCTGCATGATGGTGATGAAGCTGGAGCGCAAAAAACGCATGAGCAGTTGCAGAGCTATACCAATCTAATTGAAGATGAAAAGTATGCTGCTCAGCTGGTGGCTTTTATCAAGGCCTTGTTCGATCGGGCAGTGCAGGGCGGTACTTATCCGCTTCAAGGCAAGGATGCGGGAAAACTGCTGCGATCATATGCTAAAGGCAGTGAATCAAACGATATTGAGCAGTTTATGCAAAAATGGGGCTTAATGAACCTAAATAAAGACAAGATTACTCATTTAATTCAGCAGCATACGCTTGAACATGATGATCTGGATATGCAAGGGGAATTAGCCAATATTATTAAAGAAGCTCAAAAGTCATACCAGACTACGGCACATGATCAAGAAGTCCGGAATCTGAAAAGGGTAAAATATCGAACCCATTTGCGGCAGGCCTTTAATGATTTTGCCGATACGATGAAACGCAAATACTAGAATTAGGAGAGTCAAAATGTCAAAAGCACAAGATGTATCAAGCCAACTGTGGAGCATGGCAAACGAACTGCGTGGGACGATGGATGCCAGCGAATACCGTAACTATATCCTTGGATTTATGTTTTACCGCTATTTATCAGAAAAACAGGAAAAATATCTGATTGATAATGATATTTTTGATCAAGTAGAAGGAAAGAGCATTAATGATCTGTATCGCCAAGACGCAGTTGGTGATGATTTAAAGGACTACTTGGAAGATATCTCTGGGGCGTTAGGATACGCAATTGCGCCAGAAGATACCTGGACGACATTGATGGAAAAAATCCATGACAGCAAGGCAAATGCCGAAGATTTTCAAAATATTTTTGATCATTTTGAAGAAAACGCGCAGCTTAATTCATTTGCCGAAAAGGACTTTCGTGGGGTTTTTGCTGATGTCAATCTGAACAATAGTCGGCTGGGAAACAATCTGGCTACGCGAACCAAAGCTTTGATTGCAACCGCCAAAATGGTAAACGACTTTGACTATTTTGATGAAAATGGGCATGATATCTTAGGGGATGTCTATGAATATCTGATTAAGCAGTTTGCCAGCAGTGCCGGAAAGAAGGCCGGTGAATTTTACACGCCGCATGAAGTATCTAAGGTCTTGGCTAAGCTGGTAGCAGCCAACATGGATCTGAATCAAGAATCGTTTTCAATATATGACCCGACGATGGGATCTGGCTCCTTGCTGCTGACCGTGCGTGATGAGATTCCAAATGGTCGACAAAAAGGGCGAGTACGTTTTTACGGTCAAGAACTTAATACAACGACTTACAACCTGGCGCGCATGAATTTAATGATGCATGGCGTTGACTATGGCAATATGACGCTGCGTAATGCTGATACTTTAGCAATGGACTGGCCAGACGGATTGGACCAAGATGGGGTTGATCGTCCTCACTTTTTCGATGCTGTTGTTGCCAACCCACCATATTCACAAAAATGGGATGCTGATTCGAGTAAATTAAAAGATCCACGATTTAAAGATTACGGTGCACTTGCTCCCAAGGGTAAGGCTGATTATGCTTTCCTGCTGCATTCACTGTATCACCTGGAGCAAAACGGTACGATGGCGATTGTTTTGCCACACGGCGTTCTTTTCCGTGGAGCAGCAGAAGGCAAGATTCGCAAGGCCTTATTAGAAAAAGGGCAAATTGATGCAATTATTGGGATGCCAGCTGGCTTATTCTATTCTACGGGTATTCCAACCATTGTAATGGTCTTAAAAAAGCATCGTGATAATCGAGACGTTTTGTTTATCGATGCTTCAAAAGGCTTTGAAAAGGGCAAAAACCAAAATATCCTGCGTGATCAAGACATTGACAAGATTATCGAGACATATAAAAAACGCCAAGACGTCGATAAATACGCGCACTTGGCCACAATGGATGAAATTAAGGAAAACGAGTTTAACCTTAACATTCCTCGATATGTTGATACTTTTGAAGAAGAACCACCAATTGATATTGTGGCCTTGAGTAAAGAAATGCAGGACATCGATCAAAAAATTGCTCAAAGTGAAGCTGAATTTTTGTCATTGGTCGATGATCTTGATGTGAATGAACATACGCAATCCACTATTGATGCGATTAAGGCGGTGTTTAAGCATGACTAAACAAAATGAAAAGGATGCTAAACGAGTCCCAGAACTGCGATTTAAAGGCTTTACGGATGATTGGGAGCAACGTAAGCTGGGAGAGATTGCAGAAGAAGTAAAAGGAAACAGCGGATCTATAAATAATATCCCTATTTTAACTATTTCTGCCGCCAATGGTTGGATGAATCAAAAAGACAGATTTTCTCAAATAATAGCTGGAAATGAGCTAAAAAAATATACTTTGTTAAAAAAAGGAGAACTATCATATAACCATGGAAACTCAAAGCTAGCAAAATATGGGACGGTTTTTGTACAGGATTCTCATGATCAAGCGTTAGTTCCGCGTGTCTATCATAGTTTTAAAATGGTTGCTCAGAATAATCCATACTTTATTGAATATTTATTTGCAAGTGGACTTCCCAATAAAGAACTATCAAAAATTGTTACTTCTGGTGCTCGAATGGATGGCCTTCTTAACATTAATAAAAAAGAATTTTTTAGCATTAAGCTAAATAATCCGTCATCAGAGGAACAATCTAAGATAGCTAAACTTTTTCAATCTCTCGATAAAACTATCACTTTGCATGAAGAAAAGCAGCGCCAGTTAGAACAGCTGAAAAAGGCTTTACTGCAAAAAATGTTTGCGGATAAAACGGGATATCCAGCGCTCCGGTTTAAAGGGTTTACTGAAAAGTGGGAGCAGGAAAAGTTAGGAAATATTATTAGACAATCTAGCTTGAAAAATAATAATTACAATTATCCAATTCTGACATCAGCACATGAAGGTCTGGTACCACAGTCAACACACTTTGGAAGTCAACAAAGACATGACACAAGTGACTATAATGTTATTAAACCCAATCAGATAACATACCGAAATCGAAGTGACGATGGTCGTTTTACATTTAATATAAATAAACTTAATGTCACGGGTTTAGTAAGCAAATTTTATCCAGTTTTTTCTTTTCAAAATACGGACAATGATTTTATGGTTAACAATTTAAATCACAATCCTGAAATTAAGTATGACCTAGATGTGTTATCTGTTGGAACAGGACAACACGTTCTTTCATTTACAAATCTAAAAAAATATGAAATCTTAGCCCCTAGTTATGTTGAACAAAAAAGAATTGGAAAATTACTTTTACAACTCGACAAAACTATCACTTTGCATGACAAGAAAATCCAATATCTTAAACAACTTAAACGAGGATTATTGCAAAAAATGTTTGTCTAATTCAAAAAAGGATAGCGGCATGAAACCGTTATCCTTTTTTGTTATAGTGATGCTAAATGCTGCATGATTTTTGAATTGTCCTTATTCTCTAACTCCTGAATAATATGGAGATAGGTTTGTTGAGTAGTTGTCATATCAGCATGTCCCAAACGCTTAGCAACACTAGCAATCGATACGCCCGCAAAAAGCAGCAAAGAAGCGTGAGTGTGTCTTAAACCGTGTACTGAAATTACTGGAATATCAAGTTCTTCACAGTACCGTTGTAAAAGATTATTGATGGTTGAATTAAATACACGTTTCTGGACAAATAAAGGCTGATCTTCAGGGAAGTCTTGAGTAACCCGGTTAAGTTGCATTGCTAATTTCCAGTCAATCGAAACCTTACGAATCGATGAAGCATTTTTCGTTGGTTTAAAGCCACCAGCATAATTTTTATAGTCCCAAGTTTTGTCAATGTTAATAGTCTGTCCTTCTAAATCAATGTCTTTCTTGGTTAATCCCAAAGCTTCACCAAAGCGCAGGCCAGTTTTGGCAATGATTAAAATGAGCCAATCAAAGTTGGGGAACTTTGACAAATCAAGGTGGCGCAACAGTAATTTTAGCTCAAACTCATTTAAATATTTAGTTTTCTTCTCGGTTGGCGCTTTACCTTTGACAACAATTTTACGGGTTGGGTCTCGTTTTAAATAGCCTTCATCATACGCGTCAAGCAGCATAGCTTTTAATTGATGGTGGAAGTCCATCGTAGTTGCTTTCTCATGTGTTTTGGCAAATTCATTTAAGATCTGCTGATACTCTAGTCGCGATACGTCAACTAATTTAAGTTCTGGGGCAATCTGTTTTAAGTGCCGATATGATAGCCAGTACTTCTCTAATGTTCGCTCTCGGACTGCCCCATCCTTATACACCTCAATCCATTGAGCAAAATAGTCATATAACAAAATTTGTTTTCTCCGCATAAAAAATCTCCTTAGCAAATATCTTGCTAGGGAGATTTTAAATTAGACGAACATCTTTTGTAGTAATGCGCGCTTGAGACTCTTTAGATTGTCAATTTTATGCTGGTGAAGAGTGATGAGAGTGTCTAAATTTTGAAAAATAGTCCCTATTTCTTTTTGCTCTGAAATGGCAGGAATTTTAAGCTTAGTTTTATTAATATTTTCCTTAGATAAGCTTGGTACGCCTGTAGATTCATCTTTCTTTCTCCAATCAATCTTCTGAAAAATGCCATATAGAAAATTAAGCTCAACATTGTAAGGTATCACGTAGAATAATGTGTCTACAGTCCAAAAAGGAGCTTTTAATATATATGGATTATTGATAGTTCCCTTTCTTCCAATACCAATTCCATCTTTAGTATTGGATAATGCTTTATCAACGCTAAGCATATATCCACCTGTTCCATATACTGGAATGTTACCTTTATTGAGGTGTTTATAATCTCGACCACTATTTACTGATGCAATATCTTTCAAATATGATTGCTCCCACTTTTCAGTAAAGCCCTCAAACCGCAGCGCCGGATATCCGGTTTCATCTGCAAACATTTTTTGCAGTAAAGCCTTTTTCAGCCGTTCTAACCGGCGATGCTGTTCTTCATGCAAAGTGATAGTTTTATCTAAATTATAAAAAATATCTCCAATTTTGTTTTGTTCCTGTTTTAAGGGAATAAAAATGTCTTGTCGCTCTAAATCAGATTTTTTCAAATTCCCAATAGACCCATTCCCACCTGATACAAAAGTAAAAATAAAGTTATCGTACCATGGTGTACTCATTAATGAATTTAAAAAATAACTATTGGTTGCGGGTCTAATAGCTAGCATAAAACCACCATGTACTGTCTTATTTGATAATCCTTTTATTATTGCATGCTTTCCTACCAAACGACTAGAACCATTTGCCGATGTAACTAGAATATCACCGTTTTTTAAGTTAGGAACGTTAACTACACTTGAATTAACAAATACATCATTGTTATTTAAAACAAAGCTATCTTCGTAAATATTAGATGATCTCAATACTCTTACACCATTTTTGTCAGTAACATCGTTTGGCCTATAAGTTAATCCTCTACTAATAATTCCTAATTTTCCAAACTCTACTTGCTCCCAAGCATTCTGACCCCTTAAACAATGTCGATAGCAACTTCAAAATGTACAGAAATGGCAATCTCAAATTGTACAATTAAGGCATGAAAAAACTGCAAGGTCGCTGAAGGAATGCATAAGCAATACAATGGCAACATGATGAGCAATCCTCAGGTAGTCGTTAAGGCAGTTAATACGCAATGCCCGAAGCAACGCTATTTGATTGGGTTCGGGGCCAAGCCATTGGTATTTGCCCACGCTGTTTTACCCACGCGAGTATTCGACTTTATCATGATGCACGCTTCCTAAATCAAAAACGTCGCTTCTAAATTAAAGCTTCTTAATCTTTTCTTGATAAAATCTAATAAATTCCAGGAAAATGGTTAACATTTATCGTTATGCCAATTATTATAATCACAACAAAATTAGAAATTGCTTAGAAGAGATGAGTAGTCGCGGGCAGCCCTTAAAGAGAACCGGGGTAGGTGAGAGCCGGGATCGTGAAACGCGATGAAGATGGTCTTGGAGCAAGTCGGCGGGCGAGCCGTTTGGTAAGCCGGTCGCGGGGTGACGTCCGATATCACGGTCCGGGTCTTCTAAATTTTTAGAGTACTCAGTAAGGGCTAGATTGTGAGGTCTAGCTGAATCAGGGTGGTAACACGTTGAATAAGCAGTCAACGTCCCTGGGAGAAAGTGCAGGATGTGCTTTTCCCAGGGATTTTTAATTTCTTGAGAAGTCCTGCCAAATAAGCATTTTCGAAAGGAAGTTATCACATATGACGCAAGCACAAACTTTAACTTTTACCAACCGCACGACTTCACCATTCCGTTATGATATTGTGGGCAGTTTCCTGCGTCCAGCCGAACTGAAAGCGGCTCGGGAAAAATTTGCCAACCACGAAATTGACCATGACGAACTGAAAAACGTTGAAGACAAGTGTATCAAGGAACTGGTCGAAAAAGAGGCGCAAGCAGGCCTGCACGCGGTTACTGATGGCGAGTTCCGGCGTTCTTGGTGGCATCTGGATACATTCTGGGGCTTTGAAGGAATCGCACACACGAATCCAGAACATGGCTACTTTTTCCATGGTGAAGAAACCCGTGCAGATTCAGCGGCTGTGACAGGCAAGGTTCGCTTTAACGGTACGCACCCCGACCTGGAAGCCTTCGAGTACCTTAAGAGCTTAACGGATGGCACGGATTTGATTCCTCGCCAAAGTATTCCAGCACCAGCTCAATGTTATGAAGAATTAGTACTGGGTGAGGGGAAGAGCGAGGCCATCGCTGAATTTTACTCATCCAAGGCAGAATTGGCCAAAGACGTTTCGCAAGCTTACCATGATCTGATTTTGGCTTTATATGATGCCGGCTGTCGTGACTTGAAACTAGATGACTGTACTTGGGGATCAATTGCTGATGACGAATTCTGGCATGTGTTTGCAGAAGATGGTCAAAGCCGTGAACTGTTGCAAGAACAACTCTTAAAGATCAACAATGATGCTTTGGTAAACCTGCCAGCTGATTTGGTAGTGACTACACATGTCTGCCGTGGCAACTACCACTCCACCTGGGCAACCAAGGGCGGTTATGGTCCCGTTGCTGACTATGTATTGGCAAAAGAAAACGTGGCAGCCTTTTATCTGGAATACGATTCAGAGCGGGCAGGCGGTTTTGAACCCTTGGCGAAGGTCCCAGCTGATAAATACGTGGTGCTGGGTCTGCTAACCTCTAAATCTGGTGAATTGGAAGATCGTCAAGTAATCTTGGACCGGATTCAAGAAGCGACACAGTATCATGATCTGGACAAACTATGCCTGAGTACGCAATGTGGCTTCTCTTCAACTGAAGAAGGCAACATTCTGACTGAAGAACAGCAGTGGGCTAAGATTGCCTTAGTCAAGAGCATTGCCGAAGAAGTCTGGGGCGCTTAAAACAGTCTTGATTGATCTCCTTAATTGACATTTTTCCTTAAAAAAGCAGCATATGCAAAAGATCAAAAATCGTGGGCTGAGATCATTTTGCTCAAGTATGCTGAAATAGTATCAATATCTCCTCAAATACAACAAAACTCCTCGCAGTCAAGCGGGGAGTTTTATTTTAATAACGAGACCTAGTCAGTAGCGAGTTGGATTAGCCTTGAACCGGGGCAGCTTGCAGGTCGCTGGCTTCCTTGATGTTGTGAGCGTCCATGTATTCGATGATTTGATTAATGGTAATGTAAGGAACGTTGACGCGCTTAGCCATCTTTGCCAAATCGTCACGGCGAGCCATGTGGCCATCTTCTTTAAGCACTTCAATGATTACCGCAGCCGGTTCAGCGCCCGTCAGATATGCCAGGTCAACAGAAGCCTCAGTATGGCCGATTCGCTTGCGCAGCCCGCCGTCCAAAGCATAAAGCGGCTGGATATGGCCAGGGTGATTAAAGTCGGTTGGCTTGGCAGCTGGGTTGGCAATGCGGTTGATCGTAGCAGCGCGGTCAAATGCGGAAACGCCGGTCGTGACGCCGGTTGCCTCAAAAGTACCATCCGTAGTCGTCATAAATGGCGTTTGGTGAGGATCAGTACTGTGTTCAACCATCTTGGTAAAGCCCAGTTCATGTGCTCGTTGGATGGTGATTGGCACGCACATCAGACCATTGGCTTCGTGCAGCATTTCGTAGACCGTTTCGGGAGTGATGCGGTCAGCTAAAGCCACCAGATCGCCTTCGTTTTCGCGATCCTCATTGTCGGAAAGAATTACGTAGCCACCGTTTTGCAGTTGTTGCAGTGCAGTTTCGATCGTGTCAAATTGAACCATAATTTTAGCCTCTTTCTCTGTTTGCCAAATGTAAAATCAACTCTCCGTTCGAACGTGGCATTATCATATCCTGTTATCGTTAGTTTGTAAACCGTACTATCTGTCTAAAATTACTTTGTTTATCGAATGAATCACGAACAATAACGTTAAAATGCAACGAACGTTCGAGAATTTTCAACTGAGCAATTGAACAAGAATTTGATTATCCAGGCAGGCGAACGTTCGTAAAGCTTTTCAATTACTTTAGGCGCTTGCTCTTTGAAACAAGTGTCGTTTTTGTTTAGTGGTGAACTAGAAAATGAACAAAAAATGCCATCAAAAACTTTTTTAAAAAATTTCTGATGACTTTCATTTGTTAAATATCTAAAGTCGATTGGTTGATTATTTGCAATGAGACCAAACAAATTAATTCAATAATTAAGGTTGGCCGGTTTTGGCATTCCGTTCTTGGGCAGCCTGGGGAGCCATCTGTTCACGCAGCGCGCCATAGATTGGCCGTCCCCCTAACAGATCGTTGACTGTGTAGGCAATGAACGTAACCAGCAGCATTGGCAGAATCTGCTGAATCGTGCCGACCATTTCAGTCAAAAGACAGATGGCGGTAAACGGGGCCATTTCAATTGCGCCAAAATAAGCAGCCATACCAATGACCACCAGATTGATGTAGGCTTTGGCAGGAATGAGACCAAAGCGGATCATCAAGCAGCCAGCAAAACCACCCAAGATCGCACCCAGTACCAGAATCGGCATGAAAATCCCGCCTGGTACTGCGGCACCATAAGAAATCATCGAAAAAACGAATCGAATTATAAAATAAACTCCCAAAAGCATCATCATCGCTTGAAACCCGTGTACATGACGTGGCAGCTGGGCGATAACCTCGACGAAAACATGACTGCCGCCCAGCATGCTGGCATCCCACAAACCGATTGGAACCACCAGCAGCAAGGGGATGATCGAGCGCCGATTTCTTGGCAGCCAGGAAATCTTGCCATACCAACAATGAATATTAATCAGACAATATTGGTAAAACCAAGCCAGAATGCCCAGCAAGATGCCAAACAAAGCCAAGGGAAGATAGGTAGCCGGTGGCAGACGATAGGTAACGGGCAGCCACATGCATGGTCGCGTGCCAAACGTGCCAAAAAAGAGCAGGGTGACGAGATCGGAAGCGATGGCTGCGGTTAATGCCGTCAGCCAGGTTTGCGACTCAAACGTATAGGTAATCTCTTCAAGCAGGAAAAGCGCACCGGCCAATGGAGCGGAGAATGCCGCGGAAAGTCCAGCCGCAATGCCACAGGCGATTATGACCTTAGTTTCGTGGCGAGACGATTTGAAGCATTTTTCCGCCAGCCCCTGACCAACTGCCGCTCCCATCTGAATACAGGGTCCTTCTCGGCCAAGAAACAATCCTGGACAGATTGCCATTAGACCAATCAAGTATTTGCGCCATAGCACTGACCACCAAGACATCCAATGTTCATCATGTAAAACGTCTTCAACTTGCGGTACTCCCGAACCAACGATGTCAAACAGATGATTTTTCAACAGACGCGCCATTATCAGCCATAAAATAAGCGTACCGATCAGATAGACGCCCAGCATTAGATAATGAGTTCGCATATAAGGATAGATAACATTGAGTCCTTGCAGCGTATCGTCGATGATTTTGCGAAACGTGGTTACGATCAGACCAGTTGCCATTCCAACAGCGGTGCCGCGTCCAATCCTTTTTAAAAAGTTTGAGGCAAAGGGCCGGTGCAGAATTTCGCTTGCGTCAATTTCTTTCAAGATACAATCCCCTTTTCGAATTTCTGTCTTTGTTATTGTGGCATTCTGATTGGTTGCCATTTTGATAACAGCTATCAATCAATCGTTAAATAATGAATTACTTAATAATCAACTTATGGCGAAAAAACAAAATGCAGTCTGTCTGGCCACGAAAAAATATAGCACAAATGAAATCGCTTTTTAAGAAACATTCATTAAAATTAGTTAATCTAAAGTATATTTTTATCGAATTTTACAAAAATTAAGTTGTTCTTTTATTAAAGATGTTATACTTTTCTCCAATATCAAAAAGACGGTTTATTTGACGAGAAGTCGCTCAATGCCGTCCTAGGATATCCTTAAAAGTTGTTGTTGATTACCTGTCTGCAAGGATAAGGAGGAATTTATGATGACTAAAGACTTGGAAAATAAAACGGCGATCGTTACGGCAGCCAGTCGCGGCATTGGCCTGGCAATTGCCGAAAAGCTGGTTGAGCAGGGGGCCATTGTCTATATGGCTGTGCGGGACAGTGAAAAGAACCGTCAGTTGACGGCACGCCTGCACGAGCAAAACGAAAACTTCCGCAGCGTTTTTTATGATGCGTTTGACTTTGCAACCTATGCGCCCATGATTCAAGAAGTAGTGCAAGACGCGGGTCATTTGGACATTCTGGTCAATAACTTTGGCACGACGGATGTTAAAAAAGATACGACTTTGGTTGATGGCGACAGTCAGACCTTCTTTGATATCGTTGACAAAAATATCGCAAGCGTTTATTACACTTCCAAATATGCCGTTAAAGTAATGCGCGAGCAGGAAAGCGGCGGCAACATTATCAATATTTCATCAGTTGCCGGTACGACGCCAGATATCAGTCGCTTGGCATATGGCGTCTCAAAAGCAGCCATCAACTCGCTGACCAAACAGACAGCCGTTGAGTATGCGCGTGATAAGATTCGGGCCAACGCGGTACTGCCTGGTTTTGTCGGTACGGATGGCGCCTTGCAGAACATGTCAAAGAGCTTCTTGGATGGCTTTTTGAAACACGTACCATTAAATGAGGTCGTTAAGCCAGTGGATATCGCCAATATGGTTGCCTTCCTGGCCAGCGATAAGGCGCGTTATGTCACGGGTGAGCTGATTACGGTTGCCGGTGGCTTTGGCCTGCCAACGCCGATCTATGGGGATGCCATGAGCGGCAGCATTAAAAAAGGCTGATAATAACTAACCAGATAAAAAGGACTCGTCGATTTTGGCGGGTCCTTTTATATATTATTTAAATCATTAGCTTAGTTGGCTTGATTCAGCAAGGTCCGCATCGCTTGGATCGGAATGCGACTGTAATTGACGTCTAAGCGACTGACATAGTTCAGATCAGCCAGCCATTTTTCGATTGCTCACCTAAACTTGCGATTAAAACAGTGGTCAAACTGTTTTTTATTCAAGCCTTTGGTGCAGCTGACGGTAGCGTCGCGGACTGACACCGCAGATTTTCGTCAACCACCATCGGCTAAAGTCGATGGCTTGTGGGCAAACACCCCAGTATTGAGTATCCGAACCACAATTTGCATAGATACGGACGATTTACTCAAACAGCCGCAGTTGCTTGA
>ENA-ORUR01000553-ORUR01000553.1-human-gut-metagenome-genome-assembly--contig:-NODE-553-length-15100-cov-2.18398_pt1 | contig 15100 bp, 13 predicted proteins | sample MGYA00242086_ERZ509223 | MGnify/ENA primary metagenome ERZ509223 (study PRJEB26280, sample SAMEA2338820) | human gut metagenome | biome: human gut; feature: human-associated habitat; material: faeces... | reverse complement strand
CTGCTGCTTGAAGTTGAACTTGGGGCTGAACTTGCTTGGCTGTTGGCTTGACTTTGGCTTTGGCTATTAGCCTGACTGCCGGCAGTTGCACTAGCTTGGCTTTGATTTTGGTTGTTAGCCTGGCTAGCAGGTGTTGCTTGTGTTTGCGTTAGGCTAGGTAAGCTACTGGTGTCGAAGGTGAAACTGATGTTGTGGTTAGCCGTGTATACGTTAGGGATGCTAACGTTGATGTTACTAGAGATAGTCCGGTTTAAATTATTCGTGGTAAATGAATAGCTGTAAAGGTAGTAGTCGCCGGACTGGGTCTTGCTGACATTTTTTGGGGCTTGCCCGTCAATACTATTAACGACTACCGGCCAGGGTGACAGTGACTTGTTGGTCATGATTGTCATGGTCACCACGTAAGCGCCGTTAACCACGTTAACTTGGGCTGGCCGAGCATAGTAGCCAGAGGCCATTGAAGTTTCGCTCGTACCGTACTTCAAGGCGTTATAGTTAACAGCGACTGCCTGGGCTTTGTTAACGCCAAGCAGGAGAAAGCAACTTACGGCTAGGATACCCAAAAGACTTTGTAATAACTTCTTCATAAAAAATTTCCTCCCTAAAAAAATTAATGCTAATGTGAAAAATGTCTATATTTAGCTTGTACAAAACCGATTATAATGCTAAAAAACAAGGAATACAAGCGAGGTGGTAAGTGAAAAATGACACTTATTTAAGGCTTAGGGCTTGCAATTCACTGACATGTGTAGGATAATGGTGGCGAATTCATTTTGTAAAATTTGAATTTTTTTAATTATTCTAAATTAAGTGGGGGGAACACGAGCTATGAAAAAGACTAAGACAGTTTTAGCTACCTTATCGGTGGCTACCGCTTTGACGACCTTTGCACCGCTGGCTACACCAGTATTGGCTGCGGAAAGTACTGCAACCCAGGTGACGCAAACACAATTAAAAGACGGTACGCAAACGATTAGGGTTACATATAAGAAGACCGGGGAAGAAACACCATCTGAAACGGGAAGATGGTTGGGAAATAATATTAGGGTGACAGTTACTAACCACCAGGTAAGTCAGTTGGTGATTCCTAAGGTAAACGCGGCTACTGCCGGCATGATTAAATCGGTTAAGGTCAATGGTCAAACCGGCCAAGTCCAAAAAAATGCCGACGGTTCGGTAAACTACGTCTTTGGGGCCGCTGCTTATAAGGAAGGCAAGGGGGAAATCACTTTTGCTTTAGCTATCCCAGGTAGCTCAATGAATGTAGGAGCCGACATGTACCTAGCTACAAACGAGCTTCCAACTGAACCGGTTACACCGGCTAAGCCAGCCCAACCGGCAACTAGTGCTGCATCTTCGAGTGTAACAAGTCAAGCAACTAGTGTTTCATCCTCAAGCCAAGCTTCAAGTCAAGCGACCGCTGCATCATCTTCAAGTGTAAGCCAAGGTTCAAAACCTGCTGCACAGCCTACTAACAATAACGACGAAAAGCCTGGTGCTGATAAAACTAGTCAGGAAGAAACAGCTACAATCGCCTTCTATAAGACAGGTACAACTGAAAAGTCAGTGGCTGCTAACTTCTTTGCCCCTAATGTTAACGCCGAAGTTGACGCCAACGGCAAGGTGACTAAGTTAGTGCTTGGAATTAGCCAAAACGCAAGCATGGTTAAGGCAATCAGCTTAAACGGGGTCAAAGGAACAGTCGCTGTTGATAAGGATGGTTCAGGGACAGCTACCTTTGCTGGTTCAGCTTACAAGGAAGGTAAAGGGGTAATTAACTTTACCATCGACTTTGGCCAAGGTCCTTACTCTCCAAGTGCGGACGTAGTCTTAGGTGCTTTAAAGGCGGGCCAAGCCAAGTTCACTAAGTCTAACAATCCTGCTCCGGCTTTAAGTGAGCTCCCAGGCTCAACTCAAGCTCCAACTTTACCAACCTCAAGCAAGAATGGGGCAAGTCAAGTGCCCGTAGCTAACCAAACTAAGCAAGCGGTCTTACCACAAACTGGTGATAACTCCGCTAAGACGGCTGGTTTGACTTTAGCAGGCTTGGGCTCAGTAGTGGCTGCTGGTTTGGCTTTCGTTTTAGGTAAGAAGCGGCAAGCAGATTAGAGCTAGCTTTAAATAGATTAAAGGACCTACTCTTCGAAAGAAGGGTAGGTCCTTTTTGTATAGATATTCTTTTTAAGTGTATATTTAACTATTTTTTTAGTAAATACAAGTATGCAAAGCTTATATACATCAATTTTGTATAAAAACCACCTATATTCACTTATTTTATGAATATTAATTATTTTTCTTGCATTTTATTGCATAAAGTATTAGGATATAGTCATTGACAAAGAAGAATATGTAGGAGGAACTCATTATGACAAAGGAAAAAGTAGTGTTAGCTTATTCAGGTGGATTGGATACTTCTGTTGAAATTGCGTGGTTAAAAAACAAAGGTTATGACGTAATTGCTTGTTGCGTTGATGTGGGTGAAGGCAAGGACCTAGAAGCCATTAAGCAAAAGGGCTTGGCGGTCGGAGCGGTTGAATCAATCGTGATTGATGCTAAGGAAGAATTTGCGAGTGAATACTGCTTAACGGCTTTGCAAGGACACGCTTACTATGAAAATGAGTACCCAGTGGTTTCAGCTCTTTCACGGCCTTTAATCGTAAAACACTTAGTGGCAATCGCTAAGGAATACGGTGCGACCGCAATCGCCCATGGCTGTACCGGTAAGGGAAATGACCAAGTGCGCTTTGAAGTAGGGATTCACGCTTTAGCACCGGAAATGAAGATTGAAGATCCAATCAGAGAGGTTCACTGGTCACGGGAAGAAGAGATTGACTATGCTAAGAAAAACGGGATTCCAGTTCCTATCAACAAGAAGAGCCCTTACTCAATCGACGAAAATCTTTGGGGTCGGGCTAACGAATGTGGGATTTTGGAAGATCCTTGGCAAGCAGCACCAGCGGATGCTTACGCTAGAACCAACGCCTTAGAAGATACTCCGAATGAAGCTGATGTGATTGAAATCACCTTTGAACAAGGGGTACCAACTAAGTTGGATGGTGAAGAATTACCGCTAGCTCAATTAATCATGAAACTAGATAAAATTGCCGGCAAGCATGGAATTGGGCGGATTGACCACGTTGAAAACCGGTTAGTTGGGATTAAGTCACGGGAAGTGTATGAATGTCCAGCGGCAACGGTTTTAATGAAGGCCCACAAGGATATTGAAGATATTACCTTGGAAAGAGAAATGGCTCACTTCAAGCCATTAATTGAAAAGCAAATTGCAGACATGATTTATAACGCCCTATGGTTCTCACCATTGATGAAGGCCTTGCAAGCATTCTTAAAGGAAAGCCAAAAGGATGTTAACGGGGTCGTTAGGGTGAAATTATTTAAGGGGAACGTGATTTGTGAAGGAAGAAAGTCACCTAACTCACTTTACGATGAAAAATTAGCAACCTATACTTCTGCCGATGAATTTGACCAAGAAGCAGCTGCTGGTTTTATCAAACTCTACGGCTTGCCACAACAAGTTTATGCACAAGTCCACCAAAAGATTGAGGGGAAAGACTAATGGCGATTAAAAAAATGTGGGGTGGTCGCTTTGAGGCGGCTGGCGCGCAGTGGGTCGATGAATTCGGGGCCTCGATTGGCTTTGACCAGCTGATGGCCTATGAAGATTTAGAAGGATCTTTAGCCCACGTCAAGATGTTAAAGCACACCCAAATTTTAAGTGCTGAAGAGGCGGATCAAATCATTGCCGGCTTAGAAACGCTCCAACAAAAGTTAGCCGCTGGGGAGCTTAAATTTAGTGTGGCTAACGAAGATATTCATATGAACATGGAAGTCTTGTTGACCGAAGAAATTGGACCGGTGGCCGGTAAATTACACACGGCCCGGAGCAGAAATGACCAGGTCGCAACCGACTTACACCTCTATTTGAAATACCGGTTAGAAACCGTCATCAGCGAATTGAAGCATTTACAGGAAGTAATTGTGGCCAAGGCGAGCGCAAACGTGGAGACAATTATGCCGGGTTATACCCACCTCCAACACGCCCAACCGATTTCTTACGGGCACTACTTAATGGCCTATTACCAAATGTTTAAGCGGGACTTAGAACGTTTCGAGTTCAATAAGTTACACACCGATATTTCCCCTTTAGGGGCGGCTGCTTTGGCGGGGACAACCTTTCCCATCGACCGTCACTTTAGCGCCAAGGAACTAGGTTTTAGCGCCGTCTATGAAAATTCTTTGGACGCCGTTTCCGACCGGGACTTCGTCTTAGAATTCTTGAGCAACGCCTCAATCTTGATGATGCACCTCTCTCGTTTTTGTGAAGAGATTATTTCCTGGTGCTCTTACGAATTCGGCTACTTGGAACTAGCTGACCAATACGCAACCGGCTCATCAATCATGCCCCAAAAGAAAAATCCCGATATGGCTGAATTGATTCGGGGCAAATCTGGCCGGGTCTTTGGAGATTTAATGGGGTTATTGACGACCATGAAGGGCTTGCCTCTGGCTTATAATAAGGATATGCAAGAAGATAAGGAAGGAGTCTTTGACGCGGTTAAGACGATTATTCCGAGTCTAAAGGTCTTTAGTGGGATGTTAGCAACGGCCAAGGTAAATAAGGAAAAGATGCTGGCTGCTACGGAAAATGATTTTTCTAATGCAACGGAACTAGCAGATTACTTGGCCACTAAGGGGATTCCCTTTAGACAGGCGCATGCAATCGTTGGTCAGTTAGTATTAGAGGGGCTCAAGACAAATACGAGTTTACAGGCTATTCCGCTAGCCCGTTATCAAGAAATCGACCCTAAGATTGGGGCTGATGTTTACGAGGATTTAAAGGCTTATGTGGCCGTAAAACGCCGTCACTCCTATGGCGGGACTGGCTTTGACCAGGTTAAACGCCAAATTGACTTGGCCAAGCAGGATTTAGCCAAGTAAGTTTCTTTGTCATAATGAGTAAAAGCAAGGTCCAGCTTGGGCTTTGCTTTTTTGCTTAGGCCTAGGTAAAATAGCTGTGAGGTGAACAGCTTGGAAATCAAAAATGCAGTCATTAACGTAATGAACCGTGAAATCAATAGTGCAGTTTTTTCGCAAAAGGAACTAGATGGGCGTGACCAAATCGTTCAAGAATACATTGAAAAGTTAGTCAAAAAATTTCTAAACAGTGAGTGTTTGACCCTGGATTTGGCAGCCAGTGAGCCAGCTCAATATTTGGTAGGTCAAAGCGAGGACTTTATCGAAGTAGCCGAAAAGTTAACCCAATTTTACTTTGAGGCTATCAAAACCTGGGAAGAGATTCCGGAAGGGGACTTACTCTTCTTCCGGGTTGAAGATGGCTACGGCAAAACCTACACGGGGATGGTCAAGCTCGATTTTAGTGCTAAGTATATTCACTTGATTGATTATGACGATGACAACTTAGTTACCAACAAGATTAGTCAAAATAAAACCATCCTCCCTAACCCGGGCCAAGGCGTTTCTTGCGGGATTATTGTTAAAGACCAAACCTGCTTTATTCATAACAAGGTTTACCAAGGGATTCAGGGGAAGTGGTCATTTTTAGAACGCATCTTAGAAGTGACCGAAAAGAAGCCCAAGATTTCCGAAGAAGTCGCTCAGGTAAAAAAGGCGCTCAAGACGGTAAGTAAAAAGTACGATATTGAGCAGTACGAGGCGGTAATGGGGGCGCAAAAGGCTTTATATGATTCAATTGATGAAGAGGCCAGTCTAAGTAGTGAACGGGTGGCCGAGCAAGTTTTTGGTGATAACCACCAGGCTAAGCAGGAATTTCTAGAGGAGCTTGATCAAAAGGGTATCCAAAGAGAGATTGCTTTAGAGGCCAATACCCCGGTCTTTGAGCGTAAGTACCAGAAGCAAAAGTTAAAGTTGGATAACGGCATCGAAATTGTGGTGCCAGCCGAACTCTTGAAAAATAAGGACTACATTGAATTTGTCACTAATGATGATGGTTCGCTATCTGTTATCTTAAAAAAGATTGAAAGCATCAAGAATAACTTCTAAGTAAAAAGCCCTGGGTCAGATTTTGACTCAGGACTTTTTGAATTTAGCAATAGTTAGTGGGTCAGCTTAGCTTTCATTTGGGCTAAAACCTGTTCGTCGACGGTACCGACCGTTACTTCTTGTGGGTGATCCATGTACTGATCAGATTTTTGCTTGGCAAAGCTAGCGTCTTCTTGGAATTGGAGGTCAAAGTGGGTTGGAACCTGGTAGACCAAATACTTGTTGGGGCCGATTTTTTGGAAAACTGTGCTACCAAGATAGCTAGGGCTACCTAGGACTTGGTAGGTGTTAGTTGGAAAGGTGCGGGTTACGTCTTTACCCATACCAAAAGTAACATTTTGGCCGCTAATATCTGTGAATAAGTAGCTATCTGCATTGTTAGCCAATCGCTGACTGAATTCAGCATTATCGCCGGCGGAAGTTTGAACGGTGTAGAAGAGTTTTAAAGCCTCTTCATCTGAGACCGCCAAACCTTGCTTGTTAGAGTTGTTGGCGGAACTTTTGGCAAACTTAGCTGGGATGTTTTTGCCGGCAAAAATTTGGGCGAACCCCTTAGCCAAATCTTGGTTGGCTGTTTGTTTAAACACAAAACTATTGCGCTCGTTACCTTGATTTTGTTGGGAAACGAGTACCTGTGGCTGGTTGTTATAGCTAGCAAATAAGTAGACGTGTTTACCTAAGTAGCGAGCGTGAGCAGTGTCTGAATAGCAAGCTAATAATAAGTAGGTGTCCTTAGGTCCATTTCCGTTGGGAGCCCAGGCAACCTTGACCTGGTTGTCTACAGAATCGATGGCTAGTGGCATCTGTCCGTTGTAGGTGGCATTAGGGATGCTAGCACCATAAAAATCACCGGGCTTGTCTGGTGTGTAAGCATCGTAGCTTTGGTTCATGCTTGCGCCCCAATTAGTCATAAAGGTTGCTAGTTGCTTAGACTTAGTCTCGTTCCAAGTAGCCTTAGTAGTTTGAGTATGGCTAGCCTTAGCTTGAGTTTGCGCTTTGGGAGCTGAAGCTTGGTTGGCTTTCTTACCTTGAGAACTGCGTTGGCTCTGGCTAGTAGTTGAACTTGTAGCGGTTTTGGACTGATGGTTAGCGCAAGCGCCGAGAGTCAAGCTAAGAGTTAGCCCAGCGGCTAATAAATAAAACTTTTTCATAAATATTTCCCTTCGTAGTTGAATATCCATGTTTAATTATAGGGGCTAGGCCTTTTTTTGTCAGGGCCTTTATGTAAAAAAGTTAAGTTGGATATGCTAGAATAAAAGTTAGGAATTTAGCAAGGAGGGTGTAGATGGAAAAGCCAAAAAGAACAAAACTTGAAGATGTAGCTAAACTAGCGGGGGTATCAAAGACGACTGTTTCACGGGTTTTAAATAAACGTGGTTACCTTAGTGAAGCAACTATTGCTAAAGTTTATGCGGCTATGAAAGAGTTAAATTATCAGCCCAATACGATTGCGCGGCAACTTTTTAAACAAAAAACTAACATGGTAGGCTTAATTTTTCCCACGGTTAACAATCCTTTTTTTGGACAATTAGTGGCTAGACTTGAGCAGATTCTTTATGAGCATGGTTACAAAGTTTTAATTGGGAATTCGCAAAATAATCCTCAGAAAGAAGAAGATTATCTAAATCAACTATTGAACCACCAAGTTGATGGCCTAATTGTCGGTGCCCATAATCGAGGATTGAAGGAGTACCAGCATGCAAATTTACCAGTGGTATCCATCGATCGAATTATGAATGATGATATTCCGGTGGTCTCCTCAGACAACTATCAAGGGGGGAAGCTGGCAACGGAAGCCTTGATTGCTGCGGGTTGTCAGACAATTATTCATACTGACGGACCGGAAAATTTAGAGAGTAATACTAGTAAGCGACAACAAGCTTATGAAGATGTGATGCGCAAAAATGGACGTCAACCGGTAACGTATAACTTGGACTTTAATATTTCTACCGCGGAAAAAATTAAGATTTTTCGGAAGATTTTTGAAGATTATCCCCAAGTAGATGGGATTGTAACTTCTAATGATACTGATGCAGCAACGATTCTTTCTTTAGCACCACTTTATAATAAAAGAGTTCCACATGATTTAAAAATTATTGGCTATGACGGTGCAGATATGACACGGTTGATGTTACCGCACCTTTCTACTATCCAACAACCAATTGATGGGTTAGCGCAAGTGGCGGTAGATTTGCTGGAAGAAAAAATTTCTGGTAAAAAGCCAAGCAGTCCCAAGCCGCTGCAAGTCAAATTTATCAGGGGATTGACCTCGTAAGAGCTTTCATGATTGTTAGCTCTTTTTTTATTAATTTATATCAACCGGTTGACACACAAAAATGAAAGCGTTATATTAATAGTGTAATAAATATGTTAACCGGTTGACATTAATTTAAGTGAGGTTTTAAAGGAAGATGGAAGAAATTAAAGTTACTAATAATCGTTTCCGACTTGATTATCATTTGATGGCTAAAGCTGGTTGGATTAATGACCCTAATGGATTTTCTTACTTTAAGGGATATTATCATATGTTCTATCAGTACTATCCTTATGATTCTGAATGGGGCCCGATGCATTGGGGACATGCACGTAGTAAAGATATGATTCATTGGGAAACTCTACCTATAGCCCTATTTCCAGACGAAAAAGATGATGGTTGTTTCTCAGGGAGTGCAGTGGTCTACGATAATAAATTATGGTTGATTTATACTGGTCATCACTATATTGACGAGAAAAAGGACCTTTTTTACGAGGATCAAAACTTAGCTTTTTCTAAAGACGGGATACACTTTGAAAAGTATTCTGGCAACCCAGTTTTAAAGGGACCTACTGATAATACAAAACACTTTCGTGATCCAAAAGTTTGGCAAGAAGAATTTGAATTCTACATGGTTTTAGGGAGTCAAGGAGATGATGAACTTGGTAGGGCTTTATTGTACCAATCAAAAGATTTAAAGGAATGGCGACGTGTATCAATTTTAGCTAAAGCAAAAAATTTAAAAGATGAAGGTTATATGTGGGAATGTCCAGACTTCTTTAGGATTAACGGTCAAGATATCCTGTTGATGTCTCCTCAAGGTTTGGAAGCTCGTGGTGAGCTTTATCGTAACTTGAATCAAACGGGTTACTTGTTGGGACAATTAAATCGTAAAAATTACGAGTTAAAGCGCGGTAGTTTTGAAGAAATTGACAAAGGTCATGATTTTTATGCAACGCAAACTACTTTGACTCCTGATGGACGCCGGGTTATGGTGGCCTGGATGAATGCTTGGGATTCACCAATGTATGAAAAAGAAGATGGTTGGGCTGGAGCTTTAACTATTCCACGAGAATTAATTGTTAAAGATGGTAAGCTTTACCAACAACCTGTCGGAGAAATGGCGAGTCTACGTCAAGAAAGAATTGTAAAAGAAGAGGCAAGTGGGAATTATCAATTAAGTAGAGCTACAGAATTTAGTTTAGAAACTATGGCTTTAGGACAATTATTTAAATTAAGTGATGGTGAACATACTTTAACAATTATCAGGGAAGATGAAAAGTTGGTTCTAGAAAGAAATAATAAGGATGGGCAAAGATCTGCTCATATTACAGACCTTGTAACAAAATTGCAGGTTTTTGTTGATGCATCTTCTGTTGAAATTTTTGTCAATGATGGTCAAGTGACTTTTACAGAACGTATGTACTGGCAAAAGGCTCCAACTTTAACCGTACAAGCTGGCAGTCAACTAGAAATTTATCGGCTCGAAGAAAATGTTAACCGATATTGATTTGGGGAGATAAGATTATGGAAAAAAAGAAAAGTTTACAGAATCCATTTTATTTAGAAAGTTCATTAACATTTATTCTCTTCTTCTTTGGGTGGGGAATATGGTGGTCCTTCTTTCAAATCTGGCTCACCACTAAACAAGGTTTTTCCGGTGCACAAGTCGGTACAATTTACTCTTTTGATTCAGCCTTAACACTGGTCTTAATGTTTGTTTACGGATCTATTCAAGATAAATTGGGTATAAAAAAGACATTGTTAAATCTCTGTGTTTTCTTGGAGCTTTTATTAGGGCCATTCTTTACTTGGGTCTACGTTCCAATGTTAAAGAGTAATTTCTATTTAGGAGCCTTTATCGGTTCTATTTACTTATCAGTAGCTTATTTAGCCGTTTCGCCAACTTTTGAGGCTTTAGCAGAAAGAATGAGTCGGCGCTTTTCCTTCGAATATGGACAATCGCGGGCTTGGGGGTCTTTCGGTTATGCGATTGCTGCTTTAGCAGCCGGTTTTTTATTTAATATTAACCCTTATTTGATTTTTTGGGTTGGTTCCTTTTTCGCTCTCTTATTATTGTTACTTATGCTCTTTTTTAAACCAGAAAATAAGCAAGTGTCTTTGGACAAATATGAAGTAAAAGAGGAAGAAGCTAAGGAAGAAGAAAAACCGTCTTTCAAGGATATTCTCGGAGTCTTCAAGTTAGTTGAGCTGTGGAAAATTATTATTTTCATTATTTTGAGCTGGACCTTTTATACGGTTTTTGATCAACAAATGTTTCCTGAATTCTTTACTAAGTTTTTTGGAACAGCAAGCTCTGGAGCTGCAGCTTACAGTATTTTGAACTCTGCAGAAGTATTCTTGGAATCCATTATGATGGGCTTAATTCCAATGATGATGCGCAAAACAGGGGTAAGAAAAACACTATTGATTGGATTAGCCATCATGATTATCCGGATTGGTGGTTGTGGCTTAGTAACAAATCCACTAGGAGTTTCAGTAATTAAGTTATTGCACGCACCTGAGACAGCTATTTTTATTTTAGCAATGTTTCGTTATTTTACGCTACACTTTGATACACGAATTTCTGCCACAGTTTACATGGTCGGCTTTCAAATTGCTGCACAAGTCGGACAAATTATTTTCTCCACACCATTTGGGGCCTTACACGATAAGATAGGATATCAAAATACTTTCCTAGTGGTTGCTGGTATTGTCTGTGTTTCTGCAATCTACGCTTTCTTTGTTCTTAAAAAGGATGATGAAGATGTTTTAGGTCAGCCATTAGGAGATTAACTATGTTACACAGCACATCCCGTTTTTAGGGGTGTGTTTTTGTGTGAAGTTTTGATCTATAGAAGGGAGGGGCGTTTTTGTCAGCTCTGGCTTTAGTTAGCGAGACCGTCTTATGGTAAAATTAAGGTAAGGTGATAAAGTTAAAAGGACGGTGAGGCTGATGTTTCCACAAAGGTTACGGGCATTACGAGTAGGTAGGAAGTTATCCCAAAAGCAGTTGGCAGAGGCACTAAATCAGACCCTCAGTGAGGGCGAGCGGCCTAACACTGCGGGGCAAATCGGTAAGTGGGAACTGGGCAAGACTAAGCCTTCTTACCTAGAGGTCAAAAAATTGGCCGCCTTCTTTCAGGTGTCCCTCGATTATTTATTAGCACAGGGCTATGAGTCGATTGAACTGGATGATTTATTCGTATCCACGGCCGCCTTAAAGCTAGCGGGCCATATTTTAAGCAGTGAAGAGCGAACGGAAGTGTACCAGTTAATCAAGGGTTACCTTAATGGGCGGCACCCGCAGAAAAAAACACAGGTCGACCGGGTGGATGAAGAATTGAGTTTAGACTTGTAAGGAAAAGTGTCTGATTATGTCAGGCACTTTTTTTAGTTTAGGAAGCGGAATTGACCACTTAAGCAAAAAAACTGACCACTTACTTAAAAGACCTGTCTTTACAGCTAAAAAGTAGCTACAATGACAATGAAAGGTGGCAAATAAAATGAAGGTAAAACTGGAGTTAGATCCGAGCTTAACAGAGCCTGAAATAATTATCAAAGCTCCGCAGTTAACCCCAGAAGTGAATGAGCTAGTTCAAAGTTTACAACTAAAAAGCAGGCAGTTAATTTTTTACCAGGGGGAAACGGAGTATTACCTAGCTTTAGAAAGAATTATTTTTTGAGGTGAGTGACCGAAGGACCTGGGCCCATACCAGCACCCAACTTTACCAGGTTAAAGCTAGTTTAAAGGAACTAGAAGAACGCTTACCCCGTGATTTTCAGCGCTGTTCTAAAGGGGTCATTCTTAATACCAAGCAAATCTATGCGCTGACGAAAAACTTAGCTGGGTGTGAGATTAAATTTGCTGATAGCGAGAAGAAAGTGTATGTTTCTCGCCACTATTATCAAACACTTAGGGATTATTTACAGGAAAGGATTGATTGAGATGGCTAATAAAAATCGGATTTTTTGGGGGATAGTGCTAATCTTGTTAGCAGCCGCAATGGTTCTTAAGGCTTTTATCCCCGTTAGTTGGAACCTGGCAGATATTTGTTATTTAGTTTTTGCCTTAGTGGTTGCGTTATATGGATTGGTTAACCGCAGCATTTTGGTCACCTTTACAGGCCTGGGGTTAGTAGCAGGGGCAAGTAACCGTTGGTTGGACTTAATTCCCCTTGGAGACGGGAGCTTGTTTTTAGTTGGAGTCTTTTTGGGGTTAGGCTGCCACTTGCTTTTTGCTAAGCGGCCAGTTTATGAATGGTCTGCTAAGCAAACAAGGTATGCTTCAAACCAAGCGGTAACTGACTTTGACGTAATCATGAGTTCTAGCAACCATTACCTTCATCAAAATGATAAAAATGTTAACGCAGACGTGGTTATGGGCAACCTCAATTTGTATGTGGATGAAAATGCCAACAAGCCGATTACCTTAAACCTAGATGTGATTATGGGTAACGTAACGGTTTATGTACCTGCTAGCTGGCAGGTGGCTACGCAAACAGCCAATATTATGGGGGCTACGAAAATTCCGGTGGAAATGACCGACTATGCTGCCCAGCCAGACTTAATCATCAAAGGCGATGTGGTGATGGGTTCAATTATCGTTAAACAAGTCTAACAAATAAGGCAGTGACTTTCATTGTGAGAAGTCACTGCCTATTTAATTATTATTTGATTTTTAAAGCGTCCTTAAGTTCCGTTTGAACTTTGTTTAGACTAGCTTGGGAAACCACTTCGTAAGAAACACCGTCAATCATCTTGCCCGTCCCTTGGAGTTGGACTTGTTGGATGTTATCATCAGCGCCTTTATATTCAGTTACTAATGACTTAATTTCGCTAAAGGTTAAATCAGTTGTCATGTTAGCTGAGACGGCATTTAAGATTTGCTTGTACTTAGATAAGTTACCTATAGTGGCCAACTTATGAACCAAGGCGATGGTAACAATTCGTTGCCGTAATTGCCGACCATAATCACCCCGGGGATCTTCATACCGCATCCGGGTATACGCCAAGATGTTGTTCTTATCAATCGTAACCTTACCCTTCTTGAAGTGGTAACCAAGGTTGGTGAAGTCGAGGTCGTTGTCAACGGTAATTGGACCAACGGCTTCTGATAACTGAACTAAGCCCCGCATGTTAAGTTTAATATAGTGGTCGATAGGGACATCAAGGTAACTTTGCAAGGTATTAATTGCCCCAGAGACGCCACCGTAAGCGTAAGCGGCGTTAATCTTATTGTTTTCACCGTGACCGGAGATAGCAACCTTGGTATCACGGGGAATGGAAACCAAGCTGGTCTTATCTTTAGAAACGGCAGCTACCATGATGGTATCAGAACGTCCTTGGTAAGTCCGCCCGTATTCACCGGTATCGACCCCGAGGATTAAGACGGAGAAAGGATCGCCGGCAGTCACATCAGCGGCTGCTCCCTTGCGGATATCTTTATGTTTAACTTGTTTATATGTACTTTGAATGGCTGATTTAGTATCGGTGTAAATCTTGATGGCACCGGCTGCCCCAATGATGATGACAAAAGCTAAAATCCCTAATACCCATTTCATGAGTCGGCGACGCTTCTTGTTTCTGTGGTGGTGATGGTGCTTATGCGTCCGCAACTCATCTGTGTCATGTTTCATAAAAAAACAACTCCTATAATTAAATCGTGTAAACACAAGTAATAGTATAGCACATTCACAGTAGGAATGTATGCGCTACATATTAAGAATCGGATATCTTTTCTAAAATTTTAAGTAGTAGAAATTTTATTTTTATAATGCGGGTGTGCTAAAATTAAGAGGGAAAAATTCAATTTGAAGGAGCAGATAAGTTAATTGTCACTTTTACAAAATTTATACGGACCATTTTTTGAATTGGAAAATTGGAAAACGGTTATTACTTCGGGCCAAGACTGGATGATTATCCTGTCCTTAGTTTTAATCGAGTGCTTGCTTTCGGTTGATAATGCGATTGTCTTAGCAGCTCAAACCCAAAAGCTACCTGACAAGGTCCAGCAGGAAAAATCCTTGTTTTACGGCTTGTGGGGCGCCTATATCTTCCGCTTCCTTTTAATCGGGGTAGGGACCTATTTGATTCACTTTTGGGAAATCAAGGTGATTGGGGCAGGGTACTTGATGTATCTGGCACTAAGTCACTTCTACCATATGGCTCACCCGGTCGCTAAGCAGAAAAAGAAGAAGGAAAAGAAGCGAATTTTACCCCTCTTTTGGTCGGTAGTTGTTTCGATTGAGGCGATGGACATTGTCTTTTCAATCGATTCAATCTTAGCCTCCCTGGCAATTTCAACTAACCCGGTGATTGTTTTAATCGGGGGCCTAATTGGAATTTTAGCGATGCGGGGGATTGCGGAGGTAATCATGAAGTTGATGGATATTGTGCCTGAATTAGAAGTGACGGCTTACTTCTTAATTGCCTTAATTGCCATCAAACTCTTCTTAACAATTCCGATGATTGAGATTGAAATTCCGGCGGCTATCTTTGGGGCGTTGGTGTTAATTTCTCTAGTCGCAACGGTAGTAGTGCACCAGTTTAGACACCAAAAGTAAACGAATTTTAAAGAAAGTTTGTTTTTTTATCAAGTTATCTTAAAAGGACTACTAATTGCCAATTAATTGGGTATAATTTAGGGGACTTGAGAGTAAACGAGGTAAAGAAAATGGAATTTTTAAAGGGTTTAGTTTGGGGATTGTTATTTTCAGCCCTAGCATGGACGGTGTTAGTTGTTAGCGTCGTTCAATTATACTGGTTATTTTAGAAAAAAGTTAACATTCGTCCGCTCTTGTTGCG
>ENA-ORUR01000549-ORUR01000549.1-human-gut-metagenome-genome-assembly--contig:-NODE-549-length-15156-cov-21.5984_pt1 | contig 15156 bp, 16 predicted proteins | sample MGYA00242086_ERZ509223 | MGnify/ENA primary metagenome ERZ509223 (study PRJEB26280, sample SAMEA2338820) | human gut metagenome | biome: human gut; feature: human-associated habitat; material: faeces... | reverse complement strand
TAGAGTGTCTGACTACGAATCAGAAGGTTGTAGGTTCAAGTCCTACTGGGTGCATAAATCCGGGAAGTGGCTCAGTTTGGTAGAGCACCTGGTTTGGGACCAGGGGGTCGCAGGTTCAAATCCTGTCTTCCCGATTTGTAATTTAATATTTTCCATATTGGTTACAGTATGGCGGTGTAGCTCAGCTGGCTAGAGCGTCCGGTTCATACCCGGGAGGTCGAGGGTTCGATCCCCCCCGCCGCTATATTGTAAACTTGGACCTTTAGCTCAGTTGGTTAGAGCAGACGGCTCATAACCGTCCTGTCGTAGGTTCGAGTCCTGCAAGGTCCATTTTTTATTATCGCGGGATGGAGCAGTCTGGTAGCTCGTCGGGCTCATAACCCGAAGGTCGTTGGTTCAAATCCAGCTCCCGCAATTGCTTTTTAATAAGCTGGCTCGGTAGCTCAGTTGGTAGAGCAATGGATTGAAGCTCCATGTGTCGGCGGTTCGATTCCGTCCCGCGCCATAAATTGAATATTTGCGGGTATAGTTTAGTGGTAAAACCACAGCCTTCCAAGCTGTTGTCGCGAGTTCGATTCTCGTTACCCGCTTATGGGCCTGTAGCTCAGCTGGTTAGAGCGCACGCTTGATAAGCGTGAGGTCGATGGTTCAAGTCCATCCAGGCCCATTGGAGTAATACTCAAGTGGCTGAAGAGGCGCCCTTGCTAAGGGTGTAGGCCGGGAAACTGGCGCGAGAGTTCGAATCTCTCTTACTCCGCTTGATAAAGAGCTGTTCCGCAGCTCTTTTTTTGTGCCTTAAAGCTGCTTAACTCTAAAAGTAAGAAGGAGAGAGGGCAGAAGCAGGAGAAAAGGCAAAAAAGCAGCTCTTTTTTCTAAAAAAGACTTGCCAAAGACAGGATTTTTCTGTATTCTAGTATTTGTTGACACGCGAGCGTCGGCGCAAGTGGCCTTTGAAAAGATTGAGAAAGCCGCTTGACAAGATGAGTTTAAGCGAGTATCATCTTAAGAGTGCTTACGCGGCCCGTTGGTCAAGTGGTTAAGACACCGCCCTTTCACGGCGGTAACATGGGTTCAAATCCCGTACGGGTCATTGCCGGAAGGCAAGAATTGAATATTTTTCTATCCATCAAATGGAGGATTACCCAAGTGGCTTAAGGGGACGGTTTTGAAAACCGTTAGACGGGGTGACTCGTGCGTGGGTTCAAATCCCACATCCTCCTTTTTATTATCGCGGGATGGAGCAGTCTGGTAGCTCGTCGGGCTCATAACCCGAAGGTCGTTGGTTCAAATCCAGCTCCCGCAATATGGTCCATTGGAGCAGTGGTTTATCTCGCCTCCCTGTCACGGAGGAGATCGCGGGTTCAAATCCCGCATGGACCGTTTGATGGCTCGGTAGCTCAGTTGGTAGAGCAATGGATTGAAGCTCCATGTGTCGGCGGTTCGATTCCGTCCCGCGCCATTGAAAATGGAGGAATAGCGAAGTGGCTAAACGCGGCGGTCTGTAAAACCGCTCTCTCTGAGTTCAGTGGTTCGAATCCACTTTCCTCCATAATAGGGATATAGTTTAAAGGTAGAACTACGGTCTCCAAAACCGTCGGTGTGGGTTCAATTCCTACTATCCCTGTTAACAGAATATGGCGGTATTGGTGAAGTGGTTAACACACTGGTTTGTGGATCCAGCATTCGTGGGTTCGATTCCCACATACCGCCCTAGCCGAAGGGCAGAGCAGAAAAGAATAATCGTGGCGGTGTAGCCAAGTGGTAAGGCAGAGGTCTGCAAAACCTTAATCGTCGGTTCGACTCCGATCGCCGCCTTAGGCTTAACGGCCAAGTAGAATAGCATGGCGGTGTGGCGGAATTGGCAGACGCGTCAGACTCAAAATCTGGTGTCCATTACGGACGTATCGGTTCGACCCCGATCACCGCTATAATTTAGAGTGACTCTGAGGAGCCGCTCTTTTTTGCTTTCATTTGCAGGAAAGTAATGAAAAAAGCTGCCTTTTATCCTTCTTTTGCCAAAAAGGCTTGCATAAAGGTGAAAGTGTGCTAGCATAGTAAGCATATTAGGAAGAACGATTTAATTAGAAAGGAGCAAAGAGCATGACTCAAGCTAGAGTAAATACTTGCAGGCTTGGCGGTGTCGTTGGTAAGGCGAGCCGATATTTGTCATGCTTTTGCTCTTAAGCAAAATTCTTGAATAATCTGTAAGCAGCACGGCTGTAAGATTTTTCTGTTCGCGCCAATGGCATCGTTAACTGGAAACTGTTAATTGTTTATGCGAGGTATTGGAATTGAACAAGGGAAAATCTTTATTGGCTGGTGCTGCTGTTTTGTTTTCTGGGGCACTTTTGACGGCTTGCGGGCAAAGCAAGGGGGCAAGTGAGAAGCAGGTATTGAACTGGATGACATCGGCAGAAATCATCACTATGGATCCATCGAAGGCGACGGACGCGACTTCTTTCACCCAGATGGAAAACACCATGGAAGGCCTGTATCAATTAGACAAGGACAACCAGGCCAAGGAAGCCCTGGCGACTAAGGCTGCCCAAAGCAAGGACGGTCTGACCTGGACTTTTGATTTACGGAAAGACGGCAAGTGGTCCAACGGGCAGGCAGTTACTGCTAAAGACTTCGTCTACTCCTGGCAGCGGACAGTTAACCCCAAGACCGCGTCTCAATACAGCTATATCTTCTCCGGCATTAAGAACGCGGACGCGATCGTGGCAGGCAAAAAAGCCCCGTCCAGCCTGGGCGTCAAAGCTCTTGGCAAGTACAAGCTGCAGGTTAAATTAGACCACAAGCTGCCTTATTTCAAGCTCTTGCTGGCCTTCCCGGTCTTTTTCCCGGAAGACCAAACTGCAGTCGAAAAATATGGCAGCAAGTTCGGTACTTCTTCTAAGACCACGGTCTTCAATGGGCCCTTTGTCCAAAAAGGCTGGACCGGAGCCAACCTGTCCTGGAAGATGGTCAAGAACAAGAACTACTGGAACAAATCAGCCGTCAAACTGGCCCAGATTAATTTCATGGTTGAAAAGTCACCGTCAACGGCCTACAACCTTTACCAGGACGGCAAGCTGGATACGGCAATTTTGAGCGCCCAGGCAGCCAAGAACCTGCAAAAGCAGGCCGGCTACGTGATCAGAAAGAACAACGGCACGACTTACATGCAGTTCAACACCAAGCTGGCTAAATTTAAGAGCACTAAGCTCCGTCAAGCAGTTTCCATGGCTTTGGACCGGAAGGCCCTGGCCAAGACCCTGGGCGGTGGCTTTACCGGCGCGACGACCTTTACCGCGGCTGATATGACCAAGGCGGACGGGCAGGACTTTACCCAGCTGGCCCAGGACAAGACGACCAAGCAAATTACTAGCTACCACAAGACATTGGCTCAGAAGACCTTTAAGGAAGCCCTCAAGGACTTGCAGCTGAAGAAATTATCCTTTACTTTGCTGACGGCTGATGACGACAGCTCAAAGGCGATTGGTGAATACATCCAGAGTGCCTTGGAAACGGCTTTTGGCAATCAAGTCTCCGTCAAGGTGCAGAGCCTGCCGACCAAGTCCCAGTTTGCCAAGATGGACAGCGGCAATTTTGAAGCTTGCGTCAGCGGCTGGAATGCTGACTTCGCTGACCCGATTTCATTCCTGGACTGCATGACCTCAACTAACGGCTACAACTCCGGTAAGTGGTCAAACAAGCAGTATGACCAGCTGATCGCCAAATCCAAGACCGTTACTTCATCTAGCCAGCGGATGCAGCTTTTGGCCAAGGCAGAAAACATCTTGATGACCGACCAGGGGGTAACGCCGCTGGTTCAGTCCGGCAGTGCCTGGATGCTGAACACAAAGGTCAAGGGCTTGATCTACAACGGCAGCTACTACTTCGAATATGCCTACTTACAGTAAAAGAACAAGTAGAACGATTGTCAAAAGGGCTCGCTTTTGCTAAACTGAAGGCAGATTTAAGAGCTTTTTGCAAAGAGGGGGGAGCAAAAAATGAAGGACTCAAATTCTTTTGTCTACAATGTCTGGCTGATCATTCTGCTGGTTGCTGCCTACATTTGGCTAATCTTCGGTCTGGTGCCGGCAATTTACCTTTTTATCAAGCGTAAAGATGAACAGTTAGAGAAGATGCAAGGCTGGATTACTCTGGCCTTGATCTGGCAGATCGTGCTCTGGCTCCTAATGATCATTTTCTTAATCTGCTTTGTAGCTCTTGCTGGCTCGGCTGGCAAGTAAAAATTGACAAACTAAAACCGCTAGCCCTGTGACTAGCGGTTTTCTTCTTCCTATAAATAAGGTGCCATTTTTTTGTAAAGTTCGTCTAAAGGAACGGGCGGACTGAAGAGGGAGCCCTGGGCCAGGTTGCAGCCGGCTTCTTTAAGGAAAATAGCCGCTGCCAAAGTCATCCATCCAGACCTGGTAGCCCAGGTCATGGAAGTGCTGGACGGCTTCGACCATGGCCTGGCTGCTGTCATTAAGGGCACTTTCCGTAATCTCAATATGAACTTGATCGCGGCTGAGCCCGTAGCGGGCGACGGTGTCTTCGATCTTTTGGTAAATATTGCAGGCTTCCAGGTCTGTTCTGGAAATGTTAAAGCTGATGGGGAAGATTTCTTTTTCCTTTTCCCGTAAAAACTCAGCGTCTTGCCCATAGCCCTCTAAAACGTGGCAGTCAACCTTATAGACTTCCCGGTTGCCCTCCAGGGCAGGGATAAACTTGTCTGGAGACAGGAAGCCGTATCTAGGGTCAATCCAGCGCGAAAGGGCCTCACATTTAGCAAGCTTCATGTTTTGGATGTCGATCAAAGGCTGGTAGTAGATCTTGATCTTGCTCAGAACATGGACCCGGATTTCATCCGCCTTGGCCAGCTGGTCATCATAGTAGCCGATAGAGGCATTTTTCAGCTTGATTGAGTTAAGGGCACGTCGAGTCCATGCATCAGCTCAGTATTGCGCTGGCGGCGCAAAATATGCCGGCTGGGCTTAAAGGGAGCTAAGCCAGCCTTGAAGAGTAAAGTTTCACCAGTGCTGCGGGCCGCAACTGTTTTAAGAGATTGCTGCCGTCCTGGTAGCCGTTAGCTAAGTTGTAGTCATGCAGGTTGACCAGGGAACTGTAAAAAATACTTAAACTTTGGCTTTTGCCGAACTGCTTGAGGCTCTCTTCATAATACTCCATGAAATAGTGGAGGCTTTTGGCCCCAGTCAGCTGATCATCATCATATTTCTTCAAGTAGCTTTCATAGCGGTTAACGCTGAAGATATTGAATTTCATGAAGAAAATGTACATGATGCAGGAAATAATAGCTAAAAAGCTGACCACGTAGGCGATTGGCGTTGGGACCGCCGAATTGTTGCCATCAAGGAACATGCGGGGAAATTCTGCCAGGGCTACGACCAGGATCATGCAGAGTATGGTGGACCAGAAGAAGCGGCTGTCTTCCGTGATGACGGTCTGTTCCTGGCTGATGTAGCGGATTTCTTTTTTTAAAAGAAAGTAGAGACAGAGGGTTAAGATAATGGTGAAAAAGTCCCATTGCCAGGTTTGATTGGCCAAGAGGGATGAAATTTCAGCGGCGATGACAAATTGACAGTAAGTGAAGGCGGCTATGGACGGCTTCTTGTTAATTAGGCGCTGATAAAGGAAAATGACTGGGATCAGGGTCAAGAGGATCAATCCAGTTGCCAGAAAAAAGGCGCTTAAGGCATTAAGGCTGACCAGGGGGCTTAGCTTCTGGTAAAGGAAGACGGTCATGATCATGGATGTGCTTAAAGAGAGCAGGAAGGCTCCCAGGCTTTTGCCAATCCGTTTTGGGATGCTTCCCTCTTTAAAAAATAACTGATCAGTAATTAACGCGATAAAGAATACCTGCAGGAGAAAAGTGTGGTTGCGGGCATAAAGGGTTGTAAACTAGGCTATCATGTGTCCTTCCTCGATATAATCTCATTATTAACAGAACTGCTTATATATATTTTTTAGCATATATTTCTGTCCAAAGCGGATGTTAAATTAGCCTCTTTCAACAAAACAAAAGGAAGCTGGGAAGTGGTGAAAGCGCTAATGTTTTGCCGTGTTAAAAATAAGTAAATTAAGCAAAATAAACTGAAAAAGTAAAGGGGAGCCTTGCGAAAACTTTGTAATTCTGTTAAGAAAGTGGCTTGTCTTAAACAAAATTAAGCATTTTACATTGATTTAACAATTATCACTGAATGCATTTAACTTGCCTCCATTAAGATTGAATCAGTAAGAATTCAAGGAGGAATTAACATGTCACGCAAAAAAACTAAAGTCGCCATCGTTGCGCTTGTTTTGCTGGCAATCGTCATCGGCTGCGTCATTGGCAGCTCCGAAGCCGATACCAAGGGAGTTTCCGGGACAGTTAACATCGCCGGGTCATCTGCCCTTCTGCCTTTAGCGCAGAGCGCGGCCAAGACTTTCATGGACAAGAACCCGGACAGTGTCATCAACACTAACGGGGGTGGGTCAGGCCAAGGCCTGCAGCAGGTTTCTGATGGCACCATCGACATCGGGGACTCAGACTTGCTCGCGGAAGAAAAGCTGGACAAGAAGTCAGCCAGCAAGCTGGTTGACCACCAAGTGGCCATTACTGTCATCGCTCCGATCATCAACAAGGATGCCGGGGTTAAGAGCCTGACCACTGAACAATTGATCAAAGTTTTCACCGGCAAGGTGACCAACTGGAAGCAGGTTGGCGGCAATGACCGCCAGATCGTCCTGGTTTCCAGACCATCTTCATCAGGTACCCGGGCAACTTTTGAGCAATACGCTTTGAAGAAGCACGCTAGCCAGTCAAACCAGTCTCTGGAAACTGACGACTCAGGTACTTTGATCCAAATGATTCAAAGTGTTTCCGGCTCAATCGGCTACGTTGCCCTGTCCTACTTGACTGGTGACCCGCAAGTCGGCATCGTGTCAATCAACGGTGTTAAGCCAAGCCTGAAGAATGTCTACAATGGCAAGTATACGGTTTGGAGCTATGAGCACATGTACACTAAAGGCCAGCCAAAGGGTGCGGCCAAGGCATTCTTGCAGCAGATGCTCAGCGAGGAATATGGCAAGAAGATCGAAGCCATGGGCTACGGCATAGCCTCCAAGCTGACGGCTGCCGCTAAAGCCACCCATACTAAGTAAGAAGGAGAAATAAGGCATTATGGACAAAGTAGTTCAAAAAGCAATTGCCAAAGACAAGCGCTGGCGCGCGGTCTACATCGCCTGCGGCCTCTTGATCGTTGCTTTGACCCTTTTGATGGGAGCCTTCCTGCTCTACCAAGGCAGCCAGACCTTCCTTAAGGCGCACCACAGCGTTTGGGAGTTCCTGTTTACCAGTGACTGGGCACCGCTTGACAAGACCGGCATGTTTGGGGGAAAAGTCGGGGCTGCCATTTACATCGTTGGTTCCCTGGAAACCTGCTTGCTGGGTTTGCTCATCTGCTTGCCGTTTGCGATCGGCTCAGCCGTTTTCATGACGGAAATTTCACCAAAAATCGGTGAAAAGTTCTTCCGGCCGGCAACCGAAATCTACGTCAGCATCCCATCCGTTGTTTACGGCTGGTTTGGCTTGACCAAGCTGGTTCCTATAATTAGAAACGCCTTCCACCCAAAGATGGGCGGTTTCTCAGTCCTGGCCGCCTCAATCGTTCTGGCCATCATGATTTTCCCAACGATCACTACTGTCGCCGCCGACGCCATCAAGTCAGTCCCGAATAGCTACAGAGAAGGGGCTTACGGTTTAGGGGCGACCCGCTGGCAAGTTATCGGCAAGGTTGTTTTGCCAGCCGCTTCCGGCGGTATCTTGACCGGGGTGGTCTTGGGTCTGGCCCGGGCCATCGGTGAAGCTTTAGCCGTAGCCATGGTTATCGGTAAGACCCGGTCCTTCGCGACCAGTCTCTTGTCACCAACCAGCAACTTGACCAGTGCAATTGCCGCTGACATGGGTAACACGGCCCAGGGCGGGGAATACAATCTGGCTTTGTGGTCAATGGCCCTCTTACTCTTCATCATCTCAATCGTTTTGATCGTCTTGATTCACAAGCTTGGCAATGGAAAGAAGGAAAAATAAATATGAGCCGTGCTAAAAGAAAAGACCGGCTGATGACGGGAATCTTCTACGCCATCGGCTGGATTATGCTGGCCTTCCTGCTCTACTTAACGCTGACCATCATCTTTGACGGCTTGAAAGGCTTCCAGTGGGACTTCTTGGGAGCAGCCGGCAACGGGATTTTCAACCAGTTTTTCAACACTATATACTTAGTTTTCCTCTCACTGCTGGTCTCAGTGCCAATCGGCATCGGGGCCGGGGTTTACCTGGCTGAATACGCTAAGGAAGGCAAGTTCCTGACAATCTTTGAAATCAGTATCGAATCCTTGTCATCCCTGCCATCTATCGTTATCGGCTTGTTTGGCTACTTGGCCTTCATCATGTGGACCGGGATGTCCTGGAATATCCTGGCCGGTGCCTTGACGATTTCAATTCTTTCAATTCCTCTGATCACTACTGAAACCAACAACGCCATCCGAGCCTTGCCGGTGGAATACAAGGAAGGTTCCCTGGGCCTGGGCGCGACCAAGTCAGAAACCATCCGCAAGGTCTTGATTCCGGCGGCCATGCCGCAGATCTTGACCGGGGTAATCATGGCTGCCGGGCGCGGTTTCGGTGAAGCCGCTGCGCTTTTGTATACTTCCGGCCAGTCAACTTACATCAACTGGCAGAACTTCTGGAAGGTTACCTCACCAACTTCACCGCTGAACCCGTTCCGAAGCGGTGAAACCCTGTCCCTGCACATCTGGGTCATGAGAACTGAAGGGGCCTTGAACCCGTCAGCCACTCAGATCGCCAACTTTACTTCAGCAGTCCTGGTCGTTTTGGCCCTGCTCTTCACTTTGGTTACGCGCCGTATATCTGACAGAATGCGCAAGCGCAATAACGGAGGAAATTAATGATGGAAGACAAAATTACAATTGAAAAGCTGAACCTGTACTACGGTGATTTTCATGCCTTGCATGACATCAATATGCACATCCAAAAAAACGAAATCACTGCCTTCATCGGCCCGTCAGGCTGCGGGAAATCAACTCTTTTGCGGTCACTTAACAGAATGAACGACCTGGTTGAAGGCTGCCGGATTGATGGCTCGATCAAGCTAGACGGCACTGACATCTATAATGGTGACCTGGATGTGACCGTCCTGCGGCAAAGAGTCGGCATGGTCTTTCAAAGACCAAACCCGTTCCCGATGAGCGTTTACGACAATGTTGCCTACGGCCCGCGGATTCACGGGATTACTGACAAGAAGGAACTGGACGAAATCGTGGAAACTTCCCTCAAGCAGGCAGCTATCTGGGACGACTTGAAGGACCGGCTGAAGAAATCAGCCCTGGGCCTGTCCGGCGGTCAGCAGCAAAGGCTCTGCATCGCCCGGGCCCTGGCTGTCAAGCCGGAAGTATTGTTGATGGACGAACCGACCAGTGCCCTGGACCCGATTTCAACCTCTAAAATTGAAGAATTAGCTTTGGAACTGAAGAAGAACTATACGATCGTCATCGTTACGCACAACATGCAGCAAGCCGTGCGGATCTCTGACAAGACTGGCTTCTTCCTCTTGGGTGACCTGGTTGAATTCGGTGAAACTGACCAGCTCTTCTCCATGCCGAAGGATGAAAGAACTGAAAAATACATCACCGGCCGGTTCGGTTAAGGCTAGAGGAGGCCAAAAATGAGAACAAGATTTGACAAGGAACTGGATCACTTGCATGAAGCAATGGAAGAAATTGGCCAGCTATGCAAGGAAAGCATTTCTGAATCAGCCGACACCCTGTTTACGGGCAACTACCATGAAGCAGAGGACACGATTAACCTGCACCACCGGATTCACAAGGCAGAGCGTGACATTGAAGAAACCTGTCTGCGCCTTTTGATGGAGCAGCAGCCGGTTGCCACTGACCTGCGGATAATCAGTGCATCTTTGAAGGCGGTCTACGACCTTGAAAGAATCGGTGAAATTGGCGCAGACATTGCCGACCTGGTCCTTAACGAACACCTCACAGTCGCAAATGACATGCTGAACTTGAAGAGCATGTCCCAAATTGTTACGGGTATGGTCAACGACGCGGTAACGGCTTTGGCCAACCAGAATGTAGAACTGGCCAAGGCTGTAATCGACCGCGATGACCAGGTCGACGAAGGCTTTGACAAAGCGAAGGCATTTTTGATCAATAACTTTAACAAGGATGGTAATCCGGAATATTTGATCAATTTGATGATGGTCGCAAAGTACTTTGAAAAAATTGGCGATCACGCCGTCAATATTGCTAAATGGTCCTTATTTGTAACTACCGGCAAGACTGGCAGATAAGTCCATGAAATTCCCCTTACCACTCTTGTGCATGATTATGGTCGTAAACTATAATTAAGTTTAAGAAAGGTTAAGGGGATTTTTTATGACTGAAATTTGGTGCGTGGAAGACGACGAAAGCATCCGCGAAATCGAAATGTACACGCTGGAATCAATGAACTTCAAGGTCCGCGGCTTTGACGACGGACAATCTTTTTTCAAGGCCCTGGACAATAGCCGGCCGGATTTAGTGATTTTGGACTTGATGCTGCCTGATGAAGACGGCAGCGAAATTCTCCACCGGCTCAGGTCTACTTCCGCGACCGAGGACTTGCCGGTGATTGTCGCCAGTGCTAAGACGGCAGAATATGACAAGGTCAAGAACCTGGATTCCGGGGCGGATGACTACTTAACCAAGCCATTTGGAATGATGGAAATGGTTTCCCGGGTCAAGGCTGTTTTGCGCCGGACCAACCGTAAGAAGGAGGACAAGATCGAAAAAGACGGGATCAAGATTCTCTTGAAGCGGCATGAAGTTTTCGAAAACGGCCATCAGGTCGATTTGACTTTGAAAGAATACGGACTCCTGAAGCTCTTGATTACTCATCCGGGAACTGTCTTTTCCCGGGAAGAAATCATGGATCAGATCTGGGAGACTGGTTTTTATGGGGAAACGCGCACAGTAGACGTTCACGTGAGAACCTTGAGACAGAAGTTGGGTGAGGCTGGTAAGCATATCGAAACGGTGCGCGGGGTCGGTTATCGCTACCATGAAGCAGACTAATGTTTAAGAAGATATTTCGGGCAAGTTTTTTACTGACTTCTCTGATTCTCTTATTTGCCGTACTCTTAAGCGCGATTGTCTTGAGCATTGACTTCGACCATACAGAAATGTCCGCCCTGGCTTCCCAGGCTGACCTGGCAGCCAGCGGGGTAAATACCGGCGGCAAGAAGTACATCAAGAACTTAAAAGGGGAGAACTACCGGATTACTTGGATCAATTCCAAGGGCAAGGTTCTCTACGACAATGAAGAGAATCCCAAAAAGATGGGCAACCACTCCCGCCGCAAGGAAGTCGCCGAAGCCATGAAAAAGGGGACAGGGACCAGCGAGCGCTACAGCACGACCTTGTCGACCGTAACCATGTATTATGCCGAGCGGCTCAATGACGGCGGGGTCATCCGCATCGCGATCACCAGAAACTCCTTCTGGCGGATTCTGGTCAGATTTTTGTCGCCGCTTTTGTTAATCATGCTTTTATCGGTCCTGGTGTCCTGGTTCCTGGCCAAGACAATCTCGCAAACGATCGTCAAGCCGCTGAATGAAATGGACCTGGACAAACCCCTGGAAAGCAATGCCTATGACGAAATCAAGCCGCTTTTGACCAGACTGGACAGCCAGAACAAGCAGATCGCTGACCAGATGGAGCAGCTCCACCACCGGGAAAAAGAATTAAAGACGGTGACAGATGCCATGCTGGAAGGCTTGATCTTGATTGACCTGGATGACCAGATTCTCTTGTCCAACCCGGCGGTTGTCTCCCTTTTGGGCTTGCATGATACTGACCCCTTGCCAGATGATGTTAAGGAAATCATCGATAAGAACAGCCGCTTGGCCCATGCTGAGGGGATTGTGGAAAGAAACGGCCGCAATATTCAAATCAGTGCCAGCCCGATTACCAGCCGCAAGATTCTGAAGGGGACTTCGATCCTGGTGGTTGACGTGACGGAAGAATACCATGAAGAGCAGGTCCGGCGGGAATTCACGGCCAATGTGTCGCATGAACTTAAGACGCCCCTACAGTCCATCATGGGGTCAGCTGAACTTTTGGAAAACCACCTGGTTAAAGAAGAGGACCGGGACAGATTTTACAAGAAGATCCACGAATCTTCTGCCCAGCTTTTGACCTTGATTGACGACATCATCCGCTTGTCCCACCTGGATGAAAATCAACGCTTTGAAGAAATCAAGCTGAACTTGAAGAGTCCGGTGACCGAGGCCCTGGAAGCCCTGCAGAGTTCGGCTGACCGGCATGGAATCAAGCTGGAGACTAATTTGTCAGACACTATGATCCTGGCCAACTTCCGCCTGGTTTACGAAATTGCCTACAACTTGATTGATAACAGCATCCGCTACAACAAGGAAAAGGGCAAGACCAAGATTACGGTCAAAGAGCACCGGGGCCAGGCGATCCTGCAGGTGGCGGATACTGGCATCGGGATTCCCCAGGAAGCCCAGAACCGGATTTTTGAACGCTTCTACCGGGTGGATAAGAGCCACAGCCGCAAGACCGGGGGGACTGGCCTGGGCCTGTCCATTGTCAAGCATGCTGTTCAGCAGTGTCACGGGACCATCCGCCTGGAAAGCGAATTAGGCAAGGGGTCAACCTTCACGGTTATTTTCCCGGCCCTGCCAGCAGGAACAGATGATGATAGCAAATAAAGTAAAAATAACAAATGAAAACCAGTTCACTTTAAACAGTGAACTGGTTTTGCTGTATATTGGCTAATTTCTGTTATTGCACTAGTTGTCGAAGTGGAATTGCAGGTCCTTTTGCAGCTTGTAGCTGGTCAGTTCCTTGCCATCCAGGTCAGTCTTGTGCATGTCAACGGCGTGAACTTATTGAGGAGATGAGCCAGGGGCAAAAGAAGCGGGTAGCCCTGGCCAAGTCTCTGACTGAAGAAGCCAGCCTCTACCTTTGGGATGAACCGGCCAACTACCTGGATCTTTTCAACCAGGACCAGCTGATCAAGCTGCTGGCAAAAGAGCAGCCGGCCATGCTTTTAGTTGATCACAACCAGGCCTTCATCGAAGTCGTCGCCAAAGAAAGAGTCAACTTGCGGCCGGTCTTATAATTTGCAAAAGCGACCGTCTTGCCCTAAAATTTACATAAAATTAATGTCAGCCTTTTACTTGATTTTACTTCTTTAGCTTATTCTAATAACTAAAGGGGGCGGAAAAGGATGGCACGGTACGTCTTTTGCAAGCCGGACAGGCCCAAATTGACCTACTGGAGCATTATTGCTTTTATTGTGCTGGAGATCATCGCCACGGCATACTTAGGCTTGACGGCATAGCTTACTTATTGATAAACCCTTCTTAAAAAAATACAACTGCGCTAAAAAGCCACGGCATTTTCTGCCGCGGCTTTTGTCTTGTAATATCTATGTAACATCCGCTTGCTACAATTATTTCCAGAGGTCACTGACAAAGTAGCACAGGGCTGCCCAGGCAACCAGGGGCAGGTAGTGGCCATAGTCGTCTCTGCCTTCCTTGAGTAGGCGGCGGGCCTCTTCCTTGTCAACTAATTTGAAGTCGCCAAAAACTTCGGTGCCTTCAGCTCCTTTGTGGTTAAGGGCGGACAAGTCATCAACGTGGATGACGGCTTTGACAATGGCGTTGCTTTCGTCGCTGAAGCCGGAAGCCGTGAAGACCAGGGGGTTGATGACTTCAACCGTGTCCTTTTCGCCGATGCTGAGTCCGGTTTCTTCCTTGATTTCACGGATCATAGCTGTTTTGATTGGATCCGGGCTGGCCAGGTCAGCTGGGTCAATCAAGCCTGCCGGCAGGCCGAGCAGGTAGCTGCCAGCCGGGTACCGGTACTCGTAAAAGAGCAGGAGCTTGTCTTTCTGACCGGCTTCCTTAACGATGATTACCGCGCAGACGGCATCAGGCAGGGCGCTTCCCAGCTCTGGATCCTGCTTGAAGGCAAAGAGCTGGTCTTTGTCCCGCCTTGAAGCATCATAGTAGTGGACCCCGTTTTCATAAGTCAGGTCGTAGAGTTTGACATATTTGGTAGCGGCCAGGGTTTTGCTCTGGTCAGGTAAAATTTTAGGTTCTTGCATTTAGTGTCAGTCCTCCCTGTATCATCTTTATTGTACGATAAGAATGGAGCAGTCATGAGGAAAATCAGCAAATTTTTGAGTATTGTGGCCCTGGGCCTGTTAGTCGGGGGATGCAGCCAGGGGCAAAAGGCCAAGCAGACTAAGACGAAAACTGAGACCAAGACCAGCCAGAAGGCAAGCGGGAAAAAGGTTGGCATCAGCATTTGGCGGATGGAATAAAGGCAAATAGCAAAGAAAAAACTAGCTGAAAAATCAGCTAGTTTTTTCTTTTTTCTTTCTTTTCTTTTTCCCGTCTATAATTTTTGCAGGTATTCCCGCAAAAGCTTTAATCCGCCCACTGGGGTGCAGAAGTCCGGGTCTTTGGCCTGGGCCTTCTCCCAGACCTCATCAAGGTCAAACCAGGCAACGGCTGAAACTTCTTCTTCCTGCAGGACGAATTTATTTTCGTCTACGGGCTTAGAGTAGACATGCACAAAGGAGACCTCCCGGTTTTTGAATTCTGCCTGGTGGAAGATCTTGTCGTAGCAGTTGTGGAAGGTGCCGATAAAGGTAAAGTCAGCGGCCTGGCTCTTGATGCCCAGTTCTTCTTCCAGCTCTCTGATGATGGTTGCCAGGGGCTCATCTCCGGCAGCGATGTGGCCGGCAGAAGAGGTGTCAAAGCAACCTGGGTAGGAGTCCTTATTGGCGGACCTTTCCTGCAGGAGGACTTGCCATTTGCCGGCTTTTTGCCGGATGATCCAAACTGAGGCGCAGCGGTGCCAGGCCCCAATCCGGTGGGCTTCATTCCGCTCAATGGTCTGCCCGGTGGGCCGGCCCTCTTTATCCACAATATCAAGAATTTCCATAATTTACCTCGAATTTTCGGTTCAGTATAAATTCTTGTGTAAATAGAAAATAGGCAACAAAAAAAGAAGGGTTGTCCCTTACAATGTTAATAACGACAAAAACACAGGAGCCCT
>ENA-ORUR01000546-ORUR01000546.1-human-gut-metagenome-genome-assembly--contig:-NODE-546-length-15277-cov-42.7476_pt1 | contig 15277 bp, 9 predicted proteins | sample MGYA00242086_ERZ509223 | MGnify/ENA primary metagenome ERZ509223 (study PRJEB26280, sample SAMEA2338820) | human gut metagenome | biome: human gut; feature: human-associated habitat; material: faeces... | reverse complement strand
AGTGAGAGCAGAGATAGCGCTGATGTCCGGCAGTGCTTTTGCCGTTACGCACCACCCCGTCAGTAGCTGAACAGGAGGGACAGCTGATAGAAACAGAAGCCACTGGAGCACCTCAAAAACACCATCATACACTAAATCAGTAAGTTGGCAGCATCACCAAAAATAGAAAGTATATCAATAATGAATATCAACAGCTTAAAAAACAAACAATGAACATATAATGCGATTGGCATTTATCCACTTTTGACAATATAATATATAAACACTATAGCCAGAATTTAATCAAGTTTCAATTACATCCTGCCTGATTATTCAACTCTATTTTCTGTATTATCTGTATTAATAAATGATAATGAGTGTCAAACAGACATTATTCATTTCAACATGTTACTTTGGGCAAAATCAAGATACGCGCAGAAAAATAATTTCCGAATGAAATTAGAAAGTGTTTTATTTATATATGGGGAGAGTCTTCGATAGTAGTGAGGTTGACAGATATCCGCTGCCTGATGAGCAATTATGCCCAATGAATCTACCTCATTGGGCATAATTTGGAACTCATCAGATAGCTTTTGCCATCTTCAGATTACACGGGCTCATCTGCCAGTTGAATGTGCCGTTTCCGCTTTCATCAAGCGTTACGCTGGCAATGGCCGAGGTGGTAAACATAGGCGGCGTTTCGCCCGGACATAACTCGGCAACCAGATACCCGACTAACGGTAAGTGAGAGATCACCAGTACCGAAGCAACACCTTCATTGGTCAACGCCTGCAAATAGGCACTGACCAGACCAACATCGCCGCAGGGCGTTAACTCCGGCAGAACTTCTGCACTGGAAGGCAGGTTCAGACAATCCCCTACTTCTTCCAGTGTTTGCTCGGCTCGCAGGAACGGGCTCACCAGAACGCGTTCGATTTCCACTTTTTGACCTTTTAGCCAGTTCGCCATCAGGCGAGATTCGTCACAACCATTAGTGGTCAGAGGACGAACGGAATCACTGGCGGCATCGAGGGCTGCGTCGCCGTGACGCATGATAAAAACTTGCATATTGCACCGCTTTTGTTAACCAGATTCGCCCGTTTTCTTTCATCTGAAACCAGAGAAAGAAAACGGTGGCCGGCATTGTGCCTTATCCATTCACCGAATGAAACGCTGTTTTTTACCTCAATGGCGTAAGTATAGTCAATATGCGTTTACATTTTGAGCAACACTCCGCCATTCAGCGCGGATTCATATAGCTTTGACCTTCTTATTGCAGGTCAGTTGCAGTTGTTTTCCAAAAACTTTCCCCACGCTTGCTCATCTCGACTAAACGCTCGCAGGGGGTAAAACGGGAACCATACTGCGTGGCCAGTCGTTGCATTATTGCAACCACTTCACCCGCACCGAGAGAATCGATGTAGCGGAACGGACCACCGAGAAATGGCGGAAAACCAATGCCAAATACCGCGCCAATATCTCCGTCACGCACGCTACGGATAACCTGCTCGTCCAGACAACGTACTGCTTCATTCAGCATCAACATCACACACCGTTCAGCTACCTGCGGTGCGGAGAGTCGCCCCTGCCCTTGTGCGCCAATGAGCGGGTAAATGGCAGGATCGACCTGTTTTTTGCTTTTACGCCCTTTCTGACCATAAAGATAGAAACCCCGACCATTTTTTCTGCCTTTGCGATCGTCGTTCAAAATTGAAGAAACAACATTTGCAGGCGCGCTAAAACGTTCTCCATAAGCGGCTTCCAGTACAGGAATAATTTTAGTCCCGGTGTCGATTCCTACCTCATCCAAAAGTTGGATTGGACCTACCGGAAAACCAAATTTCACTAGCGCGGCATCAATGTGCTCTACCCGTTCACCTTCGGTCAGCATGCGGATAGCTTCATTAATGTAAGGCGCTAAGATGCGATTGACGTAAAACCCGGCTTTGTCACGCACGACGATTGGCGTTTTGCCCTGTTTTTTCGCCAGTTTTACCGTAGTGGCGATGGTTTGCGCCGATGTACCCGCATGAGGAATAATCTCCACCAGCGGCATTTTTTCCACCGGACTGAAGAAATGCAGGCCAATAACTTGCTCAGGTCGCGCGGCGTGAGCGGCGATATCACCAATCGGTAGAGATGACGTATTCGAAGCAAAGATGGTATGAGCGGCGCAATTTTGCTCCACTTCCGCCACCATCTGTTGTTTTAATTCGAGATTTTCAAACACCGCTTCAATAATCAGATCGCGATGGGCAAAGCCGCGATAGTCCGTCGTTCCGGAGATTAATGCCAGCTGTTTGTCACGTTCGCTGGCTTTGAGATGACGACGGCGAACTTTGCCCTCCAGCTGATCCCAACTGTACTTCAGCGCATGATTTATGCCCTGCGGGTTGATATCTTTAATTCTGACCGGAAGCCCCGCTTTACAAGCAGTGACATAAGCAATACCGCCGCCCATCAAGCCACCACCTAAAATCCCCACGCTGTTTAATGGCGCAGGCGGCGCATCACTGCCGGGATCTTTCTTCACGTCCGTACTGGCAAAAAAGATACTACGCAGAGCCTGCGATTGCGGCGTCATCGCCAGTTCGCCAAACGCCCGTGCTTCAGCGTCATAGCCACTGCTGGTGCCCTGCGCTAATCCCGTTTCGACAACCTCCAGGATGCGTTCTGTCGCCGGATAGTTACCTTGAGTTTTGTGTTCTGTTTTCTTGCCGACCATTTTGAACAGCAACGCACGACCTAACGGCCCCGCCAGAATACGCTCGCGTACAGGTAGAGGGCGGGAAGATGGACGATCCTGCTTTACCAGCTCAACAGCGGCTTCCAGCAAAATGGAGTGCGGAACGACGTCATCCACCAGCCCCAGCTTTAACGCCTGTTTCGCCCGAAGTTGTTTTCCGGTGAGGATCATCTCTAATGCTGTGCTGACGCCTATGAGACGCGGTAAACGCTGGGTGCCGCCTGAACCGGGTAACAATCCAAGTTGTACTTCAGGCAAACCGAGCACCGTTTTAGGATCGTCAGTACAAACGCGACCGTGGCACGCCAGCGCCAGCTCCAGCCCACCGCCCAGGCAAGCGCCATGAATAGCGGCAATAACCGGAATGGGCAAAGCATGAATCTCCGCCATCAACTGTTGGCCCTGCCGCGCCAGAGCTTCCGCTTCTTGCGCCGTTTTGCAGTTGCCGATCATGTTGATGTCTGCTCCGGCGATAAAGTTGTCCGGTTTAGCGGAGACAAACACCACGCCGCGCAACTCTTTGTTTTCACGGAGTTGCTTAATAATGGCGCGCACCTGCGAGGCAAATTCCGCCTTCAGGGTATTCATTTTCTCACCAGGAACATCAATGGTGATAACGGCAATGTTGTCCAGACGAACATTAAGAGTAAACGCTGATGCCATTTCCATTATTCCGCCTCCAGAACCATTGCCGCGCCAAGCCCACCGGCAGCACAGGCGGTAACTAAACCAAATCCACCGCCGCGACGGTGAAGTTCATGCAGTGTCTGGGTAATCATCCGCGCGCCGGTCGCCGCGAAGGGATGCCCGTAAGCAATCGAACCGCCAAGCACGTTAAATTTGCTATCGTCCACTTCGCCAGTGGCATGTGCACGCCCCAGTACTTCACGAGCAAAACGTTCACTACCCAGCAACTGAATATTCGCCAGTGTCTGAGCTGCAAAGGCTTCGTGCATATCGATCAATGTCAGATCGCTCATCGTCAAACCGGCACGTTCCAGCGCCAGCGGTGTTGACCAGGCTGGACCGAGCAACATGTCCTGCCAGACATCTATCGCAGTAAATGCGTAGCTGCGCAGATACCCCAGCGGTACCAGCCCTAATTCTTTCGCCCGCGATTCGGTCATCAGGATCACCGCCGCTGCGCCATCGGTCAGCGGCGTACTGTTTGCTGCCGTTACCGTCCCGTGTTTGCGATCAAACGCCGGGCGCAGCTTTGCGTAATCGGCAAGCGAGGAATTACCGCGAATATTGTTGTCTTCGACAAGCGGTTGTTTATAAGGAGGGATAAAGGCAGTCATCACCTCTTCTTTGAGTTTTCCGTCTGACCATGCCTGAGCGGCACGCTGATGCGAACGGTGCGCTAATGCATCTTGCTGTTCTCGGGTGATGCCGTAGGTTTTCGCCATTTGCTCTGCGGTGTCACCCATCCGCAAGCCGGTAGAATATTCTGCTACTGCAGGCGGTACGGGCATTAAATCGCGCAAACGCAGGCGAGAGAAGAGTTTCAGGCGCTGGCTCATGGTTCGAGCTTTGTTGACATCAACCAGCACGCGCGCCAGTTTTTTACTGACGCCAATTGGCAATACGGAAGAGGAATCTGCCCCACCGGCAATCCCCGCTCGAATAGTTCCCGCCATCAGGCTTTCTGCGACGTTTGCAACTGCCTGGAAACTGGTAGCGCAAGCGCGGCTGACGCTGTAAGCATCGGTATGCACATTCATTCCCGTACCGAGAACAATTTCACGCGCAATGTTGGGGGCTTCAGGCATTTGTACGACCTGACCAAAGACCAGTTGTTCAATCACTTCAGCGGGGATCTCGCTGCGTGCCAGCAGTTCGCCTACCACCATCTTCCCTAAATCAACCGCGGGAATGCCATGAAAAGCCGTCGCCTGGCGGGCAAAAGGCGTACGTAAACCGCTAACAATGGCGATACGATCGCCCTGGCGGGTAACCAGCGGTAAAACCTGACCCATAACACTCCCCTGTAAAAAAATAAATAAAGTGGTCTGACCTGATCATAGTCTTAACCATTTTTTTACATTTAGCCAAGCGGAGAAAAGGGAAAGTGGGAGCTATGACACAGAGAGAAAAGAAGAAGAGAAAAGAAAACGCCCCTGCCAGCAACTGACAGGGGCGTACGTACCCGAGAGGAATTAACGCAGACCCAGCTGGAAGATCAGCATTTCAGCTTCGCAGGCAAAAGTGAAATCGATATCCAGGCGCACACCGTCAGACTCTTCAGTGAAAGTCGGGGAGATTTTGCACGGTTCGGATTCCACGCTACGGGCTTTCTCAGTCAGCGCCGCCAGCGTTTGTTCTGCTTCTGCGCGGTTTGCAAACACGCGGCTGTAAGACGCGGTGCAGTCGGAGTTGTCCATAATGGTGCCAACATCCATACAGCAGCAAACCGGGGTTTCATCAGCACTACATTTACTCATCGTTGATTTCCTCTGTATGTGCACCCAAGGTGCCAGATAAACGTTGTGGATATTTTACGCTTCCGGAAAGTGCTGCTCCAGTTGTTAATTCTGCAAAATCGGATAAGTGACCGAAATCACACTTAAAAATGATCTAAAACAAAATTCACCCGAATCCATGAGTGCGCCACCTCCAAATTTTGCCAGCTGGATCGCGTTTCTTAGATCATATTTGAAAAAAGATAGAAACATACTTGCAACATTCCAGCTGGTCCGACCTATACTCTCGCCACTGGTCTGATTTCTAAGATGTACCTCAGACCCTACACTTCGCGCTCCTGTTACAGCACGTAACATAGTTTGTATAAAAATAAATCATTGAGGTTATGGTCATGAGCCAGAAAACCCTGTTTACAAAGTCTGCTCTCGCAGTCGCAGTGGCACTTATCTCCACCCAGGCCTGGTCGGCAGGCTTTCAGTTAAACGAATTTTCTTCCTCTGGCCTGGGCCGGGCTTATTCAGGGGAAGGCGCAATTGCCGATGATGCAGGTAACGTTAGCCGTAACCCCGCATTGATTACCATGTTTGACCGCCCGACATTTTCTGCGGGTGCGGTTTATATTGACCCGGATGTAAATATCAGCGGAACGTCTCCATCTGGTCGTAGCCTGAAAGCCGATAACATCGCGCCTACGGCATGGGTTCCGAACATGCACTTTGTTGCACCGATTAACGACCAATTTGGTTGGGGCGCTTCTATTACCTCTAACTATGGTCTGGCAACAGAGTTTAACGATACCTATGCAGGCGGCTCTGTCGGGGGTACAACCGACCTTGAAACCATGAACCTGAACTTAAGCGGTGCGTATCGCTTAAATAATGCATGGAGCTTTGGTCTTGGTTTCAACGCCGTCTACGCTCGCGCGAAAATTGAACGTTTCGCAGGCGATCTGGGGCAGTTGGTTGCTGGTCAGATTATGCAATCTCCTGCCGGGCAGACTCCTCAAGGGCAAGCATTGGCAGCTACCGCCAACGGCATCGACAGTAATACCAAAATCGCTCACCTGAACGGTAACCAGTGGGGCTTTGGCTGGAACGCCGGAATCCTGTATGAACTGGATAAAAATAACCGCTATGCACTGACCTACCGTTCTGAAGTGAAAATTGACTTCAAAGGTAACTACAGCAGCGATCTTAATCGTGCGTTTAATAACTACGGTTTGCCAATTCCTACCGCGACAGGTGGCGCAACGCAATCGGGTTATCTGACGCTGAACCTGCCTGAAATGTGGGAAGTGTCAGGTTATAACCGTGTTGATCCACAGTGGGCGATTCACTATAGCCTGGCTTACACCAGCTGGAGTCAGTTCCAGCAGCTGAAAGCGACCTCAACCAGTGGCGACACGCTGTTCCAGAAACATGAAGGCTTTAAAGATGCTTACCGCATCGCGTTGGGTACCACTTATTACTACGATGATAACTGGACCTTCCGTACCGGTATCGCCTTTGATGACAGCCCAGTTCCGGCTCAGAATCGTTCTATTTCCATTCCGGACCAGGACCGTTTCTGGCTGAGTGCAGGTACGACTTACGCATTTAATAAAGATGCTTCAGTCGACGTTGGTGTTTCTTATATGCACGGTCAGAGCGTGAAAATTAACGAAGGCCCATACCAGTTCGAGTCTGAAGGTAAAGCCTGGCTGTTCGGTACTAACTTTAACTACGCGTTCTGATAACGCGTTCGCCTGGATAAAGTCACCTGCATAGCAGGTGACTTTAACTCCCCCACTTCACCGAAAGTAGTGTCCTCATTGCTTACCTCCTGAGTTTTGCAAACAGCCTGTTGGCAGCTTGCCCTTTCAAATCAATAAGCGGTATCCACAGACAAACCTGAAGGGAAAGGCATATTTTCAGGCGTTCTGCTCGTCCTTCTCAAAGAGTTTACTTTTCTGCATTTCCAGGATACTCCCCCCCCCTGGCTATTGTGCGCTCATACACTCAAATTAAAGATAGGTTCTAAATAAATGAGCGTTTTTTGATAGTCTATTTCATTAGGTAATATATATTTGTAACAAATCAATCAAAATGGAATAAAATCATGCTACCATCTATTTCAATCAACAATACCAGCGCAGCTTACCCAGAATCCATCAATGAAAATAACAATGATGAAGTTAATGGATTAGTACAAGAGTTCAAAAACCTTTTTAATGGTAAGGAAGGAATAAGCACCTGTATTAAACATCTACTTGAGCTTATAAAAAACGCCATACGAGTAAACGACAATCCTTATAGATTTAATATTAATAATTCCTCAGTTACTTATATTGATATTGACTCCAATGATACAGACCATATTACTATTGGTATCGACAACCAAGAACCAATAGAATTACCTGCGAACTATAAAGACAAAGAACTCGTCCGTACTATCATTAATGACAACATAGTTGAGAAGACTCATGATATCAATAACAAGGAAATGATCTTCAGCGCATTAAAAGAAATATATGATGGAGATCCTGGTTTTATCTTCGATAAGATATCACACAAACTCAGACATACGGTAACGGAATTTGATGAGAGCGGGAAAAGCGAACCAACGGACTTATTTACCTGGTACGGTAAAGATAAAAAAGGCGACTCTCTCGCTATTGTAATTAAAAATAAAAACGGAAATGATTACTTATCTCTCGGTTACTACGATCAGGACGACTACCACATTCAAAGAGGAATTCGTATTAATGGTGATAGTCTCACCCAATATTGTAGTGAAAACGCCAGGAGTGCTTCAGCGTGGTTTGAAAGCAGTAAAGCTATCATGGTAGAATCATTGCAACAGGTTCCGATCATCAGGTTATAAACGAGCTCAACGGGGAAAGACTGAGAGAACCTAACGAAGTTTTTAAACGTTTAGGTCGAGCAATAAGATATAATTTTCAAGTGGACGATGCAAAATTTAGACGCGATAATGTAAAAGAAATAATTTCTAATTTATTCGCTAACAAAGTTGACGTTGACCATCCTGAAAATAAATACAAAGACTTTAAGGATCTCGAAGATAACGTTGAAAAAAGACTTCAAAATCGCCAGGCGAAATATCAAAATGAAATTAATCAACTATCTGCGCCAGGTGTTAATTTTGATGATATTTAAAATTATTTTTCCAGTTTTTTGATTTTTCAACGCCTGAATATCGGAAATAGTCAGTGACGAACATCAGTATTTTTACATCATTACGTCCGGGTCATTGTCGGTTTATCTCCTTTTACTTGTGGTAATTGAGGGATAACAACAAAAAAGGTGAGTTTTGCGACTCACCTTTTTTATTTGTTTCTTATTCAGAATCAATATCTTTTAAATCATCCTGAATCGCTTGTGCGTTCGGATTTTCCTGCGGTTTGAGTTCGCCGCCATTAGCGATGAAATCATGACGCTGGAAGTACGCTTCGCGCACCATAATATAAGGATCGGACGACTGACGCAGCAGACCATCGGAATCCAACAACTGCGCACGAGTTTCTATCCCTTCAAGCGTCCATTTACCCACAGACATCGGCCAGGTCAGCCAGGAAAGAACCGGGTAAAGACCATCCGCCATATCACCACCGTCATCACGCAGCGTGAAGCTACCGTAGAACGGTAACTGGACGTAAGGCCCATAACCCACGCCATAATGACCAAGCGTACTACCGAAGCGGTGAGGTTCAGTCCGTTGCAGTTTCGGGTTCGCCATCCCTGCAACATCAATAAAACCGCCCATCCCCAAAATGGTGTTCAGGAAAAAGCGGGTAAAGTGGACCATCCCCTGATAAGGGTCGCCCTGCAAGAAGTAGTTAACCATCACCGCAGGTTCTTCAAGGTTGCCAGTAAAGTTGCTCAAACCGTTACGCGCCGGTTGCGGAACATAATCACGCCAGGCGACAGCGACCGGTCGAACAATATACGGATCTAATACATTGAAGTTGAAGTTGTACATGGTGCGGTTGAACCCTTCTAACGGGTCAGAACGCCCTTGCTGATCTGTACCGGAACTCGCACACCCCACCAGAAGCGTAGTTCCCAGAGCAAGCGCCGACAGGCGAAGCTTCATAAATGTCTCCCTGTTTTTTTATGGCTTATGCAGTTTGCCATCCATGACGGAACGATACCGTATCCGCCTGTTTAGGTGTGGGCGATTGTAACAGCACGTCAACTGATGTCCAGACGCCCTGATTTGCTGATTTGATCATAGCCTGGTAATCGCCGCCCTGTAGGCTACTTGATTCTATAGAAACAGAAAAAGGCAAACGCAGCCTTTTCTACATTTTCAGAGTAACTCCCGTCAGTTGCGAGCAAAAAAGCCGCTACGCTTTAGCTATACGTGCTAATTCAAGAGAAGAGACCATGGACAACGACAAAATTGATCAACACAGCGACGAAATTGAAGTTGAGAGCGAAGAAAAAGAGCGCGGCAAAAAAATAGAAATAGATGAAGACCGACTCCCCTCCCGGGCGATGGCAATTCATGAGCATATCCGCCAGGATGGTGAAAAAGAGCTGGAACGCGACGCAATGGCGCTACTGTGGTCAGCCATTGCGGCGGGTCTGTCGATGGGCGCTTCGTTACTGGCAAAAGGGATATTTCAAGTCGAACTGGAAGGTGTGCCGGGCAGCTTCTTGCTGGAGAATCTCGGTTATACCTTTGGTTTTATTATCGTCATTATGGCCCGCCAGCAATTATTTACCGAAAATACCGTGACTGCGGTACTACCCGTCATGCAAAAACCGACAATGAGCAACGTCGGCTTACTTATACGGTTATGGGGCGTCGTGCTGCTGGGTAATATTCTCGGGACAGGTATTGCGGCGTGGGCATTTGAATATATGCCTATCTTCAATGAAGAAACTCGCGATGCATTTGTCAAAATCGGCATGGATGTGATGAAGAACACCCCCAGCGAGATGTTTGCCAACGCGATCATTTCCGGCTGGCTGATCGCCACTATGGTTTGGATGTTTCCTGCAGCGGGTGCGGCAAAGATTGTGGTGATTATATTGATGACCTGGCTTATTGCCCTGGGTGACACCACCCATATCGTGGTCGGTTCTGTTGAAATCCTCTATCTGGTGTTTAACGGTACGCTGCACTGGAGCGATTTCATCTGGCCCTTCGCACTACCTACTTTAGCGGGGAACATCTGCGGCGGCACCTTTATCTTCGCGTTAATGAGTCATGCACAGATTCGTAACGACATGAGCAATAAGCGTAAAGCAGAAGCACGCCAAAAAGCAGAACGTGCGGAAAACATTAAGAAAAATTATAAAAACCCGGCATAAATGGCGAGGGTTTAAGCAATCGAGCGGCAGCGTACTTACCCCGCACTCCATTAGCGGGTATACTCATGCCGCATTGTCCTCTTAGTTAAATGGATATAACGAGCCCCTCCTAAGGGCTAATTGCAGGTTCGATTCCTGCAGGGGACACCATTTATCAGTTCGCTCCCATCCGTACCAGTCCGCAAAATCCCCTGAATATCAAGCCTTCCGTATATTCACGGTTCGTCATGGTTCGCGTCAGATCGTTGACAGCCGCACTCCATGACGGGTAAAAAGTGGATAAAATAATTTTACCCACCGGATTTTTACCCATGCTCACCGTTAAGCAGATTGAAGCAGCAAAGCCGAAAGAAAAACCATACCGCCTTCTCGATGGTAATGGCCTGTACCTTTATGTTCCTGTATCCGGGAAAAAGGTATGGCAGCTTCGCTACAAGATTGACGGTAAGGAGAAAATCCTGACCGTCGGAAAATATCCGCTTATGACTTTGCAGGAAGCAAGGGATAAGGCATGGACTGCGAGGAAAGACATCTCGGTTGGCATCGATCCGGTAAAGGCGAAAAAGGCTTCGTCTAACAACAATTCATTTAGTGCGATTTACAAGGAATGGTACGAGCACAAGAAGCAAGTCTGGTCAGTAGGCTATGCAACTGAACTTGCCAAAATGTTTGATGACGACATTTTACCCATCATCGGCGGTCTTGAGATTCAGGATATTGAGCCGATGCAACTGCTGGAAGTAATCCGCAGATTTGAAGATCGCGGTGCAATGGAGCGAGCCAACAAAGCCCGCAGAAGATGCGGCGAGGTTTTTCGTTACGCTATTGTCACCGGAAGGGCTAAATATAACCCGGCACCTGACCTTGCAGACGCCATGAAAGGATACCGCAAGAAGAACTTCCCGTTTTTACCTGCCGACCAGATCCCGGCATTCAACAAAGCACTTGCAACATTTTCAGGAAGTATCGTATCTCTCATTGCGACCAAAGTTTTACGCTACACAGCACTAAGAACAAAAGAGCTTCGTTCCATGCAATGGAAGAACGTCGATTTTGAAAACAGGATTATCACCATCGACGCCAGTGTGATGAAGGGACGCAAGATTCATGTGGTTCCGATGTCGGACCAGGTAGTTGAACTTCTCACTACGCTAAGCTCCATCACTAAACCAGTATCAGAGTTTGTTTTTGCCGGGCGCAACGATAAGAAGAAGTCAATCTGCGAGAACGCGGTATTGCTTGTGATCAAACAAATCGGATATGAGGGTCTGGAAAGCGGTCACGGATTCAGGCATGAATTCAGCACGATTATGAACGAGCACGAATGGCCTGCTGATGCTATTGAAGTGCAACTGGCACATGCCAACGGCGGATCTGTGCGCGGGATTTACAACCATGCTCAGTATCTCGATAAGCGCAGAGAAATGATGCAATGGTGGGCGGACTGGCTTGATGGGAAGGTGGAGTGATCCACCTTAACCACTATCTGATAGAAACAAAACCTTGCAAGCCATTGCAAAGCCTTGTGTGCCAGAGTTTTTTCTCATCAACTACCGCAAGTATCGATCGATTGAGACTTGGATGATAGACTTCACACATTTTCTTATCGTCTTAGATGGTGTAAAGGTGATTTTTTAGAATATTTGAAAGATAGTGACTGTTCTTGCTTGTACAAAACACGCAGGATGTTAAAATTTTGATAACGAGAGGCGGCTTTTCACTCTTGAACATACTGTATGTATAAAAACTAATCATATAGTAGTAGTGGGTGTCAGCATTTTAATTGTTGCGGGCTTATTTTATGACATATCTTATTATTATATTTGTACTTTGTTCTGCCATGCATATTTTGGCTATAAAATATATGAGATGCAGAATTACGTCTCCGTTATCGCTAAGTCTATTCTCATGGTATTTTATGGCTTTTACTGGAATTATTTCCTATGATAGCTTTTATGATTTCAGAGTTGAAACATTTTACTGCTTGTTGATATGGATATCATTAACATCATTTTCTTATGCTGTATTCGAAATTGCACAACGAAACAAACCATTAAAATATAAAATCAAAGAAAAAAACAGGATATGCTCAAGATATTCATTATTAGCGATACCCGCTTGCTTAATAACCGCTTATGAAATTTACAAAGTGGGTTCAAATGGTCCTGTTAATTTCTTGTTGAATCTTAGGCTTGCTAATATAGAAGATGACTATCAGTACCCAACGTTTATATTTATGCCATCTTTTTACCCGGTAATTATGGCAATGTTTGCATCTATATGTATATTCAAATCAAGGTGGATAGATAAGATTTCTGTTTGCACATGGGTTTTATTATTTGCAATTGGTACAATGGGTAAGTTTGCTGTTATTACACCAATAATGATGTTTGTTACCATATACGAATTAAAAAACGGCATAAGCATGAAGAAGATATTCATATATGCCCCAGTAGTTCTTGCGTGTATTATTATCATGCATTTTTATAGAATGTCTGATGATGACTCGGCGACGATAGCTTATATTTTTGGCACTTATATTTATTCACCTTTGATTGCATTCGGAACATTGATTGATTCCGGAATTAATTGGAGTGGTGACTACACCCTTAGATTTATTAATGCGATTAATTATAAGATTGGTATTTCTTCAGTAGAACCAGTAAAGACAATCCTTGATTACGTATATATTCCATCACCAACAAATGTTTATTCTGTAATGCAGCCGTTCTATAGTGATATGGGTATTTATGGGGTTGCTTTTGGTGCTATGATATATGGAGTACTTTTGTCTGCAATATATTCGTCTGCAAAATCAGGAAACCTTGTTATGCTTGGTCTTTATTCAATTCTTAGTGTGAGTTTAATTACTCAATTCATGAGTGAAACCATAATAACCAATCTCTCTGGAAATATTAAACTATTGCTATGTATGTTTGTTGTGTTTAGATTTTTCACTAAAAAAATGAACGACAACAAAAATATTCACATGCAGAAAAATTACAATCAGAAGGTATTTAAGCATTAATCAACCAAATGGTTAACCACCTCGTGGCGAGGTGGTTAAAGCGCAACAATAAAAAAGGAATATCAATTACATCTTTCTGTTTTATGGTGTGACCATTACATGCTTTTATATAAACAATTCTTCTTGGTTTATCATGTAAATTATGCAAAAGCACATTATTTCGCAGATATCAAATACTCACACCTGACGCTGCAGCATCAACCTCACACTAACTGAACGCACCTCACCTATCTCGTTATACCCAACCCCAACCAACTGTCCGTTGGCTTTATTGGTATAAGTAGCTGGTGGCGAGAAATCTAAATTTTCGTTAATACTTAAAGAGTAGGCGCTGGTAACCCATGCGTAGTTAGTGTCTGTACTAAAGAAAGGAACCGCTCCTTGGGTGTTGTAACTTGTAAGGTTAACGGTAGCTGGATACGACACATATACATTAGCACCTGCCTGTTGATTACCTTCAAATACCGCGGTATTTGACATGCTATTTGTCCATGCAGAATCTACCGTTATCTTCGAGTACGACAACTGACATGATGCAGGGAAGAGTATGCAGCTAAACATGCTCAGATCTTCACAGCTAAGCTGTACTTCTATAGTGCTGCTTACTACAGATGCAAACTGCATATCAAATAGATTCTGTCCTGCACGTTGATTCGCGTGAGTCCCGCCGATAACATTGGACTTATCCCATACCAGATTATTAACTACGGGGCTCGTAGTACCGGGAGGATTGTAAATCATATAACGGCAATCGAATGTGTTAGCGGTAAAGGTACAACCATTCAGATTAGCTCGCAGGGTAATTGCAGCACTGTCAGTGATGTTAGCAGGAGCATAAAAACTGTTGCCTGTTACAAGTACTCGCTGGATATCCTGTACATCACTGGCCCCACTATTGTCCGGGCCAATATCAATAAATGCACCAAACGGAGCTGAGAACGCAGCCCGTTCACCAATACTTACTACATTACCAGCTATAACAACGTCGTTAAGATGCCCAGAGATTGCACCAGATATATCAGAGCCTAATATAACGAACTGGCCGTAGATGCGCGCGATGTTGTTTTCAACCAGTATGTTGTAAGCGTAAGCACCTGCGCCAACCGCCTCAGCTGCGTGCATAACTACATACGCACCACGGCAGTATCCGTTTACAGTACTTCTGCGGTAGAAGGTATCATGCTGGTGCAACTCTACAGAGCAAGCTATTTGTCTTGCGAACGAACTAGACATACTAAAGTAGCAGGCCTCAACTCCGCTGTAGGGGCAGTTGACGTATACCGTGCTGTGGTCTGCATTGACACTACTGTTCACTAAGTCGATAAAGCGGCACTTACGCACATAACAGTTAGATCCGTAGCCGTTCCAGCCAGTAGTAATTGCCCAAGTAACATCACCATTCTGAAAGGTAATACCAGTTACAGAGCAGTTGTAACTACGACCAAAAGCAATTCCGCATCTCAATTGTGAAGTGCTACCAAAGTTATAACCACCAAAATCAATCACACCTCTGCCAAAGATATTGCAGTTGTTAAGATTTCCTGATGCTGATGGGTCGGCATTATCAAAACCAACAAATACCTGGAATGGCTTAAGGTCAAAGAATGGAGAAAGATGAATTCTACCTTCAATATTTAGATTAACATTGCTGCGCAACTGAATAATTCCACTATGCCCTGCAATTCCTCCAACACCATAAGATCCAAGATACCACGTATAGCCTGCTGGGTAATGACTCCAACTTATTGATAGTGTTTTATGTTCAGATAATGCCCGATGACT